>OMLO01000349.1_pt1 | contig 28770 bp, 15 predicted proteins | sample 1674811 | NCBI WGS metagenome assembly OMLO01 (sample SAMN06265003, study PRJEB25207) | coral metagenome | isolation source: Coral host | place: Mexico:La Bocana,Puerto Morelos, Mexico | collected 2008-11-13
CACTCCGCATTTTCTACACTCCGCATTTTCTACACTCCGCATTTTCTACACTCCGCACTCCGCACTCCGCACTCCGCGTATTCCACCGAACCCTCTCGGTTCTTCCATAGAGAGTTGTAGAACAAAGATTTCCGAAGTGACTCCACCGATTCTATTTCGTCATCGCAGCATGCCGCTGGAAGTACCTGCTATTTGTCAATTCAGCGCATTTTCTAGGATCTTTGCTGACTCGCACGATACATAAGGCAGGTTCCTATTCGATGAGAACGCTTGGAAGGTCAATGAGAGTCACACTAACGGGGTAAAAAAGCTAGGGACCTGGCAAAGCACATTTATGTTCCACTGATACCCCACGGCATGGGACGTCTTTGAAAGCAAAGCTGAATTAAATAAAAAAAAGAAGTTGTAGTTGTTGTTGTTGATGATGAAATTATATTCTGCATCATACCATGTCTGCATTAACCTCAGTTGCAGAAGAGTTTGCACACTCTTCCACGAGTAGTGATTGGTTGGTGAGGTCTCATGGAAGCAATGCCCACTTAAATTTAACTAAAATACCTTACCATAAGTATGTGTCCTTTACACAGCTTAAAGTCCTCGGACATCTATGACAGTTGAAATGTCGAAAATATTTATGCTCAGGCTCTAAGTGACATGCAATCGAGATTAAAATAGCAAAATATAAGCTGAAGATTAGCCGCTTTTATAGCCCCAGGTATTGTTTTTACAGGACTTGAACAATTAAAAAAATCCCTCTGTACTAATTAAGTTACAAAACGAAATTGCTCTTGTACATGTTCTTGTATAAAAAGTTGAAGAATTTCTGTTGACCCTTGAGGTCCATAAGCTTACAGTACAGTGCTCTTTATTTGTCGAGAAGGCGTTTGCATCCATTGAAATGATGATATGAAGTAACCTACTGATGAAGTAACCTATGAGAAATTGAGCGCTCTAACATTACAAGGGAAAACTAAAGTTGGATTCATCTCCGTACTTAAAGTGAACTTTTAGAGCCACCAAAACATCAAAGGAATGACTGACCAACTGACGCCGGTAATGCGGTATAGAACCAAAGAAACTAGCTCTTCTTCATTTTAGACAACAGTTTACTAACCCCAGTGCTGGTTTCTTGGTTTACACGTAGTTATTTTGGATCACGTTCTACGGCCCAGTTACTTTTAATTGACGCGACAAAAAACTGAAATCAAATCTACAGTAGCGGCCTGTGGTAACGATTGTGACGAAAAAAGGTAAAAGCGAAGCGAGCATTTCTTTATGTTGCTGAGACAAATCTCTAAACAAAAATATTTCTTCAACCTTTAAACGAGCTTAAGATAGCGATGCTCATGAACTTAAACCACTTAGTTAGCTTCAGAGAGAGGTACGTCAGGAGCCTTTAAACGCCAGAGATTCCTGAGTGAAATAATTGGGATGAGAAGACTATCTTCAGCTTCACGGATCATGTACGTACTGAGCTCTCAGTTCCAAACCAATTGAAAAAGGGTGGGAAATGTGCACGCGTGGCGCAGTATTACATTACGTTTCGTCCAGTCATCACAGACCGTGCTTATTCAGTGACCTCGCATACAATTGACATCAGGCGCGAGCCTGCAGTTATTATTTCATCTCCCTTTTAGAGTCAATTTCTGGCAGAAAGCATAAAAATCACTCGTCAGTTTTTATGGTAAACACTTTGGTTTTATTTTTCCCACGGTTCAGTTCACCACGCCTAACCTCCTTGACTAAATTGGCTTGTGAGAAGCCTACTCGACGAAAGATACAAACAGCGTGTTCAGTTACTCTAAAGTGCCGAAGAATGTTGACCGAGCTAAATTTGTGCGTGTTTCAACTTTTTCGCTTGAAGACATTCTCCGTATTCTGTCAGTTTTCTGTGGCGGGTCGATTCAAAGTATTTTTGGTGCTTGTAAAAAGTCAAGAGAAATGTGAAATATAAAAAGTTTAAATTTCTGTTTTTGTGAGAGTCTGTGATGTGTGGAGAGATCGTCTGAGCAGTTTGTAGATGGATTGTCCAATCGTGCAAATTTTCGGAAAGATTTTTGCAAAAAGACACGCAATATTATTCAGAGTTGAAATAATTTTCCCCTCACTCGATTAAGTTACTCTTTTAGAATACAACTAACGAAAAAAACAATTCCTGTTTCCACCAACATGTTGTCGATTAAGCGATATCAACAAGACAAGGTAAATTCTCAAACGATTAAACTGGCATTAATACCCTCTAGACAAGTTTGTAAACATATTTGTAACCAGCAGATTGATAGGTGAAACAGATAATAGACTTCCAAAGTATTGCTTTGCAAATATTTTCTATCAAAACCTTTATCTTTATGGCACGCATGTTGTCGATAATTCACGATTAGGAAAAACGTCATAAAGTATTTATGTAAACGACTTTTTGAGAGGTATTTAGCAAAACCCCATACATCAACGAAACACGAGAAGTGTTTTCATGTTTTAATAAACGACCTCTCAATAACTCGCACAATTCCCTGTGGAATGAAGCAAGCGCCAATTATGATGCTTATGTGAGACATCACGTAAAGTTCTTGATAAGTTGATTTGGAGGTTGTACGTTGTCTTGAAGAAGTGCAGACATGGCTGCATCGCCCTCGGCCTCATTCCCCCAATACGAGTGGATCATATAACCGACCCAGCTGATAAAGCGATGAGATAGTTCACGCTAAGACATTTGAAAGCACACTCAGTGAAAGATTAAGACGGCTTTGTTTACTGCTCACTTGGTGGAAGAGGACCTGTTAACAACAAACGACGTACGACGAAGAAATGAGTTGGGTAAGTGAACGAATTTTTAAACTTAGCATATGTTGTATGACTTGGATCAGTCAGAAGTCGCGCCCTGTTCTGTGAGGAGGGAAAAAAAAGGTTCGTTTTCCAGCGCCACACAGTATCCTTCGCTGTAAGTCTCCCAAAATGCTTCTTGAGCGTTTTTTATTCCAATTCAGGCTTGAGATCAAACATTTATAATCCCCTTGTTCATTCTTGTTCACTTCATTCTCATAGCGTGAGGCGAGTGTCTGCAATGACAGCGTTGGAATCCCTGCGATATCACATTCTTACTAAATTTTAAACAACGTTTCTTAACGAGACATCAAGTCATGTGTAGGCACGGGTAGGTATTTGAAATATTTTCTCATCTGATCGTAAGCTTAAGAGCTTTATGACTGTTTTCACAACACTATAACCAACTCATACCTCAATGGGAAGTTTACCTGTAGCAGTATATAATCTACATGATAAACAAGTCATTAGAACATGCCTGACCTCACCAGTTATGTGGCCAATGGCTGATTGATATCTTTAATGCAAACTCGCCCCCTTATTTTAAGATGTTTTAACTATGAGCGAAAGCAGAGCAGGCTCGGAATATGCGAATTTGATGAACATTTGGTGAAGCAGCTGAACTATGATGTATATTTTAGTTGCTGTTACGTTCTGCGACAAATACCAGAAAATATGTGGCGGTCTGCAGTCGAGATAATGAGACCAATGATGACCGGCACGGGGAACCAAGTTATTGTTATTTTTTAAAATCGCGACAGACTTCCTGGGATAAACAAATACAGATAGTTACGAACCCATCAAGTTAAAATGAATGACATGTTTCTGTCTAGAATTATGTTACAAAAGAAACACCTCTAAAAATTCCCGGGACAGTAGATCTTCACAGAGACATTTTTTTTTGGCCAATTTCTCCACAGACTTCATTTTGCTAAAAGCAATTGGCTAGTAATTCTGTAGTCGCGACATTTGCGGCCTAAAAACCCTCGATGTTGATTGATTTGGTCTAATTTGATAAGATATGAATATTTTTATCGACATTTTTGCAACCGATAAATTACCCACCGTTGCATGCATGACAAAGAATGCATCGAAAAATGAACATATGTATCCTTTCCTATAATTTGCAAATTTGAACTGAGACTTAATGAAGTATTGATACTTGTTAGTAACTTGTGTAAACAACAGATAACTATAATCATGATTTGGACAATCGATTAACTCTGAGCTCAGCCTAAACACCTCACTTAAAGTTATCAATCACTTTAAATCTTGAGATGGATAAAACACGTTTCCATTTCAGTTTATTTTGGAGCCCAGTAGGAAATATTCAGCGTTGTAAGTTTGATAAGAAATGAGCAATAGTATGTCCATTGAATACTGTTGTTGAATGGACAACTCAAAAAGGATGTCATAATATTTGGTCTCTAATAATGACCTTAATGATTAATAACAATGCCAAGATTACTAAGACAAACTTAAACTGTGGATTGGTATAGTTAAACATAAGAATGCAAAGTTAATAGCTGTTTTTGGAGAACTGGACGGACACAAGTTCTTAAGTATAACGCGCGTGTACCAATATATCTAATAAAGCTTAGTCTTGGTTTACAAGGGTTTGTTGGCAACAGTTGTACGGATTACACACTGTATACTCACACAGTCCGTTTCCGTGTGTTGAGATAAGACGCAGAAGAAGGAAATACCAATTTAGCTTTACTGTTTCCTGTATTAAAATTGCGTGGGAGACGACAGGAAATTGTATCGAAGATGAGCTTGTTACATATTCTGAAAGAGGCCTGTTTACAAAATAACCCTTGTAATAAGTGGCCATTAAGGCTATGATTAAATTTGTGTATTGTTTAAATGAAATCGACAAATGTATGTTCAACCTTCATTACGTCACCCGTAAGTTGCACGATTGAGTTGGTAGTCTGAGATATAAAGCTACATTGTTGTAAGAATTCCATCAGCTTTAAGAGGATAAAGTAGATTGAATGTGCAGCCAGTAGGTCAATCAAGATAAACTTTTCTAACGCGGTGAGCATTCTCAACCCTTTAAGGTCGATTTCCAATGGCGATTAAGATTTTTTTTTGTCCTTGCCAGAAGATAACAATTTAAAGTGCACCCGTGTCGACAAACAAAGGGGTATTTATCTAGTGATGCACCATTTTTGTACTACCAAGTTTTCAAAACTGATCTAAAACAAGTGCAGAAAAAATAGAGGAAAAATTCATATTTCCACCTTGGAATTGTACACTTGTACAGTTGTACACTTTCACTCATTTAAGAGATGTGTTTACTTTAGAATGAAATTAAACAATCATTTTTGTTCGCTATTGCATAGTAGTTCCATTTTTTTAATTTCAAGTATTTTTGTTCCTTTCTTTGATCTGACCGCATAGGTGGAAGTTATAATCTGTTCCTTGATTGTTATCATTTGACCAGGCACTTAAATTAAACCTATTATAAATAGATATTGGATTTTTCTGTGTAATCAGCTTTTTTGCTTATATATTATCTGTCGCAGTCGAGAGCCGCCATTCTTTAAAACGTAAAATAATTTCATTATACGTAGAGATATTTAGCTCGCCAGAAATTCTTTACCTTTTCTTCGTTTCTGAAGAAGTTTTATCATTTATTTCGCATATGGAAGTTATCTTTCGAATCACTTCTTTATCTGTTGGCCTTATCCCAGTTTTGGACGACTCTTGGGGCATAGGTTTTTACTTAATCTTTTAAACAACCTTATCTGTCCGTAATCCCTGCTTCCATAGTGTCCGATAAGGCTTTCGTGACGGGCGTCTGTATTTACACAACACTGGAACACAGTTTCCCTAGTTCTAAAAGAGCGGCTTTTTTGATTGGGTAAGCTGCACTTTTTCAAACCTGATTAAAGATTCTAGAACATTTTTTTTTCTCGCTTGTGTCAAGTCTCTTTGACCGCAAGCAGATACCCAAATTAAATTTCTGAGGAAAAAAAGCAAGAGCACTGACCACTGATAATTGAATGCTTTCACCAGTTTGGTTGAAAGGTTTGGAGCAGGAATTCATGAATTCGTTCTTCTTTTTCTCAATTCTCATAGTGCTATACAAGTCATATAAACAAGTAATCAAGTCAAGTTCGGTACGAAACTACTTCGTGTTACGAATAATTTTTGTGACTTTTCTTTTCTGAGATATGATAGAAGATTTAAACAGTTAGGAGCTTTGTTGAACTATTTCCCCTGTTTTCCTAGTCTATATGTTTTTTTCGCATTGAGTAGTTTGGAGCCTGTGCACACAGTCACACCGCCCTAGCCTGCGAACAGGGTCCCGGCGTGGAACGAAAAACAAGCGCGACCAACTGAATTCGACGAGCGAATTCGCGCTCCTCTGGAGCCTGTCCGCGGGCTAATTCACACCTTAAAATGCTTGCAACATGGCCACTCGTGTTTTCCTGCACGTTTAACAGACAAACAAATAAGCAAACAACCCATTTTCTCCGTTGTCTAAAAGTATCCATTTCATCACAGGTGCTGTTTTTGTTAGGGATCACAGTCTCGTTTGTTCAAGGATTTGATGAAGGTGAGAAGTTTACGACTTGTGTAATCCTTAATTTTCTGCTAATTTATTTTCTGTTAATGTGCATGCGCTCGATAATTGGTGTTCATTATTACTACAGAATTTGAATGTCTATACATTTGACCCGGGCATGCTATTTTAAGAGACACAAATGGCACGAGACCTCAAAATAATAAATGGGCTATAAATAATTATCAGGAACCCCAAAAAAGAAATCATTTACGAAGTCTATAGTTTAAAGAAACTGTCTTTCTTTTAATTTCGTGAGAGTTCTGGAGCTCAAAGTTCAATACGAAAGGAGAGAATGCAATTGGTGCGTGATCCAATCTTCTTGACGGAAGGCGTAGCTTGAAAAATTTCACAAGATTTTTCTTCTCCAAATACGTCTATATTTTCCCCACTCAAAACCAAATTTGTATCATTTTGATTAAATCTATGGAGCTGTCGTTATTTTAATCATGTCAGTAGGCTTCTTTTCTGGTTTTATTTATTAAACTTTCATGATTTCGTCTTACAGCAGCCGATTAGTTTTAACGCGCTTCTCACTGGAGTAAAACTTGAGAAAGACAGATAACTTTTTTATCCCTATTTGAGATCCCATCTCAGAACTGCACTAATGGTCTGAAAAGATTTCTTGAAAAGAAAACTCGCTGCTTGGGTATATTGATTAAACGAAACAACTACTCTTTTCCGGCTAACTTCTATAATCCGATGATCATCGCTGGATGAAGTCGATCATGTAGGTTTTTTTTTTATCAACGTGCTACTTTTCCTTGACAATGCACTTCAATATAATTTTCAAGTGGGTACGAACTTAATTTATAATTGCTCAGATATAGTTATATGATTGCTGATCGACCCATCAACGGTTGATTTATCCTTAGCAACGCTTTCTAGCAAGAGAACTTGCCAGTCAGTTGTAAAGGAACTGGTTCAACATCCTCCCCTCCACCTCGCCATCAAGCACTGCTGTAACTACTCCAGAGTGACGTATGACTGCATTAATGGCTACAAACTTGTCGAGGGCAGCAGAGTCAGGCGCTGCTCACAAGGCCAACTGCTTGGAAAAGAGCCTAGCTGTAGATTTCCAAAAGGTAAAGAACACTGAAAGTGAAACAGATTGTCACCCTAGTTCCGCTTTCCATTCCCCTTCGAGGAATTTTTCAAATTTGAAATTCGGACTGTACATGTGCAAGAACAATTCTCCGAATGAATCTCAAGACCTTCAATACAGTCAAAACAGGAAGGCGAGTGACTTATATTTAAATAATTGCTATCTGCTTCTGCAAGGGACATGTATTTTTCATAACACATTGTTAAGCTTTTGTTAGCAAATTTTCTCAGCGAAAAGCGCTCATTATCAACATCCTACTGCGTGTGCTTGAGCTTTTGTGCATAACTCTTCTGTAAGTGGACACTTCTTTGTGTCCCAAGGATGTCCGCCTCCAACTGAGTCAAAAATGCACTAGTAGAAAAGTGTGGATTACCAAACGGATTGTGTTCTGCTAAGTGAATGTCTTTCGAGTGGTCATTCCACTCAATTCTTTGAATCTCATTTAATTATTCTTGTTCCTAGTTACAAGCTGCGGTAACCCAGGAACAATCCGCCGTGGATACTTCATCGGATCTGATTTCAGTATTGGTAGCACCGTTGAATACAAATGCGCCCGTGGTTACAAACTGCACGGCCCAGCGATCAGTGTATGTAAGAAGCATGGAACATGGACTGCACGGCCGGCGTGCGTAGGTATGTTTGTTACTGAGCTAATACACCGATGTTAAACTGTTATAGTCGGTGCCGGAATGACCGCTTGGAGATTGCAGCGAGAAAGAGAACATAGAGGGTCTTGGTAAACTGATTGGTGAAGCTTTAGTATTGAACCCTCAAAGATGTAACAAAATGAAAACTCTGCTTGGAGGCAAAGAAGGAAAAAGTTTTCGTAAAAAGCAAAATGGAACAGCATTTTCACACAGCTATCTTATTCCACCTCGTTCGCACTTTCATTGTACAAAAAGCCATGCCAGGTTTAAAATATTGGATTTGTTTAAAGCTCTTGAGCCTCTTTAAGTATGCGAGAATGAGTGGAGCTCTGCGATTATGGTGCAGCTATCATAGTTGATACTGCATTTGAATATATGAAAAATCATGTATTTGAACTGCGGAAGACATAGTTGATCGCCGCTCTTAAATACAATTAAAGCCTGAAAAAAATTCAGGCCTGAACGGGATTCGAACTCATGATATAACTACGATGATCAACTATGTCTTCATATACAAGGACGCATCAAAACCAGTCGCTAGACATTAAAATTTACCTAATCATTCTAAGCAACATATGGCTATCTGCGGCCTTTCCTTACATTTAGGTAGCTCGGAAAGCCGCAAAACTCTTGAACAAAAGTTTATTTTTCAAATCGGAACTCTTAATCCCATAGGTATCAACGAACGCTTTTCATTCTACTAATTTATTCATTTTCCTTGTCGCTATGTTTCCACAAATAGAGTAGCTCCACTTTCTCCATATAAACCCACACACAACCCACAATTCCTCCATTCGCTCTGACGAAGGGCTAACGCTAGAAACGTCAGCTTTTTAACTCGTTACGGTGGCCAATTTACATTTTCAACTCAGTTGATAGAACCAAATTACCTATGTCTTCATATAGTTGATACTATTGTCTATCAGACGGGAATTTGTTTGTTTATTTGTAAACTGAACAACTTTTGATCTTTTCTTCAGACAAGAATGTTATGGACGTAAACGAAGCCACCGCCTTTGTTCGCTACAGTCTATTTGATATTAATGTTGACCACCCATGCTACAAAAACGCCTCCTGCTCCAAGGTTGCCTCCAGACTTCGTCGCTCAATTGATCTAGATTTTGACGGAGGTCTGGATGTTATCTTCTTAATAGATGGATCTAATGGAGTCTCCAAAGATGATTTTAAGATTGGGCTCAAGTTTGCTCAAGAACTTATCCGAGTTTTAGCCGCAACTGTCCTGTGAGTATTTGAATTACACAGCAAAAACATAAATGGAAAAGAAGAAAATTAAGAAACCTTGTATATGTCGTGAAGAGTCCTATTCGTCTGGCTGCCATGTCGAATGTCTTCACAAGAGACTTATGGAATGAGGACAAAGTTTTCTCGATTTAAGGCAGGGACGGTATACAGTGAAGACTTTCCTCATGTCAGTCAAGATGGTAATGTTTGAAGTGTAACAATCAACTTAATAAACTGGGAGATGAGCCACAACACAGGATCGCTGCTGTAGTTTCCTTTAGTCAAAGTCAGGGTCGTGGACGGACTCATAGATCTCTAGTCGTAGTCCCCGTCAGATGTAAACACATTGTCAGCTTCCTCTAGGGCTGGTTTTCAGTAGCGCACAAGAATAACCAATATACGCAGACGCATTAAGGTTTTGCTTATTGGCACCATTTGTTGCGAAATTTTCCTAAGGAAAGTCTTTCTGCGACTATGTATGTTGCCTCTGCTTTTGGTTCAGCTCAGTTGTGTGCTGAAAAATCTTTTAAGCGAACACTTCTTTATGTCTCAAAGATGTTCCCTTTCCTCTCTTGATGATATCATTGATACCTAAATAATGCATGTACGACTTAAAAGCTGTGACAACGCATTCATTCTTTTTGTTCTTTCTTGTTTAAAGGCGAGGGGACATTCGTGTAGCAGTTGTCTCTTACAGCAGCAAACCGTTCACAGCCCTGAATTTTGCATCTCCTTCAGACAAGGTGATTAAAAAGATTGGTGCTATCAAGAAACCAGGGGGGTGTGGAACTTCGTTAGGCAGGGCCATGTACATGACAAGACGTCGCATAGTGCCGAACACTAGAACTAACAGCAACAAGGCCATGTTTATAATAAGCACAGGACTCTTGAATATGGGAACGAGTCACCCCAAGGCGTCCCGTTTATTGGAGAGCGAGAAGTCTTTTCAGATATTTTCTATTGCTATTGGAAAGAACCCCAACACACGGGTTTTGTCATCTGTTGTGTCACAGCCAATCAAGAGCCATCTTATATTTCTGAGGTATTATGGCGACGTGTTTGATGCTGTGCGACGCACTGTGACCATAAAGAAAAAAGGTGAGAGACCATGTATGGACCACTGTTCCACGTAATGCCTATATGATTGAACTTTTGAAAACCGCATAAATACTTTATATTTAATCACTCCAAGCGATGAAAAAAATAGAGAGGAGAGCTTCAACACTGCTTTCATAAATCCAGACATATTCAAACAGTGAACGACATAGATATGGACACAGACTTATGCTGTTGGAGTGCTTCTTTGAAGATGTTGAAAATGTACTCATACAAAATTAAACAGTGTTTCAGAGTTAACGAAACTGGGAAAAAAATTTTACTAGTTCTCTTCGCCACATCATGTAATGTCTTCCGAACGTTCTGTTAGTTTGCGAACAGCGCTAAGGACGGAGAGTGGAAATAAAAAACGAGGCATTTGGATTAAGCGGGCGGAGCAAGGTATTTCGTCACGTTTCACCGACTGACCTTCGTCCTTTTAACGCTCGCCGTAATGTGCGTTGCTGGAACAGGCCATATGGTATGTTTCGTATTGAGCGAAGAAAATAGTTTGCTTTTCTTTGTGATGTAGCTAATTTGGGTTTCATCTTGTTTATAGTACACTCATTAATTATCACCTAAAATCAGAGAGAATGTTCAGCCAACAAAATGCTCTCTTTGCTTTTTTCAGATCCCAATGAATGCGGTGTCAGTGTCACTAAGCCAAGAGCACGAAATGTACGCGGCAACAAGGCGACAAGTGGTGTATGGCCCTGGCAAATTCATATCTTTTGGGACGGTAAGAACGAGCACGAGCGACATCTGACGGAGGCTAACCGGCTGACTAGCTTTTCAGTTTCTTTTTTGTTACATTACATGTGGTTCATTGATAGTTTTTGTTCATTTCTATTAGGAGTCCCCGTCTGCAACGGAGCTCTTATTAATAAGGAATGGGTCATCACTGCAGCACATTGCTTTTACTCTAAAACATGGAGACCCATCGTTCGCCCAGCCTCCAGGTAGTTCATTAAATTAAGTTCCACTTATCAACAAGTGAGGGTAAACGTTAACGCACGTCTTCGACAAAGAAGGGGGAGGGGGAGAGGCGCAAAAAGAAAAAAAAAAACCACAATTTGCTGACCCTAATTTAATAGTTATATAGCGTCAATTTGTCAGATTAACTCGTCAAAGAAATGGAAACTGGTCTCTTAATCTGTCTTCTGTCATATACTTTTTCTAGGTTTGGGTTTCTGGTTTGGGGAAATGGTCAGTCTGCCCGTTGTGTTCTTAGGCGACACCTTTTGCTCTCACTGCATCTCTTTGCCCGTTATATAAATAAGTGGCTTTAGCATCCCATCCAGGGTGTGAGGGGTTGAGAGGGATAGAAATATTCCATTTCGTTCCATGGCACAGAAACATTATTTGACTCTAGTTTTTTTGCTAATGGAATCGCTATATCTCCGTAGATACACTGTAAAAGCCGGAGGTCATCATCTGGGTGACAGGAAAACCAGCCCGGAACAGATCATTGAAGCAACCAAGATTTTCATCCATGACAACTACAAACGTCAAAGCCATGAAAATGACATCGCACTTATAAAACTAAATCGAAAGGTCAAACTTGGAAAGTACGTAAGTCCCGTATGCTTGCCGGATGAAGCAATGCATGGAAACGATTTAGCCACGCCCGGAAAACATGGTTTTGTAGCGGGGTGGGGAGAAAAACAAACCCAAGTAAAGCAAGACAGAAAATCCTCCAAAAAGCACCGCAAGAAAAGCAAAACAAAAGTGACAGTTCATATTGCGTTGGAGGTATCGTCCAATAAAGTTTGCAGAAATAGCACCAGCCAGTCATTTAACAGCACCGTTATGTTCTGCGCAGAACACGACAAGGCTGGACAGCATTCATGTCGCGGTGACGGTGGAGGGCCATTTGTGCGTGAGAGATATGATTCAAAATCCAGGGGCTATCGCTGGACTGTGGCGGGATTAGTGAGCTGGGGCGAGGGATGCGGGGTGGAAGGTCGTTACAGTGTTTTCACTCGTGTGGCGCCCTATTCTAATTGGATATCAGAAACGACCAATCCTCCGAAAAGAAAAGGAAGGAATTTGCGAAGAAATAATGGAAGGCGCAAGGGGTTTGATTGAAAACTGTACTTTTGATCCTTCGCGTGGGGAGACGAGGAACGCTGAAAACGTCCTGATAAAGATTTTGGAAAGGCGAAAACTATGCATGAGGTTTCGGTGGCTTTCCATCAGTGTAACACGTAATATTAACCCTCTTCCACTCGCATTCCACTGCAAACTGAAGCCTGAAGAACAAAATATGAACTCGTACATATATTATCTTTACAAGATTGATATATTGAAGACTAAATAAAGTTATAAGCTTTTAACTTTGCCGAGATAAGTCTGATAACTGTTCACTCATCATACACGGGGTAAAACACTTGACTAATTATGAACTATAAAGGTAAGTTAGCCATCGTAGAGCACGAGAATAAATTGCTTTTTTTTCGTGGAACATTTTAATAGAAGAGCATTTTTTCTAGAGTGAATCCACTCAAACCACTAAAACGAGAGTAAGTCGAGGATTTCCGATAACATATGACATTAAATATTTTCGATCATATTTCTGTTGTTTTATAGCTGTACATCGTGACCTGCGCATGCTCAGGGACCATTCTAATGTTTATGAGCTATTTCTTGTGCGCCCAGTCTGTATAACAATTCCTGGTGTGATAAAAAAACCCGTTCAATTTAGACTAAAGTCTGGTAAACTGTCTGTGTAATGGAGCGAAGATAAAGCTCAGAATTTTAGGGATTACACATATTTCAAGTTGATCTTGTCTTCATTGCCGGCAGTGTCTCATTCCAAGCTATTGGCAACTTCAAGAGATCTAAACATCTCTTAGGTGGTCTTTTCGGATGGCACTTTACTAATCAGTTTACACGCCCACACAGCTCTTTGTTTTGTTTTGTTCTATTGGGGGGCAGGGGCGGTTTAGGTTTTCTCTTCGACCTCAAGATCTTTTGTATGAGAAATTAAAAAAGAAAAGTATATAAAAGTAAATAAAATAAAGTGATTTCTCTTTGCAAACTGGCTACTGCCTATGTAGCCTCTTGGTAACATATCCTCTTGGTAACATATCATAGGCCACGAACATGTATGCAACAAAACTACCACTGTAGCAATGTAGCTCTGTCACGCCTTGCAACTGGCTGCCAAAGAACTGTGTTCATGGACTTGAGCCTCGCCCCTTAATTTTGATTAGTATAGTACGTCTTTTGGTTGATCGAAAGTCGAGAATGTCGAGAGCTTCCGGCTCCTTATTAGGAAAGCTGCGTTTTCTGCAACTTTATTTTCTTCTTGCAGTCTTTGTAGTTGTCTGTTGTTTACAGATCTTCCATGAGCACTCAAATTGAGTACTCATGTGTGGTCATGCCCCTATATAGATGTACGGCTACCTCCCAGAAGCGACCTCCTAGGATAACCATCATGGGTGGTCACTCATGGGAGGTACAACTGGATCTTGTAAATCACAAAATCGCATAAAATTTCAACTATTTCTTTTGATTCCAGACAACAACATTCCATGATAGACAAGCCGGGTCAAATAATCCGCAACATCAAAATCCCTGTTGGTGACAAAAGCGAGGTATATGGATCGACTTGGTTTCATTATGATTGCCGAAAACTAAATGAAACAATTAAGGCTTTGAGCCGGCTCCCGTCTAGCCAGGAAAAAAAATTAAAGATAGGCGCACGAAGTGTGTGCTGTTTTTACTCATGGATGACGTAGTCATTCCATCAGTATAGGGGCAGCAACCTCGTTCCCAGGGTCCTCTCTGGGAACGAGGTTGAGAGGGCGGTTGAGGCAGTACTATCACACTCACTCACTTACTCGATTCTGATTAATTCATTCATTAAACATTTTTCCCTTACTAAGTATTGTTTTTGTCCAAGAGTGTTCAGACGTCTTCATGAAGTTTTTTTGACAAGGGGGGCCTAGAAAGGCGTACATTTTGCCTGGTAAATGGAGAGCCTTGAAAGAGTTTGACGAGCACCTTCGAAGATTGAAGTCGCCCATTTTGGTTTAATGTGCTTTTCTTTTAAAAATATGTCGTTTTTTGCCTATCGGCTTTTGCTCACACGTAGGTGTAAGCTGTGTTCATGAATCGGTCACAACAACAGCAGATCAACGAATTGATACAAGACACCCGGGAAGACAAAACCAGAAAGTGAGATTGTGTTTAGCCAGAAGGATGTCACCTTGACAGATTTTTTTAAACTTCTACTGCGGACAGATACTGATTTACTTGTTTCAGACATGAAATAAAAATTGGGGGTCACCAGCTTCGTTTTAGAGTTAAGGCGTGTGGAAAACTAGTCCGGTTTTGGTACGCGTGATTCAGCAATAGCAACCATTACAAACTATACTGTTTCATAGAGTGTAAAATGGATCTCCACTTCTGTTTTTATCATTACAAGACGCTTTGGATTATTATGTTCGTAGTAGATAGCCTGGTGCTAAGTATATATGTTAAGGGTTATCTTAGCATTACTAAAGTAAGAACCTACATGCCGAACTGGGGATGCCGTGGAAACGTTAAAAACCTCCCTATATCAAAGTGTCGCTGAGGGTGAATAAAGCAGTACTACGGGCTATGGCATCCCAGAATTAAATCACTTTACAAAGGTTTGAAAATGGAAGAAAGAACGGGTGAGGGTAGGATGACAGCTACTCTCTTGTAATAATTCGCGTCAAATGTCATGAGCCTTCATCTCAAATGCCTCGAAAGAATTTTGAAGACGGTCTGTTATCCTTCGCCTTTTGTTTAGAAAGTTATCTCCTTCTTGAACAAATTTAATGTCATCCTCCAGGGAACGCTTCACGCCACGAATTCTAACCTCAGCTGTCTCTTTCAAATCGCTCAGTCCATCAACTACCAATTCTTCGCATTTTTCCTGCATAAATACAAACAAAGAAATATAAAACAAACTAAGAAATCAAAAAAAAAAACATTTTCAAGGAAAGTTGATTTGGTCAATAAAACTTCCAGGGGAAATCTCAGATACATGGAAAATCATTCTCATAGGAAAGCAGTGATATGCATAATTTGACAGAAAACTAGATGACACAAAAAAATAAAATAAAGAAGTGACAAAAAAAATAATGAGCAATAAAGAGAACAAAAAACAATCAAATATCTGTAAAACAGAAACATATAAATATAACTTTAAAATAAAATAAAATTAAATTAAATTGACGATGTGGTAAGGTGTTGTCATTCAGATATAGTACTGCTTTATGGTGTTTGATGCTGTGAAAAGCGCATATGGGCTGCAAACCACATGGTTTGTTACTTTAGACTAGCTTTTAATTCCTGTATTTCTACCCCCCCCCTGCATATAGACAACTAATATCCTGTAAAACTGGACCCACACTGCGGCCCATTGTTCTCATAGCCCGAGCTGTATACTGGAATGCGTCTGAGAACATCCACCCTTATCTCCAACTAGAGAATTATATTTCATTTGCATTTTTGCCAAACCAGCCTTGCAACACTTACTTCATGCAATCCCTTGACTTTGGCGACAAAGAACTCCTGAACTGCATTAACTTCAGCATTACTTGTGGGCCAAACGTACCTCAGCCACTCACACAAATCAGTCGACGGTAACACACTGTTCAACACTGGTCCGACAATTGCGAATGATAAAGCTAAAAGGGGGACTCTTGAAGATTAGTTTGAGAAGATTATGACACACAGCATAGAGATCTTAGTTTATGGTATCCGTGTTGCAGCACTGAATTACAACTAATTTCATGCATGGAAAACAAGTACATTGTAAGGCTGCATTTCACTAGCACAATCATAAGCTTAAGCAAAAGAGCTAATGTAGACATTCTCTCCTTCACTTTCACTTTGCCATGGTCCATCAGTAAAACCGGGGGTAATTGCGCGCATGAAATCGAGACGTTCCTGAGCTTTATAAGCTTCCAGGTTAAAGCCAATCTCCATTGCCTTGTCCGTCGTCAAACGTGCACACTCTCCTGCCTCTACGTAACTAATTCGTCGGTATTCCAGATCAGAACTAAATGGAATCAGACGTAAATTCTGTCTGCCAGCTTCATTTCCGCAACTAATTGTCTACTGTGCATTCGCGATAAATTCCTTGCTTACAGTACGTTTTCGGGCGGTATCGCTGTCGCAGTCTAGCACCACTGAACATAAGAATAGAGACATGAGGCGCGAAAAAATGGGATTCTCGATATAAATTCATTCTTTCATTTTCCTGATTCATCATTGGACTTGGATCTGACAGAAAGTTTGACAACTTCGTTGTAATAATAATACAGGAGATTCCCAAAGGTTCTGGTGGAGATGTGCTGCCCAGTTTTGAAATCTGTTTCCTATTTCAGACCAACATCCGTGATTTTCCATAACCTACTTCAGACATGGTCGAAAATTCGATATCCCATTTCACGCTTCACGAGGAACTAATATAAGATTCAGCTAACCAGAATTGGCTATCATTTGCGCAACACTCGAGAAGGGCTACAAATTTGTCAACCTTGGTGTGGAAAAAGAGTTCCTTCTAACCGAAATACCTAATGCCATGCCAGAATGAAAAACGTACACTATTTCAAATCACAATGGTTAAGATTTATATCCTTTTGCAGACCTAACACAAGGGCCAAGGCCCAAGGGAGTAGCCTCAGGGATTGCATCACCCAATAAGGAAGATTACAGGGAGCTCTTAAAGTATCGTTCTTCAATTGAAACTGAAATAGCACATACCTCCTGTTTGGCCAAGTACCGATGCTCCAAATAAACCATAGCATAGCATTCTGGCTGGTAAACTTGGATTCACTAAGCAAGCGCGGATATCATTGCCTTTGTAACCGAAGGTCTCGTCAAGTTGGAAATCTTCATTTCTCCATGTTGGTTGCTTCATCTGAAGAGACAGTCTGCCAGGCCCGTCAGATACTTGAGACAAACATTTAAAGATGGCATCTAAGTGTTTCTTGAGATCTCTGTCATTTTCCACCATTACTTGTAATCTCTGATTGAGACCGTCGCGGCATCGATCTAGAGCCCTTTCCCTGGAAATACCATTTCTCATGTCTTGCTCTATCTGCGTCTTAAATGCAACTAGCTGCTGATCTCGCTGAAGACGTCTCATTACGTCGAGAAGACCATTTGATATTTCAGATAGGTACGAGTTTATGTGGTTTTCAGCATCATTGATCTTGTTCATACGCGTAGATAGCCTCTGTATTCTCAGCTGCTTTCGGCTTTCAATGATGTTGCTCAGATTTCCAGACAAGGCTTTTGCTTCTGCTGTGAACTTTTCCAAGTCGTACTTCAGCGTTTCAAATTTCAACGCTCCTTTAGAAGCTTCCACCAAGTTGCCTTCGAATTCCTTGAAGCCTTCCAAACCTTCCGTTTCTTCCGTTTCTGGAGTAGTTGACGATGCTTCATTCTAATTGTTATGAATGGGAAAAAGCTATCAGGTGAAGTTTCTACTCATTGAAATGGAGGTGTAAATTGAAATGGGCATAGCAGTGTGCATAGTTTCTGTGCATTATGATCTTGGCAGTGGTAGAAGCATTGAGTGTAGATTATGTCATTTAAAAGAGGCCTAAAATGGTCGAAAAGTCTACTGCAGTGCATTGTTGAATCAATTAATCAATTAGCAATTAGCGAATCAGGGATGCCTATTACATAGAGTCGCTAACCAAACCACAGATAGCAACTTCTTTTGTTGGTCTCTTAGTAACTAAGAGTGCTAAAATTGCACTACAACAATACCTTATTGGCAGATCGATTCCTTGTGTCTCTTTGGGTCTGAGAGTCAATAAAGAAAACTCTTCCTCTGTCCGAGACAGCGCTTAGGAATTCTGCAGAACAGCGTGCCTTGATGTCCTCTGCAGTGGTATCGCCATACTCTTCGGCAAAATTGTTTCCTTGGAACATGTCCCATTTGGTAAACACTCCCAGAGTGTATCTACAGTTAACGGCCTTCACGAAATCAATAACCTGATTTGATGATAGATGAAAAATAGATGTCATTTAATGGTAAAATGGATAAATAATTATAGTCACAATAAGAAAACACAACTTTGCTGAACAAAGGAAGCCTACAGTTCACAGTCTTACGACTGAAAAACGTGCTCCAGATGAAATTCGACTTGGAGCCAATGAAAAATATGGCTCCACGAAAAGTAAATGACTATTTGACTAATTATATTGACATGGAGTCGATAAAGCAAATCAACTGCTGTGGAAAATTCGAAAAAATGGCGTTTAGAGTTTAACTCCCTTTGAGCACATGGTAATGCACGTGATTGTTGCGAATGCGTAACACCTAAGAACTCAACCGGTTTAAACTTGATTAACAAACAGGCGTCTTGCCGACCCCAAAGACTCAGCAAAACTGAAATTCTCAGTTTTATTTATCTAGGATCAGTTTTTCAAAGAGTTGTTAGCGCTATCAACCATAATACTGCACAGTGAATAGCGTACTGAGGAATCCCGTTAATCTGGTCTACAACGGGCCACAAAAATCTGCCCGTATTAAAGTGGTTCGTTGTAAAAGAGAATGACAGAATAAAGTGAACGTGTTAACAGGGTGGTGGTAAGGCGCGTTCCACTGTAGTTCGTTTTGTCGACACTTATCCTCTGGAAAGCGATTTATCTCAGCAGTAGATTTCATTTCCGCACTTCTAATAACACGGTGTTACGAGTAGCAGGAGTAGTTGTAGAACACGTTTGATTCTAAGACAAGACCCTAAGACAAAACTCAGGATCGCCGGTAACAGCAACAAACTAGTTTATTTCCGCAAGTCGATTACACGAATTTACAGCACTAAGCTCCTTCACATTTAACTTGATACAGATGAAACTCTCGCTCTTATATGAATGAGGTTGTAAGCTCTAGAAACTTCTTTTAAGGGGTAAATTAAGTAGACAGTTTCTAATCTAAGGAAATTACATAAGTAATAGAACGTTCTGGAATGTTATTATACAAAGTTACGGCTGAGTGACTTCCGGTTGTTGATTTCAAGAACTTTTCGTAACACTTGGTAATTTATTTTTAAGTGTATGGCCAATTTTTTTTTTGCAGAATATCAACACTGAACTGACTGAAGAACATTGGTTATTCTCGGAACATTTAAATATTTGAATGTCAACATTTTTAGATTAGTCATTCAATTTCGTATCAGTGCATATCGCAAATTGTGAAATTTTAGTGCTTTGTTTTAAACAAAACATGGGAGCGCCATTCTGCGACCGTTATGCACCATCAGACATGTCATACTAAGATGATTCAACGACGGGCTCCGGTCAAGAAGTAGCATACATGCATCAAGCTAATTATCTAGAAGACAACATCATGGCGGAAGTAAAATTCGATCTAACTCAATATGGCGTCAGAATTGCATTTGCAACCATTAATCAATATTTAGATCTTAGTTTTGGCACTTTTCGCTTGGGTTGGAACTATGGGCCTTCCTTGGCCTGTTCTGATGCCGTGTGATGCATGCAAGAACAATAAATGACTTACAGTTGTGCTTCGAAAGACACACTGTTTTTTGCATAAATTATCTCGTGTGTGTTATATTATACAATGCTTTTTAGCGAATGATTACTCACGGTTCTTAGAGTTGGACTGTGAATATCCATGACTGCCACAATCACGTCTACAAACTTGCAGAGCTCAATCACTGCATCATCAGTAGTCTTCCGTTCTCCTATACCCGGCGTATCGTACAAGACAACGCTTTCAACAAGAGCCTTGCATCGTGACGAAGGCCAGCTGACATCAATTATGCTGGAAGGAGTAATGCCGAGTTCTTCTCTCTGTGCTGTGGCTTTGAGAACATGAAGAAGTTGTCGGAACTCAGTCATCTCTAAAGCTCTTCCAGTGCTTCTTTCAACTACTGTCCATTGATTGCTAGACGATCCAGTCACTGCCACGATACAAAATGTGGTTTCAGCTCGGGTCACAGGCATGATGTCCTGTCCGAGTAATGCGTTTATAATTGTTGATTTTCCAGCGCCAACGGAGCCAACAAAAGCGATTTGAAGTTTGCTGTTTGCTCGCTCTTTTAGCTGAGTTGCGGACACATTCAGCTTGTCTACTCGCTCGGAGGCGCTCTCGAAATCTTTCCATTCGCTTGCGGTCGCAGATTGTTCGTTGAGGAAACGGCGAAGTTCATCTCTAGTCCCTATAAGGCTACTAACTGATCCTTCAAGGTGCTCTCTTATGAGCCTGATTTGCCGAATTCGTGGTGTAAAATTGGCGAACATTTTTGATTATCTGCATAAAAAGAGATAGGGATCTCGTTTCAAAACGCCAAACCCAAAATAACGCCTCTTGTCAGTTTGAATAATTAGAAAGGCTGCTGACCCCATGCGAATTCTGCCTGCACGTTAACCCTGACACAATATATATACTAATTAGATGCCCAAGGAGTATTCACTCGGGCATCATATTGAGCGTTTTGGTCTTGCATAGGACGACTGCGCCCGCAGCACGAGCAGCAGTCAAAACGTAGCTGTCAGAGCATAGTACACTATTTTACCAGTCGGTTTAGCATTAGTGAGTGTTGGCCCTAGTTGCCACGAAAGAATAAGTCAGGATCAAAACAGACTTGTCCAACCGTTTTATTCTCTTGGTTTTTTTTCGTCTCTCGACCTCGTGGTCGACTAGTTTCTACCTATCACGTGACTGACTGTGTGGGGGTGGGGTGACCCCTACATGAGCAACACTTTAGGGCAGAATGTTTTAACTCTTTTCTGGTGTGTTTAGCGACTACAGCAGGATTAAGATCGAGCATCCGACACCTCACATTGCAAGACAGTGCATGAACTTGTTTATCAGTTAGATCATTGCCTTGTATTCTTGCTAATATCTGAAACAGTTCAGTCCATCTTAAATGAGCACAAGATAATGCTGGAATGCTGGAATGCCAAGTTGTTTTACCATTGCGATTACTTCACGCATAAATTTTTTACAGTATGGTGGTGTTCGTAGTATTTGCCTCTGAAATAAATATGCTTGATCTTCGCAAATAAGGTTCACTAACCTATAATGGCTCTTAATTCAGAAGCAGTGACAGATTGCCCATGAACTTTCTTTAGAGCAATATTTATACTATCTGATACTTTCTTTTGTTCGATTATGAATTGTGCAAAAAAAAAGTTGTATTCAGGGTTTGTGGCAAACCCTCCACTGTAATGTCGAAGTCTAGCATTAAAGTACTTCGCTGGTGGAATTGCAACTTGTCATCCTGATGAGTACTCACATCTGCCTTTAGGAAACAATACTGGAAATGCTAGTTCTTCAAATTGTTTATCAAGCATAAATGAGACAGGAAGTTTGTTTCTCCTGGTGCTATGCTATAGACTTCATTTCCGTTGGGTACAATTATAATAAACATACTTTGCATAACGAGATCTGGATTGTTGTACTTCTACTGACACTATAACATCATTATATTCATGAACATTGGTTATACTGACAACACTTTCTAGTATATCACAGTCATCAAGAGTATTCATCAAGCACATACAACTCCACGCGAAGAGCAAACCAACATTCACGATCGCTTGTACAATAATAATAGTGATTATCCACGCAATACCAAATTGTATATTACAACACTTGAACGAAATAAAAATCAACAACAGAAACAGGATATTTAACGGAAGAGCTAAGCTTGGATATTACACCTTACTATTTCAAGTTGCTTCTGTTTGAACTCACATGGCTCATTTGTTATCTCGTGAGAACTAGTATGAACTTTGCACATTTGGCTAGCTTTCCAGCTTTCAGCTTTCGTGGAACAGCCCATTCCCAAAAACGCTCGACATCATTTAGTGTGGTCTACCACGAACTGCGTGAGCGTCTGCGTGTGAGGTGAGCGTATAAGGCATCACTTTTTCGCAAAGCGGTCTTCACAAAAGCACAGCGTTGTGTACAAGCTGTCGTACTCTCTTCCCTAGTTTCCGCGATCAACGCATGGAACGCCTGGGACCATGACCCCTCCCCTTTTGGCGACCAAACCGCTGCCAGCTCTTGGATGAATAGACCAATTCCATGCCACCTGCTGATTCATTCTCATAAACATCAAGTCATTTTCACGAGAAATGTTTTGCACGAGCACTCCGGCTATCTGAAAGAGGCAAACAGCAGCTCGGAAGTGGAAGTAAAGTATGCATATGAGCCAAGTGGCTCATCAGGTCGGCGCTTATCCCGGTTTCTGTAGCATAAAGCGACAAGGAGTATTTCTACTACCCCGTGGATAGGATGTTAGTCCATCGCAGGATAACCCCCAATAATAATCTCGCCACTACCTATTTATATACCTGAGTGAAGAGAGGCTCTATTTACAATTTATAAGTATTTTTTCATATAAGTATGTCCATTGGGACGAGAAAGGAGAGTAACAAAGTGTTATATAAGGAGGCATTGGCCCAAGGTCAAAACCTTATCTATTTTGCATAGTGTTTTTGACAGTAAAGGCTTCCCTTTCATATAGATGCAGCTTCTAGCTTGAGAGCCCTTTCACAAACTTGCGGAGTTAGCCAGGTAAACATCGTTGTTATCAGATATTTGGGTCAAATGCTTAGGAAAGTTGAATATTAAATAACAATGGGATATGTTTCCGGCCATAGATGATCTTTTCTTACATTAGTGTTCTTTACTGAGCTATTCATATTTAAGTTTTTGTCTGGACAGCAAAGACAACAAGACCGCAACCACTAATTATCATTTAATCTTTGATTTATTTCAAATTAGACTGTTACTACAAATATTAAGATAATTAATGATTTAAGGAAATGTAAGAGCCCACAGTCGCCGAATTGTCAACGAGTTGTTACAGGAACCAGGCAAGTACAAAGAATACAGCATTTTCATCTTTCACTTTTGGCGTATTAAGAGTGGTGTCCACCTATTTTGTTTGACAACGCGAAATATTTGACAGAGCGAAGATGGTAGCGGGAAATGGTGGGCTCTTCATATTTCTCGTATCTCGGTAATTACTGAATTACTTCAAAATTAATTTTGATGGCTTTATCACATTCGTTACCAACTAAAGTTGATGTGCTACCAAACTTTAGACTTGAAAAATCCGTCTTACTTGAGCGGCTGTCTACGGTACCTATAACACCTAAGGTCGCCGAACATAGCTCCGCGATGCAGTTTAAAATTATCCAATAACTAATTACAATCTGTTTTAGCTCCGCGACGCAGTTTAAAATTATCCAATAACTAATTACAATCTCTTTAGCAATCATAAGAAAACATTGCCAGAAGTCAAAGACACGTCAAACCATTTAAAGAGTAAATTCAAAGTCGATATCATCTTGGGCTCCATCTCTGGCGTGTTGCAAAATCTCATCAATAGTCGCCTCTGGTATATTAAAGGGAAGCTCTTTCCATTTCTTGAACATCCTCCGACGAGGATTCGGATCTGGGAATACCAGAACAAAGCTGCAGATCTTGATGCACATCCACTCTACCCCAGAGATGAGAGCTGTCACTCCCCAGTCTGCATGGCATTCTTTGCAATAGATCTTCTTGTTCATAACGATGTCATCAATTGTCTTAGGATTGGGATGGTCCAGTATGTCAACCTAGGAAAATAAGCAATTTTGAAAAAGTGAACCCACACCAAAGTGGTCGATGTTATGCTGGTTCGTTCATTCATTATGAACATCACACAGCTTCAACTTGATAAGTTACAAATTATATTATTGTATGCCTCATATCTTGACTCATCGTGTAAATAGTTTATGCTTAATGTGCCCAAACCCTTCAGACTAACAAATGAGACAAATGTATCAGAAATAACGAAAAAATTTTACTTGGAACAGAATGCCGTTCATAATTCGTTCGTTTCATTCGTCCGTATTTGCGATTGACGGTAGAATTTTTGATTTTCGAAGGCATTTAATGACGGGAGATGACTTTACCTTGGAATCCCGAAAGCCTCTGTTGACGACCACGTGGTGACTTTCTTTAATAGTGCGGATGTCATGGGCTTGACATGCCTCAATGTTACACTTCCTGCAACAGAAGGTGACGTCGTCTGGCAGATGCTCTGACTTTAGGGTAGCAAACACTTGCTTCTTCAGGAATCGATCCTGAAGGTTCTTACGTTGTATGTCCTTTACCTGCATAAAGGAGAATAAATGGCCAATCTCAGACATATTTCTTGGGGGTAAGTGGGTTGGCTGGGGGGGGGGGGGGGAAGGAGGGAAGCCTAACGAGGACTAATGTACGGCGTGCAAATGTGGCAACGGAACGACATCGAAAATGCTGGCGATACAATAGGTATTGCAAAGGAAATAATGGAATAACAACATTATGTGCAATTTCCAGATGTGAATGCATATAAATCCCGTTGCCTAACCGCCGACCGGTTAGCTCAGTTCGTAGAGCACTAGTATACTGTGCGGGAGGTCGCAGGTTCAAACCAACACTCAGGGTCTTTAAATAACTGAGGAGAAAATGCTGCCTCTGTAATGACATCTGCAAATGGTTAGACTTTCTAGTCTTCTCGCATAAGGACGATAAAAGGCCCCGTCTTACAATACTGGTGTGGGACTTTAAAGAACCCACACACTGTTTAGAAAGAGTAGGGGACGAAGTCTCCGGTGTGATGGTCTATCACTTATTCTGTTCTGGGGGCACCTCTAATAAGATTGTGAACTGCGAGGCTGCAATTTGCGCCTGAATAAGCAGTCTGGCAAAGTCCCCCACAAAATGTTCTATAAAGCGCTTTGAGGTTTAGGATAAAGCGCTATATAAATTCCCGCATTACTTTACATTACAATATTGCAGTGCAAGACTTACTTTCTAGGCGGAGTACTGCTGATGACGTATTTGTTAATTTTACAGATATCTTTGAAAGCGTCGGGAATTTGGAAATGACCAAGAACTTAGTTTTGACAGAAACGGTTTCAATCCTTAACAGGTGCGTTTTTATATTTGACGTTTGGATGAGAGCGCCTCTTAACCTTTAAATTGCAAATTAATGGTATGTGTTTGAAAAAAGAAACATGAACCCAATACAGTTATAAACTGTTTATAGTTGCGAACATACCCGTTGCATAAATGTTTTTGGATCCATGCTTTGCACTTGACTAAGAGCTTCAATCATAAGGCTTTCTCGAAACTGGCTTGTGTATTCCCTCTTCAACGCTCCTGAGTCTTGACCCACTAATACGCTGTATTTTCCTTCGTCTGCCCTGATGGGTTTAAAGGTCAGGTAACGCATAATTTACATTTTCTGCGGTAAAAGTGACTAACTGGAAGCCGAAGTTAATTCAAGTAGCGAGTAAGACTTCCTTTGCCGAGACTCAGCTGACCCGAATCTCAAAATAACTCAAAAGATGATTCCCTTTTAGGATGTGACTAACAATAGTCACCAGGAGCAGACCTTTCCAGAACTACCTGAATTGTTAAGAAAACTTCACCCTTCACCCAGGTTTGACGCATAATGCTGAAGAAGAATAAGAATAATGCTGACAGACGTAAAGGGATGACTGTGGAATAAATAAGATCATGTAAAAGATGTCTTCTCAGTGCTGCATAGCAACTAACTTTCTTCGAAAATGAGAGAATACAGTAATTTCAAAATTTTTTGTTGCTTTAGGACCATAGTTGAGCCTTTCACTAAAAGGACACGAACACTTTTGATCTGGTGGAGGCAATCCATATTTCAGTTAATTTGGTTATATTAAGCAAGTTGAAAATTAAACTGGCCACCGTAACGAGTTGCGGTGGCCAATTAAAATTTTTAACTTAGTTGATATAACCAAATTACCTTGTTACCCCCACCGACGGAGCACCACAGTTTCTTTAGAAACCTTCTCCCTTTATTCATATTTCAGTTAAACTGCTCCATACCTTACACGGCCACGTGACTGTACAGTTGAAATCTCGTTGCCCATCATATCGTAACGGATGACATAGTTACAGTCCTTGATATCTAAACCTTCTTCTGCAACACTGGTTGCAAGAAGAAGGTTTTTCTCTCCGGTGTGGAATCTCTGGATGACTCGCTCTTGCTCATTCTGGGTCATGCCAACTAAAATCAATGAAGCAAACCGGCATTAGACTTCTCTCTCCCTTTCCCTATTCCATTTATTACCCTAATAAGATGTTCTACCTCGTACAAATCGTGTTCTCTTTGAGTTAAATGGTTGCCAACGAATAGTTTAAAAACATACTAGTAGGTCGTAGGTAATGCCCGAGCTCCTACATTCAAATTTGTCCTTCAGGATCTCATTGATAAATAGCTTACTTACTGTTGCCATCTCCACTCCCAACAAGTTTCTCTGGCCTGACAACAGCGTCCAGCTCTTTAGTTTCTTTTATCCAGTCTAGCAAGGCTTCTGTGGACTCACGAGTTCTTGTAAATAAGATGCCTTTTGGACCTTTCCATTCTTTTTGGGCACCATTCCTGCCATCAGAAGATTTTCCTTCTGGTATCGCGTCTCCTGAATTACTGCATTCATCATCTTGGTCAGTTTCTTTCTTGTGTTCTTCCTTCTCCACTTCACCCTTCTCCACTTCGTCTGTAACATTACTCATTACATTGGAGTCACCATTGCATGTAATGTCTCCTGGCGGTCCTCTGCTGGTAGCAATTACTGACCCATCTCCGTTTTGATCATCGCTATCTTTGCTCCCACTTCTTTCTTCCTGTTTGGCAGACGTCACGGTTTTTTCGTTCTCGACAATCATTTCCTCTTTTCCATTTTCTTCTTGCTCAGCTTTATTTTCTTCTTCATCCTTTCCCACGATGAGTTTGCCATTGCTGTCTTGCCTTTGCTGTGGCTCCAGTTCTTTGTAGTTTTTCAAGATCAACTCTTTCAGATGCATCAACAAAGGATTCTCGGGCTCGCCATGTTCCTCTACAGATTTATCCAGAATCTCCATTGCACACTGGAATAGTCTTTTCAACTTTTCATCGATGGCTAGGAACTTGCTTTCATCCAGGGAGTCAAAATATCTTTTCAGGCGTTTCTTGGCATTTTTCATTGTTGTGCTGGCGTTGATAGTCAGTGCAACGTGATACTCACGAAGATGCTCAGCATATGTCACAAGAAACCGTTCTCCTTCAGCGATAGAGTCTTTGTAAAGTGTTTCCACCCACTGCCGATACTGCTGACCACCTTTGTCTTGGGGCCCGGCTTTGAAGGATTTTCCTTTAGTCCTCTTAATCAAGGCTTCTATTTTATCCATAACCTTAAAAGGACAGAACAACTCAATATCACTTATGAAAAATTGGCTTACTGACCCTTAATGAATCCAGTTGAAATTAAATGGTAATCGACGCTGTTTAGTTACATCAGGCATGAGGGATACAGATACAGATTGTAATTACAGATAGAAGCAGATGTGGATACCGTTCAAAAGAAAGGTAATGTATTTACCTGTGAAACAATCTTTACAAAAGGGTCTTGGCTGGATTTGGTGATATGGAATATTTCCCTTTCGGGAACGTTTGCGTACTTCTTCAGCTCGGACTGATTTTTCTTCACAGTTGAAATAACTTCAGCATCTAAGTTAGCGGAAACAAGAAGTATGTGCTTTTCTGCTTTCTCCACACTCTGGGCCTTTCCTGTACCGAGAGAGGCGGTAAAGCCAACAACCTAAACAAACAGAAGCATACAGGAAAAAGATGTCATATCAGTGGGACCTAAAATTCTGTTTGACGGATTACTTGTTTCTCAGCTATGGTTACCTACTAAGGTTTTTTTGGGGGGTAATAGTTTGGCTTCAATTAACCCTTTCAAAATCCAGCTGCAGCTGGTGTAGCAGAAGGCCGGCAGGGAAAAAAAATGCCACAGTTTTATATTGCCTGCATTTTGATAGCCTCTGCCACATCAACTGACACGTACCATGTCGTATGCTAAAAAAAATATATCTGAACATATCTGATAACAATAAATTATACCTGCGGTAATCTGTGTTGGGTTCCAGCCTGGGATTTTAAGGCAAGGTACTTTTCCATGATCCTGTTATAGGAATGTTCCTTGTCTGCATGATGGCACTCGTCAAACAGCAGGAGAGTGATGTCACTCAGGTCTACCCTCTCTTCTTTATTCTTACTGTTCAAAGCGTTGACAAGTATCTGTGCAGTCATAACAACGACATTGTTGTTTTGAAGGAGATACTTAAGAGGAATTTCTGTTGCGTTGGCTCCAGAAATTTCACCCACAGGGTACTTGTCTCCAAGGAAGGCCTCAAATCGCTCCTTTTGCTGGAGAACGAGGTTCAACGTGCTCACGATGAAGACCACTCTTGGTTCTTT
>OMLO01000350.1_pt1 | contig 28746 bp, 34 predicted proteins | sample 1674811 | NCBI WGS metagenome assembly OMLO01 (sample SAMN06265003, study PRJEB25207) | coral metagenome | isolation source: Coral host | place: Mexico:La Bocana,Puerto Morelos, Mexico | collected 2008-11-13
TTGCTAATGCTTATTGTTTCTTTAATCAAGGGATTCACTAACAACTCAAAACACCCACAGTCTTTTACTTAGCATGTAAACGACAAATTAAGTGGATGTCTCTCAGATCCCCAAGTCCTCCTTAAACAGAAAAATAAGTGGATTCTCATTTGATATCGAACATATACCCCCCCGAAAACTAACACTTTGCCCCTAAAAATGATGGTTTCCAAGTTCGGAATCTCCTCTTCCAGGGGGCCCCCATTTTCAGGTGCAAGCTGTTAGTTTTTCCGGGGTGTACCTGGTATTTTGTGTGAATTTTTCAAGTTTGAAACACACCCAAAATGACGCGTGAAATTTCCCAAACCAAAAAATTGGAGGCAAAAGATTGGTCGCTCCGCCAACATGGACCATGTGCAATGGGTTTCTTGGTTTTGATTGTCGACCGAAGCCAATGGGTAAAACAACAAAGCCTAAGAATCACACAGCTATACTTAGTGGTTAAGATATAGATGTTTCGGAAAATTCGGGTATCCCCAACGTTTTCCATTATAAACCATCCATTTTTGGGTACGTGACCCTATTTTTGGAAACACCCCATATGGGTCAGATTTTGAAAGTATAACTTAAGCAACCTAAAGAGTATACCGTAGTTGGTTGGTTTATCACTCGAGGAATATGCCCTCACGTTGCCAGCATGAACCACCAAGCATTTCTTGGTTGAATCAATCTAAAGTCCTCAAATCCATTACTTGGAAACGACACAAACCCTTCACCTCAAAATCTTGCACACAAACATACCCTTGCACTACTTAAAAATCATGTAATGAACAACTAATACATTGGTTTGCTAGGAATCTGGGAATCATGTTTACTGGAGATGAATGCCATATGTTCCGGTAGGGATAGATTCAGGTGCTCCCCCTCCCAGTTTATCCCTTTTTGGGAAAGGTGTCCCAAAAACTTCACCGTTTTCCAGGTGTAGGCTCAAGGCTTCTTATTCATCGATCTTCTCAAAAAATCCATCGCTGGGGATATCTTGCCCCTCATTGGTTTTCTCCTTCAGTTTGAAGAAGGTGTAGCCCTTCCAAGAAGCATTGTCAGTTGTGACATTGCATCCAGTCCAGCTATCCAAGCAGACGTCAGCGCCGCCACCACTGATGAACCTTTTTGTAATCCGTTCGCCACTCAATTCATCTGCATCAATCGGAAGTGATCGATGCAGGGGATGGAACCTTCGCTTCCGTGACAGCGAATCAGCCATCCAACTTCCATTTTGGCGAGGTCCCACTTGTTTTGTCCCTTTGGGCAGTATTGATACTGCCCAATACCCCACACAGACTCGTGAGTCCCACCCTCGGTCCTTGTAGTAGAGCTCTTCTGTGATGTAGTTGGTGGTGCACTCCTCGCCCCCGGTGGCTCAACTGTTCCATCCAATGCCCTGTACGGTCGGCATGGTGGCACTAGAGCCCTTTGCATTCCATCCCACACAAGATCTTCAGAAGCTACCTGATCACTGCGCTTGACCTTCTCCTTGTCCAGTTGTAGTGCATCCAGTCGCTTTTCCAAGTCTTGGATTCTTGTCTCCACTTGATCTTTGTTGTCTTCCTTCTCCTTCTGACTTGATCTTTTCGGGTTGAGTTGCTCCATCAACCCAGTCGGATCACCAAACAAGGAACCTGCAGGGAAAGGTCTCGCCGCATCCTGCCCAATCCTTGCAGTTGAAATCGCCGCCGTAGACGAAGTTGCTGCATCGCCTTGACTCTGCGATGAAGATCCATGGCTTGCCCGCCGACCCTGGGATCTAATGGCTCGTAAGCCTGGGGATCTTCTAACTACCGCGTCCTCATGATCCTTCCTAGGGTTACTTACCTCCTCGGTCGTGCCAGCTCGACCATCATCCTTTTGGTGCGCCGCTCCACCATTTTCACTTCCTACTTGGCCCTTTCCTCCCAATTTTGTAGGGTTCTTATGCGGTCTTTGCTCTATGGCTTTTGATGCTGGTCTTTTCCCACCTTTCCAACACAAAGCTACTCCACTAGCAACCAATGCCATTGCCAGCTTCCGGTTGCCAGACGTCAGAAGAGCAGCTCCGGCACCAACCAAGCCACAGCCAACCGCCTTCATTGTTAGACCTGAGGATGGTCTTTCTTGATGGGTTGTGTTCTCCCCAACCTCTTCAATCTCCTTCTTGCTGCAGTCCTTCATGAAGAGCATCTCTCGAAACTTGCAGAATGCTTGGCCAGCTAATGGTTTAGTCATTCCATCAGCTGCAAGTTCTTTTCCTTCACGATGAACTGCATGCCATCCATCCACTCCATTTTGGATCAACTCACGGAGCTTTGCACTCCTGATTCGGAGATGCCTTGTTCTCCACGATCCAACTTCTCCTGTAAGCTGAATCAGTCCAGACTTCGAATCACCAATCAGTCTTCTCGCCACCTTCTGGTTGAGACACTGAAGAAGATGCGCTATACTGATTCTGCTCCTTGAGCTGATTCATTGTAAGCCAACAGCTCAGCTTCAGCAGTGCTCTGCGTGATGAAGCTCTGCCTCGACGAGCTCCACATGAGGACATTGTTGCCGTGCATGTAGATTGCACCCTGCACCGATCTATAAATCCTTCATGAGGAGGGGCATAGCTTGCATCCACCAAAATGTTCAGCACCTCCGGCTCGACGATCTTGGTGTAGTTCAGGCCCCAACTTTTCGATCCATGCAGGTATCTCAACACTTGCATACCAATCTCCTTGACCCACTTCGGACGACGATGGATCATCTTGGCCATGATCGAAACCGAAAAGGCGATGTCAGGTCTTGTCCTTGACGTGACCCATCCAAGTTCTCCGGTCAGTATCTGTGCCTACTCCAGTCTTTTGTGCCGGTTGGTGGACCTCTTCCGTGAAAAGTTTCCGGATGAGTTTGTAGCTCGCAATCTTATCATCAGCGCTGATAATACTCCAAGGGAGTCAAAAAACCAATGGTTCGGATCGATGCTTGCAGCTTTGGTGGGGAAGGGTATGTGGGATTCCGTGGAGCTGCAGTTTTTGCAGACTTCACATTCTCACAACGAGTTGGACCAGCGATTCAGCTCGATTGCAGCGCTGCTTGAGAGAGCTTCAGTCCCGGAAGATGCTGAGGAGGTGAAGTGCTACCTCGAAAAAATGTTGCTTGATGTCTTCTCTTGATGGATCTTTTTCATCAGGCTCATCAGAGATCTTCAAGCATGGTATTGCCTCTGACCTCTGGATGTTGTGCTTCTTCAAGATCTCCTCTATGTACTTTCCTTGATGAAGTGCATATCCAGATTCGGTCTTTTGGATCTGATACCCACAAAACGTGACCTCTTGTTTCATGGTCACCTCCTCCGGGTTGGTCATCTGAAAGGTCTTTGCCAACTCCTCCATGACTTCTATCGCTACCGCTCTTTCTCCAGCTACCAGTAGGTCATCCACGTAGACTGCCACATAGGCGATCACCGAGATCTCCTCATTCTCCGCTGATCCATTCCTTTGACAGACTTCCTATAGGTGTGGTTCAGGAGACATCTTCATCCATCTCTTTGTTCCTCGAGATTGCCATTTCATCTCTGACATCTTCAACCTGGAGGTGCCAAAGGCTCCAAAGATGTTATTTTAACATCCTGGGTCTTATTTTGGGGCCCAAGTTGTATGTTCTCAGATGATGTATTTTGATGTTGTATTTTCCATCTGGGGAAGATGTATTTTCCAACTGCTGTTTTTTGAGGTTGTATGTTATATGTGGGGAAATTGCATCAGTCTAGTTTGCGCAGCCATGGGGATCCATGGAGCCATGCTAGACAGAGCAACCGGTTACAAAACACAAGGGAATTACGCAACCTTGTGCTTCATTTTTGGCGATTTTGGGTACCCTGGGTTACCGAGAGGTACCCATACCTTCACTAATGCGGACCTCTTCACCCCACATCCCCGCCCCACAGCCATGTCTGTGATGTTATTGTTGGCATTTTTGTTTTGGTATTGAGCGCTGTGCTAAATTTACAGGTCTGCGCCAGTTAATATAAAACAAAGACATAATATGGAGAGGCACGTGTCATTATGAGTGGGTCCTGACAGGGTTTCTGGCAGTTTAAGTGCAGTAATTCCTCGCGCAGATTTGTGTACAATAAAAAACTTTAATTTCGAACAAAGGTGTCATGTTTTTTTCATAGGTTACTGCAGGAACAGAACATTTTGTACATTGGAGTTGGATCGCAATTGTTTTTGTTTTGGTGTCAAAAGTTCGAATTGTCGATTCGCCGCTTCCTGTTCGCCCATGCAGATATTTTTGCGAGGCGTTGCAGATGGTGAAAACTCTAATGCACACACCCCTATACATGAGAAGAGTTTATGTTCACCAAAGCTCCAAAATACGTTCAGAAACATCAGCCGAGTGCCATTTGATACAAACAAATATGTATAGATGTTTTCAATATTTTAAACAGGAACAGAGTGCAGCGACAACTCATCCAGTTTTTTGAAACAAAAATCAATGCCCACATCATCAACATACAATCATCAATGCATTGTAGTCCAGTGACTGAAAATTCAGGGTCCTGTGCCCCGACCGCAATGGTTGCACACGCGGTTTGAACTTTGAGGTGTGTTTTCAGCCTTGCAATTGAAGATCATGGTAGTTTTGCTTTCATGATTTCATCAAACATTTTTTGTAGAATGCACATCTGCGAAGGTGGTCCCGTTGCAACCATTTTTTTTGCTGCTCTAAAGTTAGCATGGCAGTGAAAGCCATACTGACTGTGCATGCAATGTCTCACCATGCGAAGGTGGCTCTACTTTGGTGTTCTTTGCGAACGAGATCCTGCTTTTTGAATTTGCGCAAAGGAGGTGCATATTGCACTTGCGGCTCTAGGTTTGCGTTGTGAGTATGCTTGATGGTGAATCCACATCACTCGGGAAGGTGACTTCACTTTGCCCTTTCTTTCCAACGAGATCGTGCTTTTGAATTTGCGCCAAGAGGTGTTTTTATTTTGCATGCGCTTCTAGAGTTTTGTTGTCAATATGTTCGATTGCAAATCCACATCACTCTGGAAGGTGACTTCACTTTGCCTGTTCTTTGCCAGCGAGATTTTGCTTGAGCGTTTTCATAGGTGCCCTCTATATATTTTGTTTGCAGGTTTGCAGATTTTGTAGTGTGAACTAAATCAGCTGTACATCACTCTGGGAAGGTGGCTTCGTTTTTCCTGCTCTTCACCGCAGATATCCTGCTTCAGCAACTCCATATGCGAAGAGGTGCAGTTATTTCATGCAGCTCCAGTTTCAAGAACATATCCCTGCATGCTGATATGGCTTTGCAGTTGCACGTACTTTGCTCTTGTTTCTTCTATACAACTCGCCAGGCCGAATCGATTTAAATGACTATGATGTGGTCCTGAAGGCTGACCGCAATCATATTTTCTTCATGCGTGCAATCGACTGTTTAGACTGTTTGTTGGGCTGGCTTTGAAGCATGGGACAATTGGCAGGGTGAAGAAGGCAGCTTCCTTGCACTCTCAAGGCCTGGGATTGTGATTTCAATATTTTAGATTTGATGTTGTTTCCAGCTGTCCATGGAGGCAAACATTCCAAAGCAAAACCCTTAAGGGTACATATCTACCAAAGATTTTTTTGTATGCGAGGCTATGGGGCGCAAACGTGCCATGCTTCTGCAAGGCTGTCTATGTTTGCAATTTGATTTTGCATTGCATTTTTCTCTTTCGACGATCCTGTCAATTTATCCCATGTCATGTCAAGACTTTTGGGCTTTGGATTTTGGATGTAGATTTGACTGTCAGATATTTCACATGGTTTTGCATGTTGCTATTCGCAAGGTCGGGTATAGGTGAAACTTTGCATTCCAAGATTTATTTCACGGTGGTATAAATGCGGGATAACGTATCCGTATATATGTGCATGGCTGCAGTGGTTCAAGCTTCCCAAGGATGGGGAGGCCAGCAGGAACAATGGAAAAGAAGTTGAGCCCAGAAGAGGTGTCAGAGATTGTGGCCCGATGCCAAATTCCAGATACAGCCCGCGAGAAGCTTTTGAAGGAAGCTAAAGGTCTTTTTGGTAGAGCAGCAGATGAGGGAGTGACGATAACTCGGGCCCTGGCAAAGGAATCGCTATGGTTCCTTAAGGAATTGGTTGTGGCTTCTCCATGTCATATTGTCCATGCAGATTCGAGACTAGGCTTTTGCGTTGTAATTAAAGGTTCCGAAACATTGGTGTACGTTCATGTAGCATGCATTGTGCAATATATTTAGATTGTGATCATGCATGTGGCATTGACCTAGGATAGCTGCAGCTCTCAATGGCATCTTGGAAAAACACACATCGAACATCGATAGTGCCCTCATGGGCGTGCTGGCGTTGGACGTGAAAGCTTTGATGCAGAAACATGTCCAAGAAAATAAGTAAGTGTTACGTTTGTTTTTGATCTTGCAAGAGCTATCAAGTATACCCGAACATTGTTCATGCCAGAATTCAGGAACCTTAGAAAGACTTGGCGGGGCTGGAAGTACGTGGCCAAGAAGGAATGCACGGAATGGCCTGCATGCGCTCTTCGCCTGCGCGAGTGTGAATTTTTCACTGTTGCGCAGATGCTGCGTGAAGGGGGCTCTTTTTCAGATAGTCAGGATGAAGAGGCAGGGGGTTTTGAGGGTTCTTTCACATTCCTCTTTTGGATCAAGCGTCTCTTCAGTCATGGTTTCAGGCTGTTGACTTGGCTGCTGCGTGGAACTTGGATGAGACTGATGGCACTGATGCTTGTGCAGAGTCTATCATGAAGAAGATTCAGGACAAGCGTGCCTTGACTGAGGGGTGATTCCGGATTCATGATGCAAACGCAAGTGACCATCTTTTCTTTTGCGCGGAACCTTCAGACTTGCTTTAGGTGCCGAAGTATTGGACCACCTTCAGGGCAAAGTTCTTGTCTTGGAAGATACGGACTCGGAGGCACGACCTTTCTTTAGTTTTAAAGATAGAATTGCCTGACTCTTCCATCAGTTTTCAAATGCTGACATCCGCACGCAGCACAACGCTTGTGCTTCGATTTAAAATAGTGTGCACTTCCAGGCAGTGGATGGCAGTGCAACAAAGGCTGCAAGTGCTGGCAGCGGTGTCCAGGTGTGGTGGCTATATACTTGCCTATGGTCTGTGCTTGTGGATGGCTTTCTCAAGCAAAACTTCATGGTGTTCACTGGTTTTTTTCCACTGGTATTTCAATATGTTGTAACTTCCGCCCTCAATGTGGCCTATAGGGTGTTTGCCACGCATTGCAGGTGGATCCAATCAAAGAGCCAATGGACCGTCAGGCAAGAGCGCGCACTGTGTTAGAAAGATTTCTGTTTGCAAGTTGGGATCCTTTGTTTATGTTTTCTCACTCCTGCCTACAGCATGCAGGAAGCTTTGCCTGAGATTCGACAGCAGGCGATGTTGATGAGCGTGGCATTTCTCTAAGGCAAAGGTTTTGTGTCTTGGCAGGTGCCTCCAATCGAGCCTGCGCAGGGTCAGGCATGACTCTGCAATGTCACATTGCCGTGAGGAATGTTTACATCCAGTACTTGTCGCTGTTCACGCCAGTCAAGACGTCCAGGCCAGTCGCCTGTCTTCCACACCTGACCTCCAAGCAGGCAACTGTGAGGGATTTGTTCTTTTGTTGATTTTTTGATGCGGTGTTTGGTTCGCCTGCAATGCTTGCAAGTTCAGTTGAGAAGTGTTGCTGATTGTTGCATTGCCGCTGTTTGGGCGCAGCATGTCACGTGCCAGCAGTCAAACATTGAAGATTCGAGATGATGCATCAAATTCGTATAGCAGAAATCTTTGTGATTCTTGAGATGACGGATGGTCCTACGCCGCCATGGCTGAGTCCTCCTTGGAACATGACAGCACATTTGCCTTACCACATCAGATTGGAGATCCAGCAGCGCAGGAAGGAGCAGGAGGATTTCCTTTATTGGCTGATCAAGCGAGACTTTTATGATGGCGGTAAAACGAGCTTTGGCTCATACAGAACGTTTAGTGCAGCAGCGCGCATTTTGACGGAAAACCTTGATCAAAGGAATCGTTTTAGAGTCTTAGGTTCATGAAAATTGAGCAGGCAGATAACTCTCATTGTGTGGAGGTTTATTGTGACTGAGGCTTTCATTGGTCTTCAACGTTGTTCCATATGACGAATTTCTTGCAATGGACCAAGACGGCGAACCAGAACCCTATGATGGAGATGCGGACATGATGGACCTGGAACTGCCACTGGAGACACCACAGTTGAGTTGCTTTGTTTTTTCAGCGCGTTTGGACTAAGGAATTGGGGTCTTGCTTGTTGGATTAATGGGATCAACAATTTGCAAATACATGGTGCTGATACCCACAAAATATACACCTCTGCCTTCTCTTTATTGCTCCTCCTTTTTGAGGTTCGGTGACCAGTGAGGTGTCTGGAAAGGGTTTGTCAGGCACGATGCCGCATCTTTGCAGTTGAGGGACGAAACGGAGGTTGAGGTTGAGGTTGAAGTTGCATCACCCAGTGAAGGTAGCAGTGACAGCTTGTATGTCCCCTACTGGGACGTCAAACATTCTTGCACTCGGTTTGCGAAGCGAGCCGATATTCCAGAGCTATGCTAAAAATTTTCAGTGGTGCTTGAGGTACAGGCCCATGACTGTAAGTAATGATTTTTGAATCAGTGTTTTAAAGCCACTGGAAAGATTTGTCATGCCACAATTGGGGCGAGTCCTTGTGCCACAATTTTTCATTTGGCGAATGGCTGGGGTCCCACATTATTAGTGGGCCGTTTTGCAACTGATGGCCTTGCTGCGAACGGGTAAAAATGAGCATGTAAGGCAGTGCTTGCAAGAACGGCGTTATAACTTATAACACTGTAACTTCGGGCCACCTTTGCTGCAGCCGAGTGGTGTCCATGTATTAAGTTTGACTTCTCACAAGGGGACAAGCTTAAGTGTGCAGGTGCATGATGCAAATGCTGAAGGCTCCTCACAGGACAGCTATTTTCCTTTTGGTTTTCCTCGCAGATTTGCAGCTTTCAAACATCTATCTCTGAAGAGTAAGATCCTCCAAAGCCTCGTGCAGGAGGGGCATATGCCTGAGGCACCTCAATCCTCTGAGGCAGGTCTTGCGCAGTAGTCTAGAATTGTGTTTTTTTCAAATGCTCGCTACACGAACTGTGAGCCAGTGCCTTTCTATTGAGTCAGGGTCCAACAGCCAAAGCTCCTGAAGCGGATGTTGCCAAGGCCCCACTGATCTTGAAAAACCCAAACACATATGGGAATCTTTGGCTCGTTGCAGTTTTGGACTATCATTTCCTTTTTTCTAAGAAATTTCGAACAAGGCTTTTGAACAGAAAACTCAAAGGACCCATCTTGGAAGGGGTCTGTTCAAAAGGTCCTGTTCTAGATTTCTTAGGTTTTTCATGTTCCAAAGATTTGAATATTAGCATATTTACTTTCTTTGTGTGCAGCTCAGTTTTCGGACATGCTCATGCTATTGGTGGAAAAGCTTCTGTTTGAGGGCCCTAAATCGAAGGTCCTCCAAGTCATTCTTTCCCAAATGTTTTTTCTTGGGTTTACCACAGTTTCATGTGCTTTTCCAATGTGCATTCAGCCCATGGATCAGGACTATAAAGATCCCAAGGCAGGGGACAGAATTTGAAGCCGCATCAAATTCAACCGTTTGGAAACACCCGGCTTGGCACTTTGTTGTTGTTGTTGTTGTTGTTGTTGTTGTTGTTGGTTGTCGGTTGTCGGTGGTCGGTTGTTGGTAGTCCGTTGGTGGTTGTTGGTTGTTGTCGGTTGTCGGTTGTTGGTTGTCCATTGTTGGTTGTTGGTTTTTGGTTGTTGGTTGTCGGTTATCGGTTGTCGGTTGTTGGTTGTTGGTTGTCCGTTGTCTGTTGTCCGTTGTCTGTTGTCGGTTGTTGGTTGTTGGTTGTTGGTTGTTGTGGTGGTTGTTGTTGTTGTTGTCTAAGAAATTTTGAACAGGATGTTGTTGTTGTTGTTGTTGTTGTTGTTGTTGTTGTTGTTGTTGTTGTTGTGGTTGTATAGTCGATGCAGGTTGGCGAAACATGTGTTAGCATATTTGAAGAATTGGACATCAATTCCCTTTACCATGCAGCGCCTGGATATGCAGCAGAGCCTTGTTATTTTAACCGGACATGCAGGTTCAAAGTGTTGCACATTGTTGGTCGAGAAATATTAACAAAGTAATGTGTTAATCCGCTGGGCACTGCAGGAAATTGCAGACGAACTTCATGAGAAGCCACCAGATCCTGTCCTCCCAAAAGAGCAACAACAATTGGCTGCCGCAGCGCGTGAAGAAAAACGCAAGGCTGCACAGAAGCCGGTGGAATCTGTTCAGTACAGTGTGAAGGCTCACAAACGTAAAGGCGCGCGAAACGCCGTGTACATTGCCTATGCATTGCATGATCTGAAGGCCAACAAACAAATCGTTCAGTTGACCGAAACAGCTAATGCTGATGCAAAAAGCATTGTGGAAGGAGTAGTGTCTGCCCTCAACGAGGGCACTATGTCCAAAGAAGAGGGCATAGCTGCAGTGAACTCTGCAAAGAAGTAGTGCCATCGTAGATTGACAGCTGAATGCCTTCTGTGCGATTTGGCTATGAGACACGGGCCAAAAATAATGCGACTTTTGCGTTTGAATACAGAGTTTTTCCTGAATTTAGCAATTTGTTTTGCCACGGCTACAGTTCTGAAGTTTTGAACCAAAATAACATCCGTGCTATCATTTTCCTCCCTGTCCTGGGACATGTCGCAATCACGTGGTTTTTATTGTTTGGAAAAATGCTCTGTCATATGATGTACCAAGTAGAACCAGGTGATATCAATTTGAATCTTAAGTCTCATTGTGGTGCTCTGCTGGCGCACGTATTGCGCAGGTCGGAATGATTTGCAACAATTGGATGCGATTCAGACCAAGTGCCCTTGAGCTTTCTGCATTTTATTTCAACCCTGAGGTTTGCGCGGTGCATCGAAATGCCATTGTATACACCAAGTTGTCATTTTCATTTTCAAGTGCATTGCATCGCAACTTAAATTTCGAGATGATTTGTGCTCAATGTTTGTGCGCGCGAGGGCCACACAACCTTTGTCCATACTTCAATGGAGTCAGTCAGATTTTCGGGCATGGGACCTGATTAAGTTATACTGTTGGAAAAAACCCCACAGGACGATTTTTTTCCATCAACCATATCACTGCAGACTTCAAACATCTTTAGTGAAGACTGAGTTGTCACTTGCCTGCCAGCCATGATGCAGCAGTCACGTGTTTGGATGTTGCAGAGCGCGCTTGACCAGTGCGATCACTTGACACTGCGTGAGCTGTATGGACTGATGAGAAGCAAAGTTCCACCAGCTTTAGTGGAACTTTGTTTGTGGGGTTTGCTTTGCAGAGCTGCCCTAGGACACAGCGATCCTCAACTCATTTGGCATTTTTCAATATTAAAACCTTACTTCCTGAGTTATTTCGCAGTTTTCCCCTTCAATGTAACTCCCTAAATGCGGGATTGATGGGAACCTCCTTCATGGAAGTTCATACTTGTCATGCAGTTTGCCTTTGTATTCGAGGAAGACCTGATCACAGTCCAGTGCATCGAGTTCTTTGCTGGTGTTTGTAGCATAGCAACGGCTTTTTCTCAGGACTGCTCGGTCCAGGCCTTTGATACAGAACGATCAGAGACGCATGATATGAATGCAGTGTCTGGCATTTTGCTAGCGTTGTGGAGCATATGGAGTCTAGCAGCTGGTGGACTAGCCCATTTTGGGATTGTGTGCAAATCCTATTGTTGGATACATAGTGGTACGCATCAAAGAAGTCTAGCATTTCCAATGGGACGGATGTCATTGCCACATGTGACTGAAGGGAGTGGCCTTGCAGTGACAACTGTATCTTGCATGTAATTGCTTGATGATTTTTTGAATGTTATTTGGCACCTTTGCTTTTTTTCTCGAAGGCCTTGGTAGCGGCAATTTGTTTTGGGGCACACTTTGCATGTTGTTTTGGACCAAGGTAGCAATGAGCATGCTTTGTTGGTTGCGTGGTGGTATTCCAACAATTGAGCAGCCGAGAAATTCAAAGTTAGTTTACCATCCTGTCATGCAGCAATGGTTGCAGCTCCTTGGTGCCTCCAACACATCAATGCACAGGCATGATTATGACCCAGGCCTTTTCGGGGCACCAACCCAGAAACCAATATGGGTTTACACACCTGTATCCTTGGAGCTGGATGTTCCATTAGTTGCTTGTGCGCATGCACCAGACCACCCACCAACGGCCATTGTGCAGCTTGGCGTCAAGCATATGTGAGTTTGTATGTTACCTCTTGAAATCATTCCCCCCAAAGATTTTATGTTTCAAACATTCAACAATAATTCTTGGAATACTGATTGGCTTAGGTATGAGGATGGCACTGGACGGCGGCGTGTTCAAGGCGCTTCTGGGCTTCGCAGCACACAGGACGCTTGTACTTGGATGGGCGGCTGTGTTGCTATCTAGATGGCAGACTTGTTTCAGATAGAAGCAAACTTAGCATACTTAGCCAAGTATGCGGGCGAACTTAGTATATTGACCGCCGGGGGAACTTACAATGACAGCTTGGCGAACTTAGCCTATGTCGGCTATGTTGAAAAAGCTACTTGCTAAGTAGGCCGGGGCGGACTTGCTAAGTAGGCCGGGTGGCCTTGCTAAGTAGGCCGGGGCGGACTTGCTAAGTAGGCCGGGGCGAACTTAGCCACATGCTTGGTATAAGCGTTATAACCATACCTCACTCCCCTTTTTTTAAACTTTACCCCTTGGGAGGCGCCATAGTAGTTTGTTGGTGGGCGTCACCGTGCGCAGCGGGGAGGGGCTGTGCGCATTCCCCATCCCACCCCACCCCCCCATGTAGAGAACCAAATTAGGTAATTGTTTGTGGGTCAAAGGTGGCTTTGGAAAATGGTTTATGAAATGGACCAGCCAATTAGGATCTTCGTTTCCCATCGCATGTTTCCAAAAAAACTTCCTATAGAACAAATTGCACAAACAATTTCCCCAAAGTATTCTATCAAACAAGAGCATATACATAGTTCAAGCTATATCTCGCAGACCTGGTTTATTTGGAAATATTTATCAGTTCTGTTTTTAGAGGCTTCGGTCATCGTGGGCCAAGAACTTTAAATGTGTGGGAGATTTCATTCGTTTTTTTGGCTATATGTATATATTTATATACTGGATCCTTTAAAAACTGCTTGTTTCCACCAGTCAGGGCCTGCAAAGGCACTTGGGCCACCTGTTCCGGAGAACGGTGCATGTGTTGTTCATGCTATACCCGAGCTGGATGGTTTAAATCGAAGAGGTTCTTATTTTGGAATCCTTTCAAAAGGATGCACCTTAAAAGGTGGAACCATCTAAAGTCCTTTTTTGAAAACGCCACTGGGACCACTATTTTTTTCCTGGGGCGAATTGCCATCCAAACATTTAAATATAAGTATATATGGAAAGAATTTTTCCATGGTTGTTGGAAAATTGTTGTTCTCTTTCTGGAAAAATGAACGCGTGAGCCGGATAGGCTGCTTTAAAATGTAGCCGAGTGGTTCTAAAGACTAAACATTAAAGGATATTCTTTGAGCTATGAGATATTCTTGGAAACTATAGAGCCAACATCTAGAACGACCATGATTGTGAGAATCTTTTTTGACAAAGAAACACTGGCTATAAATGCCAAATGCTATATATGATCTAGTTTTGGGGTGCTAAAGAACGTTATGGAAAACGTGTTTCCACCAAGACACATCCCAATCCCGGAACGGTTCTTTGTTTTTTATTCATCCTTCAGACCAGCAAGTGTTGGGAACGACCACCATATAGTCACCATGTTTCTTGTACACACACACGTGTCAGATATGCTGTTCAATGCACATAGCACAGGTGAACTGTCACTGCAATCAAACATGTTTTTGCCTAAACCTTTCCAAACGCTCACACATGCGAAGTTGTCACCACCAACAGATGCAAAAAAATGAACTTGTCCAACATGCCGTTGACCCCCAAGCGTGCACAACACAACATCACGAGCTGCACACAAAGCGCCCGGAGCATAGTAGCACTGTAAAGACACCTGAACCTCATCCCCGGAACCACCCACAGCATCTTGCAGAACACTCGCAGCTACATCAGTCGCACTGCTTGGATTGCACAAACCTCCAGACCACTGTTGTTCTAAATTTTGAGTAAGATCGTGCAGCTCTATGCCCAACACATCCATCACTAGGCTGTGCTCCCACTTGGCCCACGTGTTTGGGTTCTGCCCCCCGAAGCGCTTAATAACCTTGTGCTTACGTTCCAACGCGAAACACGCGATTAATGCTTTGCGCGCCGAGTACATGTATGCCAAGTGTCCTGAGTAATGATGTTTTGGCAGCCAGTGGGTTGTACCAAATGCGGTTTGGAAAGCTTGCAAATGAGAAAAAATTGCATCTCTAAGCGTGGACGCTTTCGTTCTTCTCGTCTTAATGTTCACCAACAAATCAAGCACCCGAGACAAACACAAATAGGAATCTATCGCGTGCTTTGCACCCTCGACCTCACCAAGCCCTCTGCGTTCTAGCACAATGTGTCGGATGACTGAGTATACTGAAAGAGCTTCAGAGGCTGAACACTTGATATCATCTTTTTGACAATGTGCAAACAAGTTTTGCCCAGACATGCTGCGACTTTTGATGTGGGAGGGCCAATGAAACGCCTGTAGGTCTTCATGCAGCATGTCCAACGACACCCCGCATGAGTGCAATGATTCCACCAATAATTGTATTTCTAGGTTCCACAGACCGCTCGAAACATATGTGTGCGTCCAATCGTACATAACCATTGAAGCTACCTTCAAATCTAGCAAATCGCTCAACAAAGCACCCCTTGGTGAAAGGTTGAAACCTGTGAACTGCTGAAGACGTTTGAACTCTTCCACGTTCGTTGTGGCCTGTTTCTCCCCAAGAAAACCCAGAATTTCTTTGATGGAGTCATCAGTGTGGAAACTAATTTTGCCCCAATCCAGCTCGGTAGAAGAAACCAAGTTGTTTGAATGATCGCATTCCGCCAAATTGCTTTTATGGTCAACTAAATTTGCACACAGGCAGCATATTTTGGTGCCACTTGCACCTTTCATTTCAATGATCTCTTTTAAGGCTCCTTCATCCCCCAAAAGGACGCTGATTCGCCCAAAAATCATGATGGGTTTGTCATGTCCCTGTAGCATCAAAGTCATGCCCCTCCTCAAGTCCACGGGTTCGTAGAAGTGGGATAATGCCAGCTTGAAGTACTCAGACATTTTCCCAGGAAGTCGCTTGACAAGACTAGATCTAGCTGCCGACAATAGGAACCAATTTTGTTCACTTCCAAGGGATTCAATGCCAATGTTTTTGAAGCACCAGTACACCACCTGCACACATCAAACAATTGTGGGGTAGCAAAGGTTGAATGTTGAAAAAAAATCCCATATAATCCTTGCGTAGAAATTGTTTTTGGTTTTATTCGAACGCTACACCAGAGAAACCCAAACAACATCTATTTGAACCCTCCAAACCTGAAGCTTCCGACCATTGCTGTGCCGAAGCACGTTTCCTCAACTTACTTCGTCTGCGTAGCAGACCACATCTAAAGGTGAAGCTGCACAACAATCAAACTCTGACAGACATTTCTTCATGAGATTCGCGTAGGCCTCGTAAGTACTGCAAACATGGTACAAAAGAGCCAGTGGGTTTACGAATGGTAAGTCCACCTTCTTAGCCTTCGCTATGATCCTCGTGCCCTTCTTCCCCTTCTTGTATGTAGGTGGTAACTGAATTGTTTTGGAAACAATCAACTGGCCAAACGGTGTCTCAATATCAACCTTGCTTTCTCTTGCACGTTTGATGCTACGCCTAGAAATGGCAGAAGGGAGTCCAGTTTCCGACAAATCTGCCAACACGGATGATAAAGCAGCTGAACTGATGGACTTCTTTGAAGTCAGCGAAGCCAAAGACATCAAGTAAACACCAGCGAGCTCAAAGCCCAGCTATCCGCGAGCACCAAAGCCCAGCGCTGCAAAGTTCATGCAAATGGACATTAAGGCGTATGTAGCTTACAAACTCTCTATGTTTCATGACAATGGTGTGATCTAAATGTATGTGTATGTTCCACACTTCTTCACACAAAACTGAAGTAGATGATGTTCTTCTTGGAAGTTTGAAACTGCATATATGTCTATTGGATTAAGTGACCCTTTTTTCCGAACTACAAAGAACGAAGCTGCGAACGCATGAAGGTTTGCAAAAGCTGTTGGCCAACAGTCGAAGTTGCACAAAGACTCTTTCAAAGACTTCTAGTGTCAAACTTGCTCCAACTAAACAACAGGTGCATCCATGACGTTTGGTATGTTACGTGTTCTCCAGCAATTGGCTGGAGGCATCACAAAACTGCATGGCTCCCACCCACCAATAACGACCATCCCACATCGCAAGTTGCTACTTGCTTGATTTTCTCAGTCTCTTACTCGTTATATATAAATAAAACTTATCAAAAACAATATACGTGTTTACATGTATATATATATATATATTTACATGTACACATATATTTTGCTGATATGTGATGGAGAATATAAGCTACAAATGAAAGAATACCCCTATGCGCTCAGCAAGGGATGTCATAACGAGGTTTTCGCGCCACAAGCCGCTTCATCCAGATTATGCTTGAAGTCAAAATAAACCCTGCGTAGCGTTTCAGCTACTTCACCTAAAGTCATCACAGCTGATGCCTTGAGAAGGACAACAAATATATTACATGTGTTTTTTCTAGAAAACACGTTTACGAATCTTTGATGATATATTCTCTAAACATTGCCCACACCTGCTGTGCTGAACACCCCCAAGCAAACCCAACACACGTGCAGCTCTACTGCGCTGAGAATGCACCCTGCTTTCCATGATCAAACCAGGAAATGGTAAACATACAGCACGTTTCAACATCAACAGGTTTTGGTGGAGTTATGGCAAAAGAACAGTTACTTATGAGCTACTAAGTTGATTGCTACCTTCAATAGATACCTTGCTACTTACCAGCTTCGATCATGGCCAGTGCCTTTCTGAACGATGACACCTCGTCTCCTTTGAAGAGTACTTTTTTGTCACAACGATCAGACTTATTGATAAATACCCGCCAACAGCTGCTACGGTCGTTCCTATGAATTTTTCCATTTTTGTAATGGAATGTTCCGTCGCCAGGTTTTGGGGGTGTGATGGACTTCGACCTACCTTTGGTAACCCCATCGGTCTTTTTAGGGGTGCAAAGTGCTTTGGGGCTCCCTTTGGCCTTGGCCTTAGCCGAGGCCTTAGCCTTGGCTTTCCCAGCTGGCTTAAGATTTTGGGTGGCATCCTTTTGAGGTAGATTTTTCTTGGACTCCCTCTGTGTAAATGCCTCTTCAACAAGTTTGGCATTATCCTTAGCCCTAGTATCGTTTGGCTTCGGAGGATTCGGATGCATACTTCCTAAGTCAAACAAATCTTCGTTCTTCTGACTCTTTGGAACTTCAGTCTGTTGAGAATCCGTCTCCACTGGGGGCTCCTCTGGCTTCACTGCCTCCACTGCCTCTGGCTTGTTCACAATGGCCAAAGTTGTAGTTGAAGGTGTGGCTGCCACTGATGATGATTGGGCTTCAGGATGATCAACATCACCCAAAACCTTTTGTTTCTTCGTGTTGGCAAAAATTTGGAGGCCCTTGACATCAGACCGTGAACCACTTGAGTGACCACCGAGCCGTCCCATCATCATGTTCCACATTTGCATGACCATGTCAGTCTGTGTGGATGCCCCTCCGGGGACAGTAGTCCGAATCTTGATGTTGGTCTTCCGCTTTGGAATGTCTGAGGATGACATTCCCAAACTTGGAGAGGCATCTGAATCTGGACCCTCTTCCCCATAGCAAGTCTTGTAGATGCCTGGTGGGAGCTCACGAGGCGAAGACGGGTATTTAGCAATGTGCTGAAGGCACTGAGGAGCACGCTTGACCTTCGCCTTCAAGCTGCTTTTGAAAGCCTTGAGTAGTTCCCATTTGGCCTGATCTGATTCAGCGGGTATGCCACACTCAATCATGGTTGCCGCAATGTGTGCCACCGTTGGTTCCGATGGAAGATGCAAACCTAATGCCATACATCTGGCCACAATCCCCTCCACCTTGATCATGCAGTGTGCATCACTGGCCAACAGCTTTTTGTCACTGGAAGTCATGTAACATGAGAAGGCGGTCAGAGTCTGAAGTGGCCTTCTTGCTTTTCTGTTGCTGCTCAAGGTGGTGCAACTAGAGACCTTCTCAGCCAACGCTTCCCGTTGTTCAGCACTCCAAAAACTAGTGGTAAGAGCATTGGAGATAGCTGCCGCTTCACTTAAGGACACTTGCCCAGCTACATGGTCTAACTTGCCCATCATGAACTGGAACTGGTTCTTCAGCATAGCTTCGAAGGAACTCTTGGAGGCAACTTTTTGCTGAGCACCCAGAAGCTCATCCAGTGCCTTCATGTCAGTCAGCAATTGCTCACCAACTGTTGACGTCATGGCCTATTCTAAATCAATACTTGGGCCAACCTTACCTGCTGCGAGCTTTGATGCCCAGCAAGTGCGAGCTAAAAGCCCAGCACAAACATATGACTCAAGACAATCTAGCAAATGAGATGCCTAACACTCGGAATCAAGAATGGCTGGGCCAGTGGCTCGCCCTTTGTAGCTGGGCCAGTAGGCTCGCTTTGTGTAGCTGGGCCAGTAGGCTCGCTTAAACTGCAAAAAAAACAATGGCACTGTGACAAAGCAAGAGTGAAGCAACCAGCTTGCCAAACCGTTACATTGCTCTCTTCCAAAATCAATTCAAGTATCATGGTTGGAAGAAATTCTTGATAAGCAACTAGCTTGATGCAGTTTTAACCTTTTTCCGACAAGATCAATCCAAGAAGGTTTTGCATGGGACGCCAGCGATCAATCTAAACAAGCTTCACCACACCCAACTGTATATCTAAGAAGGAGTGAACGGTGAACCCATCTAAGCTGGTTGAGTGGCATCTTCAAAAACCAAAATCTACTCGCCAATTCCCTGCCGCAGCCTGCATGGCCCCAATGAAAAATCACAAGGTGTTGAAAGGGTAATCAAGGATTGAACAATAATACACCCATAATCAAAGATTGAACAATCATACAACTTTGGGGGCTTATACAGCAGCTAGGGTTTACCCGACCATCTACATGCGGCCTACAAAATGCCCCTCTCCAAGCACCAGCGTGCTGGCTTGGCTATCAAAAGCGCTTTCAGTCTCAGAATCAGTGGAGGTTGGAGAGTCTGCCCCTTTACCATACAACCTCACACGCTTCTTGGGGCGGCAATTAGGATCAGCCTCCAATGCTTTGATGGTCTTCAGGTCTGCTGCAGGTGTCTTGTGGTTCTTCTTGTATGGAAACAGCAAGTTCTGACTCAAGTCCGTGCATTGGTCAACAATCTTGCACGCCCGTGTGCACATGTTGTACTTCACAAAGTATTTCTTCATGGAGTCGAAAGCCCTCTTCTTCGTGATCTTCTCCTAAAAAATGATGTTGATCAAAAACTGTGCCAACTACTCTTGAAAAAGAATTCAAAAACCATATATATATATATATATCTAAACCAATTCGAATGAAATCACCATTGAGCTTCGTTAAACCATCACCCCTAGAAAAACCATCTGAACTCAGGATGATCAGTTGGAAATTCAAACCATAAGACTTAAGTTTTTTTGGGGTACATCCGAAGAACTGCAAAGAGCTGATCATCCAAGTTCTTTCTATAATGAAATCCTTAACAAGGATCATTTGCATAAAAGAACCGAGAGAACGCGTAGTTTCCTGTGGCTGCGAAAGTCCATGCAACAGCTACAACCTCGCCATCTTCACGCCAGTGAAGCTCACGAATCAGATTGATGATGGGTTGGTGTGAGTGCACCAGGATCCCAGCAAAAGGAAACTGATTGTGCACATGCCTGTAGATGAGGAACAACTGCCCATTGTACTCTCGAACCTTGTGATGAACAAACTTGTTTGCGGATCCACCATGGGCCCAGTCTGACAAAAAGATTGCCTCCTTCTTTTCAAGTCGTTCAAGATGGTAGCGGTGATCCAGCCGCTTGAAATCCTTGTTGGAGGGGATCTCGTCTTCATCATAGAGCCAGGTCAGCTCAAGAGGGTGTTCTGGGCTGAAGGCCTTGTCTAGCTCCACCATGCCGAGTTGGCGAGTAGGCTCAAAAATCTACAATGTTCTACGGTAGAGCAGCTCTGATCTGCGGACATCATCCTTTAGTTTGTGAACTGGAGCGAGTATTCGTAAATACCCAGCTCAAAGCGAGCTAATAGCCCAGCTTGATAAAAAAACAACTAGTCCAACTCCATCGTTTCGAAACTTCATTGGAAAGAATTGTTGGCAGTTGATTTGCTAGCCGGATTGGTGATTGAGACTTCAATCCACGACATCTTTGTTCTAAAAAATGACATGCTCAGATATCTTTCAGTGAGTCAGTGACAATTGTTTTTTTCCGTTTGCGTTTTTCGTTTAAAGGAGAAAACTTGTAGAGACTTCAGAGATTGGATACTTGAGTGTTTAGATTGGTGTACATAGTATCTGGATGATTGTGGGGTAGCACTCCAACAAATCAATCGACTATCAGATATATATCTTTCAGTGGGTCAATGACAGTATTACCTAAACATGTAAACCAAAAGGGTTCAGGAAATGTTCAGCTCAAAGGATGGTGATTTTTCGGAATAACTCCAAGTTTAGATTCTTAAATGATCCATTGTTTTTGGAAGAACTCCAACTTGACATTCTCCTGAAATAAAACGCCAAATAACCAAACCCAAAACTCAAGAGTACATTCTGCAGTGAGTGTTTCTTCATGTGATGATTGGGGTACTTGCCATATCAGCTGGTGCAGGACTTTGTCCATTGACAGTATCTTGAACTTTCTACCGTTTCTTGGGTAATTCATAGGGTCCAACCCCCACCCTGGAACAGTGGATAAAGAGATTTTTTCACCTTTTATGAAAAGGCCAATACTAAATCCTTCTCCCATAAAAGAAAATGATCTGGTCCAACATTAATGTCATTTCATTTGGGATAAGTTTCCACTTCAATGATTCTGGTAGACAGGGTAAGTTGTGGAAAAAACGCAATGTTTCCAAACAAAACCAACAAGTTATCCAAAAAACGATTGTTGAAAAATCATCGACTATGAATTTTGAACACTCCCAACCCAGTCCATCTTCCCATCACGCTATAGCGTTGTTTCCAAGACCACCATCATACTGTCCAGTGACTGCAGCTCCAGCCAAGTCATGACTTTTCATGACGAGCAACCTACCACCTAGTCCATCATTGTTGGTGGAAGCCTTCATGAGTTACATAGTTGATGCTACTGAATGTGTTTTTTTTCACAGCTCGATCAAAGCCATTGTGATTCCATACATGGATTTTTATCAATCTATAAAAAAACTGGTGGTACCATATTGGACATTTTATAGATTGATAAAAGCTAATGATTCATTATTGGTTCTTTTTTATAGATTGATAAAAATCCTGATGATCCACCATTTGTTTTTTTTATAGATTGATAAAAATCCGGTATTCTAGAATCTGACATTTTTATAGATTGATAAAAAAAATGATTTTCTCAAACATCGAGTTTCTGTGGATTTTACATCTTGAACAAATCAATGGGTATGATTTGTGATTTTTTGAAATGCAGATTGAGAAGTCTGAGCACCAAATCTCAGCTAGTAAAGACTAACAGTATGTAGGAGATAGATAGGTAAACCAATATTAAAACAACATTCCATAAAAAGCAAATGACTAGAAATGCCAAGTGTGTGTTTCTGAAATATCCCTTTGTGAATCTGCATCCACCAACTCTGAGTAAGTAAGAATCGTGCGCTACCAGCAAACGAAAGCGAACTAACGGGCAGGCGAGCAAAACCACAAGCAGCAACTGAGACCTATGACGAATTGCAACTGTACACCACCAAGATATCAAAACCGTCAGAAAAAAAGGACGCACCCATTATTTCAAAAACAACGTCGTGAATTTAGATACCATGCCCTTATTGTTTCACAGCTTTAGATTACGATCAAACAGCGCTAGATTGCCCAGCGCAATGTCACGTCCAAAGTCACGACGGCCCTGCTGTCTTGGCATCTCTTATTAAATTGAAAGACCGGCTGGCCAACATCGAAGCATCAAAATTCGAGTTTGAGGTTCAGTTTGAGAATCAATGGCTTTTGAAGTTCTCCTAATTCCGAGGGTGTCATTCAAATGTAAAAGTGGATATACTTAGGTATCTATTTCATGATGTCCCACTGCCACTTGGCCGGTCCCTCACCATAGTAGCCATCGCTTCAGAAATGTTCACCAAAGCATCGACCACTTGACCTTGCTGGCGGACGAAACTTCCACCTCTTGTGCGGCCACGAGTTCGCCCTTGCTGAATCCTTGGCAATGAGTTGATAGGAACACTGAAATGTCATCTTGGGCAAACATTGTGAGAAACCAATCTTTATAGATCTATAATTTCTACATCGCCAGCCGAATCAAAAAAATATAGATTGATAAATATCTCTATCATTGAAAAAATGCTCAAGTAATGGGACCTGCGGGATGGTGATGGAAAGCAAGAGAATGGGACAAAGTGACAAAAAGAAAATCTAATGAAATGAAATCGAGAAGCGGTTGGACGTTGCCCCAGCTGTCAACGAAGCGCCCATCAGTAGTGTATCCACCATGGCCTTCTGGTCTTCCACCGTGATGTCGTCCACGGCCCTTCCCACGATTCCAACCACCACCACCGCCACGACCACGGCCAACTTCATGACCACGCCATTGCTCATCTCCCCAACTACGGTCACGATCGTTCCAACTCCATGAGCTCAACCATCGTTCCAGCTCCATGAGTTCCATGAGCTCCAACCATCGTCTAATGGCTCTTCTTGAATCTCCTCCATGTCATCATGATAGCCACCAGCTTGAGGTACATCAGCACCAGGTCCTCCAGGTGGTGTACTCGGTCCCGGAACTTCGCCGGAATCGTCCTTCTCTTCCTTGACCTTCAAGAGCTCTTCGTTCTTCTTGCGGATGCTGTTCAAAGCTTCTTCTTGCTCTTGAAGAGGTTGAACCGCAGTTCTCTGTCTCTTTGAACTCTTTGGCGAAACTGGTGATGTCGAGCCCTCATCATCCACCAGCAGCATGGCCAAGTACGGATCCATCACCGCCATCTCATCATCCGAAGCTTGGTCACCACCACTGCCAGACGCTCTAGCCATGGCAGCAATTCAAAACCTAGATATGCAGTGCAACTGCAACGATGGAAGTTAAAGTTCAGTATAGAATCTAGAACTCAGGTTGAAATTCTGTTGAAGTTGAGTGCTCAAGTGCTTTGTCAAAATCACGACTGATGAAGTTGAGTGCTCAAGTGCTCAAGTGCTCTGTTGAAGTTGAAATTCTGTTGAAGTTGAGTGCTCAAGTGCTCTTGGTGATGATGGAAGGTCATTAAACTGATGAAACATGTTGACACTTTGCTGAAGTGTGCATCGTTAATGTGTGTTGGATGAAATGTCCTCAGTGTGCTGTTACTCAGCGGTTGCTAACTATAAGGTCACGAGACCCGTCACTTTCAAAACCAACATTGATAGAACCTATTGGAAATGCTGATGCACTATTTGACCTGGAAGCTCCCGCCATTTGAACTGCCCAAAAAGGCATCGTGAGTCGACAGTGAGAAAAACACCGGCTGGACAACCACTCATGAAGACAAGAGTCTTGAGAACGAGTTCAAGTATACTTCACTTGATTTCAACATTTCAAAAATGGACTTTGCTTAAAGCCTTGATATCGTAGTTAGAGTTTCAAAGATCATGTCAACTCATGTCTCCCACCCACTGGCTGTTGGACGTGTCATGCATTGAACCAATCCCTTGTGTTCACCTATATGCTCTCAAACCCCATCAAAAAGGTGTACTTCAAACAAAGCACACGTGTTGGAAACCTCTTGGGATCACTATCACCAATCTTAAGGGAAAAAAACGCCGTGAATACAAAAGCTGGGCCTATTATACAGTGGCTCGCTAGTTAGCTGGGCCAATTGGCTCGCTATATCAAGGTGTTAGGGGTCAAATTGAAACATCCCATGATGATCATCAGTTGGAAGGTGGACACGTGTCAACTGATACTGTTGGAATCTGTTGGACTTATAAGGAGCTCAACTGGACCTGAACAGTAGAAGGTACTTGTATACCCTAATTATCGAATTACTTGTTCAGTTTAGTATAGTTGAACAACAGTTCGGTGCATTTGGATGACCCTTTTATGTGGATAAACCTGGATCTACTTACAATGGTTCCCATATGGGGTAATGATCTAAAGTATGAACTGCATACCTCGAGGTAGTTTTACATCCTCCTGAAAAATTGAATTGGTGGTCTCATGTCCCTTTCCCCCTCACCCTTCAGTCTAAGTACGCATACTTTTCGCAGACCTCACAACATCATCGGCTTGAACGGGAACCTATTGATTGTCAGATCAAAATCCTGTCAGCTGGTATCTCTTGAAACCATCAAGTCTTAGCTTGAACTTTCCCAATCAGCAGGGCCAACAGCGACAAACACAGAGACAAAACTTGGGCATTTGCAAAGAAAAAAAAGCAAACTAAATTTCCAAATCATACATAGACATAGACCCTGCTGTCCCCCACAGTTTCCACGATACCATACTTCTACATGAAACAAACTAACAATCGTTGGCGATTCGCCTCTTCTTAGCAGATGGTTTTTTAACCCCATCCAACTCAAAATTCAAGATTCCCACTCTCAGATGCTCTAAGACCACTGCATCCAACTCAAGCCACAAAGACATAGTGCCAACACCCCACAAGCACTTAACCGTCCGCTCACCAAAGCTACCAGCAGCAGGCATGCTCACGTCAACACACTTTGGAGCCACTAAATGATCACCAGGCTTCGCTTTGCGCTTCTTCTGCTTCCCCTCATTGGTCTCATCCTTTGTGGCCTGATAGTATGCCTCCTGGGATGCATCATTGCGACGTGTCAAGAGTGCCTGAAAGAAGTCGGCTTTCATTTGGTGCTGCTTTTCATTCCTCAAGTCCAGCGCCTTGCCTGTGACAAAGAGGGTCAGCTGCCTGCTCCACCTGGAAATTTCAATGAAGGGAACATCCTCCACTGAGCGCACCATGGGTGTCCACGGAGTCTTCTTCATCTTGTCATTCTTGATGATGTGGACTGTCTTGATCTCAACGTTCGACATGGCACCACTTGGAGATAGCGAGCTACAAAGCCCAGCTAATGGCGAGCAATTGCCCAGCCCAACTAGTTGACAAGGTTTGAGCTTGCTGACACATGAGTAAGGTGACGACTGAAGATTTCATATTTCACGCATGCACTACCCACCACGCATCATGTATTTCAACTGTGATATACTGTTATGAAAGCATTCTCGGTTGATGATGAATCTGCTTTTGCAACGAGACTAGAGATCATCTCTGATGGTTTGCCCCATCCGCTGGCTGTGCAACCTACCCTTAAAGAGTTGGGTTCCGGTGTCTGCCTTGAGAAGATTGATAGAAGAAGCTATTGAAAACAAGATCCTAAGAAACTTCTAAAGATCTGAAATACTTCTAAACCAACAAGATGCTAAGAAGCACATAACTTGCAAGGTCTGACCGGACTGGCCTTCCAAAACTTGCTGACTACAAGTGCCACTTGAATGCCCGTCTTTGCCTTGAGACAATTGATAGCAACAATCAACAACTGTTTGAATTTCTAGATGGTAGGATCATTTTGAAGGAAAACGCCTTGAAGAAACGCCCTATTATATATAACATACAACTTACAAGGTCTTACTGGGCCTGCTGTGGCTAAACTAGTGCAGAGATCTCTCACGAATCCGGAGTTTTACCAGTACGTCGTCTCTTGGGGGCCTGCCCTGCCCGAGTAACCAGCATTGCCACATCCTTGGATGAACCCTTCTTCTCACGGTAGAACACGAGGGAGTCACCCACCTGCAGCTCCTTGGTGTTTCGCATGATAGGTATCTTCACTACCACATTCTCAGGAGACTTCTTACTGGTTTGGTCATAGGATTCTAGGCATGGTGTCAATTCCATGTTGCATTCATCAGGATCGTCACTGCTTTGCACAAAGAAGAAGGGTGAAATGAACTTCTCCTCAGCATTCAACAACTGGTTGGTGGTTTCGACCCATCTGAAAAATATTAGTCAACTTGGATCATTTCCCCAGGTAGGGATGAAAACAAGAAATATATGGAAACACCACCTAGTACGCGTCCTAACCCATCCCCATGGCCCCATCTCTCTCCAACAAAAGTCACTCACCTGTGGAAAGCTAGAAGATCCAGCTTCAGGACCCGAGGGCACATCCACCCACCCGAGGGCACAGATTAAACTTCAGGGGGGTGTACCTTTTTTATTCTCACTTTTTCATCTCGGCCATATCTGCTGCAAGAACTCTTGCGCAGCACCAGCTACAGCCATCAGTCCAGGCCAAAGGCCCGATACACCACTTGGCAGTTGAGAACCTGGTGGCGGAGGTTAATGGCATCCCCCCAGCAACAAAAAGGGAAAGATCAAATCTCTCTTTTTAAGAAGATAAATTAGGGAATTTGTTGGAAAATGATGGGTAATCATCAGATTTGTTGGTTGGTTTGAAAATCTTTGATCTTTTTTTGTCTATGATTCTTGTACATTTTATGTATGTTAATTTATGTATGCGTTCATGATTGGAGGATGGTTGATCTCTTTAGTCGAGGCGTGTTGATGCACCCCTCGCCAATCAATAGCATAGATTCAAGGATATGCAAACACATTTGTATACATATGACATATGTAAGGTTACTATATACATATATATATATATGTGTGCGTGGATGTGCTGATATAAAACTTATGAGATATATATATATATATGTATACGTATATATATATATATTGCCCATACCAATATAATGTGTATAAGTATTAATTACCACGATAGTAGGGCTGTGTTTCATCTTTTTTGGCATCCCGCGAGTTTCCACCAAACAAAAACTTGAGGAACTCCACTTTTCAATTGCCCGGCCTTCTTCCCACTCAGGACGTAAGAATCCCTACCACCGGATTCGGGGAGATTTCAACGGGTGCTCAACGTGGTCCAAAAAGTGTCATTCCAACGGGTGCTCAACGTGGTCCAAAAAGTGTCATTCAAAGATGAGGGCGGGTGAGATGAAACACCCCAAAATGGTGGATACTGTTCATGGAAGAAATCCTGCATCACCGGGGAAGTATAAAATTATATAAATCATGGGATATTTAGATGGTGCAGGATTTCTTCCATCAACAGCATGGATTGATGTTTGAAGAGAAAAAACGAAAGAAGCCATCACTGTGACCATCAAGATGCCGACCTCACCGGCATTTTCTTTGGACGTCAATGTTTTTTCGGTTCAAATGCCATTCAAATGCCTGCAGTTCTGGCCCCAAAGGCTTCGGCAGTTTGCGTCTTTCAAAGACGCCCCTTTCCAGATCCCAGTCTGGATAAAAGTCCTTAAGGGACATGGCTGGGGAAACAACAGCAGCCTATCCAAGCATCGAGAAAAAAAACAGAGACTCGATGAACCAGCTGTAATATGCCGCAAATTTAGAGTGATGGGACAGGGGAGAGTACCGTGATTATTGGGTTTCTTATGGAACTGTGGCATGGAAAACCTGCACGTGTGCTTGCACACATGCCGTTGCGGCAGGTACAAAGGTACAGAACCAGATCTGAGCAGCAGACATGATCATGCCAATTCCAAAAGAACCTCATAAGCAAAATGCAGCCGGACGGCAAGGAGTCGCGAACGTTCTAAAAGTAAGTTCATCATGTTTCATTTTCAGCTCTTGTTGTCTTCTGTCATCCCCTAATCTCTCAAGCAAGCTTTCTCGTCTATTCCTTATTTGTACTCCTTTCAGACATCCTGATACCACTCTTGGACACCAATCGGCTCCCGATGCCTCTGAGGAAAAAAAACAACCGTGACTGGCATGGTTGTAGCCCAGTACCTGGCGAGAGACCACGATGAATCCAAATGAATGTATTGGCGACAGTGTCGTCAGAAAGCAGAACACCCATCTCTACCTAAAAAAACAAACAGAATAACGTTTTGTTTCTTGTATGGTGGGTGCAAGAAACAGCAATTTCATGGGCTATGGGCCTTGCAGTCCTATACCAATGTGGTAGCCACGTTTCTAGGAGTAACATGGAGTAACATGGGGCGGTCAACTTCTGGAAGGTAGCGGCAGAATGGTAGGGGTCTCACTTAGACACCCGCAAAAAAGCTCACTTGGGGACCCGCAAAAAAAAAACAAATACGGTACATACTTTACACATGTCCGTGATAACGTTCGTGTTCAAAGTGCTACGGAATGGACTGCCTCTGTACATACTTTACACATGTCTGCACCTGTGATAACGTCCTTGTTCAAAGTGCTATGGAATGGACTGCCTCGGTGCATACTTGACACATGTCCGCACCTGTGATAACGTTCGTGTTCAAAGTGCTACGGAATGGACTGCTTCGGTACATACTTTACACATGTCCGCACCTGTGATAACGTTCGTGTTCAAAGTGCTACGGAATGGACTGCTTCGGTACATACTTTACACAT
>OMLO01000351.1_pt1:0-12500 | contig 28699 bp, 22 predicted proteins | sample 1674811 | NCBI WGS metagenome assembly OMLO01 (sample SAMN06265003, study PRJEB25207) | coral metagenome | isolation source: Coral host | place: Mexico:La Bocana,Puerto Morelos, Mexico | collected 2008-11-13
GACTAATTACGAAGAGTGTCTACACCGGAGTGAGTGAGTGAGTGAGTGAGTGAGTGAGTGAGTGAGTGAGTGAGTGACACATTTGCATATCAGAGTCCACACAACAAACTTCGTTTCAACGCTTCGCGTTTTCCACTCGTTTAAAAATGAGGGTTGAAAAAGTCCGGAAGCCACTGTACAAGCTATTCAGGTGTGACCAGCGTGACACGAGTGGAAAGCGAGAAAGCGTGATCTGATTGATACGTGCACGGCGGGCTGGATTGTGAGACCAGTTGAAAATAAGTCAATCTCACGCGATTCTTTTGCACAAAGGTAAAGTGTTGGTGGACGAATATCATTACGGCCTCCTTGCCCCCAAATACTCAAATTACTCAAACTTCGCTTATGTCTTTCTCTTACTTTGTTAAACTCGACAATGAAAAGTACCCGGTAGATCATTCTACCGTCGCTAAGGTTAAGCATTCACGGCTAAGTGATTACTGTAGATTCCGATAAACGCACGGAAAAAAAAATCATTACAAAAACTCTGGTTGTATCCAGTGAAAGCGTGGAAATCTCAGCAAATATGTCAGTAAAAAGCTTCTATCCTTCAAATTTACAAAACCAAAACCTACAACAACACAATTTCTTACCTAAACCACAAGTTTCGAACACAACACTTTGCTTATTCTTGAATTTCATGTAAATGAGTCAGATAAAAATTTAACTTTCAAACCCAATTTTATTCCATCTAGATTTTCTGCTCTAACGGTCGGGTGATCATGAACCACTAGAACGATTCGTAACAGCTACAACAACTGTGTTCCTTCTGCATGCAGACCACATGATCGATAGCCGTCTTCATATGAGTAAGTCGAATTAGATTACGGTCACGAGGAGGACTTTCACCTCTGCAACTCTAATATAAAACCTCACGAGTGGCGATAATGTGTACTGAAATTATCAATCACGCAACGTGAAGCACATTAGAAAACAAACATCCATAACATATAAAATAGTAGAGATATAAAACGTTAAAACTCACTTGATTGTCAAGTAAACCAGCTTTAAAATAAACGTGAGCGGAAAGCCTTCAATGTTTTGGAAGCCATATTGGATTGGAAACCGAGTAAACACGATAACGAGGCTTGCGTGCAATAAATTAAATTTCTGCAGTCCATAATATCGAGTGTTTGTAAGAAATTGACAGTAGTTTAAACTCCTGACACAGGTTGTTTCGCCTTCTTCTTCGAAGAAAAAAAACCGATACATTTCGTTTTTTTTCTTCTGTTTTTTTTTTTTTTTTTTTTTTTTTTTTTTTTTTCTAATAGCTTCTACAGCGTTACCCTGTTGGAGTCAGCCTGCGCCAATTTCCATGCCATCGAAATTATTGATATTGGACGGTGAAGAGAAATCTTATTGCTTAACTGTAAGTTCTGTCCCTAAAAGTATGTTTAATCATCAGTTTTACAGTGATTTCCATTGTTTTGACATGCTCCGAATAAAATATAATAAAAACAAAAAAGGTGTGGCTGACAAGCGCCCTTTAAGAAAAAAGAAAATGAAGAAACTACAAACTGTAGTCGATAAATAAAATAAAATCAAACCAGGCAAAGATCTACATTTCGTTAAAATAGAAAATTGTTTTCCAGCTTGCATTTTAATCTCCAATTTTAAGTAAGCACTTTTTCTTCCATTCTGTCATCTTCTAGTCCAATATAATGAATAATTTTCGAAGAAACATTTCCTCAGTATTTGCATGAGATTACACTCACGTCTTAAAACAAACTCAAGAAAAATAGTTTACTCTACCGTAAATAAACAGCATTTCAGTGTGAAACTCATTTATTTTATCAAGATGGAGAGAAAGAAGTTGAATAATCATCGAGAATACTCCAGTAAAAAAAAAAAAACTCTTCTGTTATCACTGCTACGCGATCTTCGAAATCAAAACGACTCCCGTCAATCAAAGAGCAGTATCTTATATGGAATACCGGTCTGCAACAACGGATTCACACTCACGCGCGAAAATGTTGGGATGGCGTTATCTTCCGTAAGTCCCAATGCGAACAGGTGAAAAAAGATAAGTCAGACAAACATCTCCGTCCTTTTTATATGGATGACGCCCACCCCCTAACTGGACGTCCTCAAAACTTGCGTCACCTATTTTACGTGCTCACACATTATCGATGCCTAGTTCCGTAAGTCCCGTAGGCCTCAATATTTCGCCGCGGTCATTCGCTTCGGGTCCGGTACTGCTACCGAAATCGGTTAAAGGCCTCAGAGAATGCCGTACAGGAACTAAGCAAACATTAGCTTACCACGTCCTGTGAAGTTCAGCGATGTAGCAGACGAATAAAGATCGACGCGTTGACAGCTTTCTGTACATCTCCACTTACCGTTTTAGTGTTCGCTGACTACGGCGACTTTTCTCTCCAAACCTGACAAGCTGTATTTGATAAAAAAGATTATTGATAACTAAGCCAAATAGTTCCGTTGATAATCGCGAACAACACTATTACGCCAAGAAATGAATCTTGGTAAACCACAATCCTTCCATAGTGACTGGGATCGTACCGGACATGGCTGTATTGATTGCCATCGGAAACTTGTCTTTGTAAAAAGACTTGGTTACCTCTGCACATGAACAGTTCCTTGATCCGGAGGAGTTTTCTAAAAGGGATAGCGCCTCGGAGACTTTTCTGCAGAGTGTTTGATGATGTTTTATGCGGGCCTCAATATTACCTGTAGCTGTGACATCTGGCAAAAGATTTTACGCTATACGTTGGCCGCTGAGCCACAGAGTTCTGTCAACCAGAGTTTACCACATTGCCATTTCAATATCCTGGGCAGTGGCTTTGTAGTTTCTTCTATTTTCTCACTTTTATCTTTTTTCGTTTCCATAAAAGCATTTTTACATTTTGGCAGCCGTACACTTTGGCCCTTATGTGCATGGTTGCAATTTTAGCATCTGGAGAAAACTTCGACATGGCCGCACCTTCCCGATGCAACAAAATAGAGCTTCACAAAATCAACGTTTGGTAAACACCTATCATTGTTTTACTCTCAGCTCGTGGATACCTATAATTATTATAAACGCTGTTCGTTTTTAATATAACTGTTAATAAATTAGAGCGTTTATTATGGGGCTACGTTTTTGATTTTCTCAATCCAATTGTCTATTTGTCTATACATTAAGGATTCCTAAGTTCAAAAGGACGTTAGGCTCAGTTTAAAGAGTGTAAATGCTAAAGACAGAAGAGAAAACAGACTTACTGATTTAATAAAAGGGACATAGTTAAAAGCATTGTCCGCTCGCTGGTCAGGAAGTTTTGAATATTACAATTGTAGGTTATAAGAAGATTAAGAGACGTTGTCATTTTCGTCTTGACTGTGATGTAAATTAGTTTCTCCCGCCATCTGAGCGCCGATAAGTTTACAGAAGCAGTTGTGTTGTTAGTACCCAGCACCCATACAAGTCGTTATTAATTACACCGATCTTTTTGGTTATAGCAATCGGCGTTTTTCTGGCTGTCAATCTAAACCTCTTCTCAAGTGACCAGGGACGAGAGCATTCACATGCGAAATGGAAAAAAGCCTCAAAAGCAGCTCTGATCCCAGAAGACGAAAACAGACCGGTCTGCAGAAGGTTATTTTACCACTTCAGTGATACAGAGCTGCCTTTTCCAGGGCATGAACAGTGATTGCTTTATGATTACTTCATGCACATCAAGGGTTAGAACCGTTTCTTCGCATATGAAATTTGATCGGACTTCTGAATATCCAAGGTTTGCAAGAAGTGTTTTTTTATTCACTATTATTTCCATGAGTTAATATCAGCATCGATCTATGAAAAAAATAGAAAAAAAAAACGAACACAAAAACGGGTACCTACACATCCGAAATGTTGAAAACATGCGCAATAAACAGCTGGTTTGTTAATTTGAGAGAAGTGGATAGTAAAGATATATGGGCTAATGACAAAGCGTGAGGTCAAGATGGCTGGATACTGGCCAAGGTTTTTTTGCGTGTTTATAGACCGAGACGAAGTTAATAAAGGATTTATAATATGGGATAAAACACCAAAACATGATAAATTTTCTTTGCGGGACAAAGCCCGTATCCCGAGCGGGCAAGGTAGCTCCAGTCTCAGTGCTGCCCTCCTGATTCTCCTGCTCGATGTTTTCCAGTGTTGGTTTGAAGCGAGTTTCTGGCAACAACAAGCAGAGTAACCCAGCAATCAACGCCAACATTCCCATGACTCCATAAGGCAGAAGAGGATGCACTTGTTCCTATCGAAGAAAATGTAAGCACATCATCATTACCTTGCCGGATGCACGCTAGGTTAACAACAGTACGAGAAAATGTTGGTGGCGAGCAGATCAGGTCAGACCACTGGGCAAAAGTAACAATCACTATATGTTGGATTAAAAGAATTCAAATTTTGATCGTTTGCCCATTTTAGCAGAGAACAAATAATATTTGTTTTAATATATTTATAGTATCCAACAGGTCATGCCCAAATGTCTTTTGCCTCTGTGCCAAAACAAGTTTTCGAGCTTATGGGTAACAGTACATATTTACCAACTGTCCTGCCAACACATTTTCATTTGTTTGTGGTACTTACCAGGAAAATAACGTAAGTAGAGAGAAATGACCCAACTCCGGAACAGACTGAAGATGCACTCATACCGACATTTCTAGAATCATTTAAAGACCAATTAATTAACGGCTACAGTTTTCATAACTTATTTACCATATTAAGACTACGTTGTCTTAATCATTGTCCAAAGGTCTTTTCCTGAATATTTCAGGGCAACAGAAACTTTTTCTTATTTTTCTAAATTCTCAACTCTTTATTTTCTAAGACAGGTAACAAGGATATTAAATGGATGAGAAAGACTACTCCGGATTAATACGTATTTTATGTTTTTAAATTTTGCTTTTACGTTAGAAAACCATTTAAAGTACTTAATGAGCACAACCGAGCTTTTAAATTTGTTGAAAAGCATTATGAGAGCTCTCTGTTGTGTTTGTCACTAGCATTGTGCGACATAAAGCTCTTTAATCCTGTAAATTCGCATTTGCGCGAAAAGAAGCTTTCCGCATCCGAAGATGACTTTTTCAACAGACAATACCACGGTCTCGACTGTTCGTTCGTATTTTCTTCAAGATCGCGACACTATTTTTCTGAATAGTTTATCAAAATTGTGGCCACTAAATACAGTGCTAAGTCCGAGATTTTCAGTTTGGGAGGTTAAGTTAAACGATATCGAAAACACTATCTGACTACACATATACTATTTGAGTACACAGATAGCCACGTCCTAAAGCTATAAGTTCAATGATCAGCTCACTCGGTTATGTGCTATTTGTGTACCTGAAGAGTTTACAGTTTTAGCGAATTTTTTCCCCGGATAACACAAGACTGACACCCATGTTTCACAACCCGAGAAAAGCGTTTATGGGAAAACTTACAGAGACCGAACGAAAACGTGTCCGTGCCACATCTTGCCAACAGAAATTGTTGCTTTCTAAAAGATTTCTGAGGACTTGTACCCATGCTCTCCCTTAAACAAGGTTGTAGCTCAGGAGGGATTCCTTTTTTTCCCAATACGTCCTTCTCCCCTATCCTCCAATAATGTTGCAACCTGACAACTTACCTCACAACTGTTGGGAATAATTCGGCTGAATAAATGACCACTCCCTCGTAAGGAATCAAGATCCAAAATTTAGCCCAGATCATCGACAGTATGATTTTACCAGCTAAAAATCCTGAGAAAGAAAATGAACGTCAGATTCACTAGAAAGCATCATCATGATTTTGCGGCGACCAGTGACTGGGCACTCTATTGCTGCTATTTGATGTTCAAGAATTATCTATTGCTCTGTAACCTGAGAAAGAAAATGAACACTAAAATAATTACGTGTTAGTGAGTAGCAACACCACCATGATATGTGGTGGGCAGTGGCAGTTTGTTGCTGTTTATGTCATGTTTAACAATAATTTATCGATCAGTTCCTTCAAGAATGACTCATTTCAATTCGACTCGACTACACCTTTTTGTTTGGCTGTACATTTTTGATAAATGTTCAACAGAAGTATATTCTTTTCAACTTATAAAACATAGCTAATGATAGCACACCGTTGAGGCATTATAAAGTCTTGACCTTGTCTTTTACCTTTGTGGGATTCGACATCGGTCGTCAAAAGAACTGAGCCCGCGGCACCAGCAGCGGCCAATAGCATGGGGACAATAACTCCTTTGTTTCGTCCAAATCTGTAAAAGCAAACCCGCCTGCATTTTCTAAACATGTCTTGCACTGTTAAAATCCTTGAATCTAAACACCTGTAACTAACAGGACCTGGTTGAAGCCAGGCAAGGTTCAGAGTACCTTTGTTTAGATGAAGCAACCCGCAATAAGTGAAGGGCACATGATTCGTGATGGTGGTGAAATTCCACGCGGAAGGATTTTAGTATTGCCTTCCTTGCACGCAGTTTCAGGGTTTTTAAGCTGAAAAAAACGTAACAGGAAGAAATTGTACAGTACCAAAGGACTATCTCGTCGCGATAACGGAGAAAATGTTTGAAAATTATGACGCCCTGAAGGTTATTCCAGTCCATTTTTTTGCACTCATAACGGATTTTTGCAAAGGCCACTGTACACTTATTAGCAAGGGTCAGTGTTGAAAAACTATTTAGAATGAGTTGTAGTAGTGTAGTAGTTAAAAGGTACAGTGTTCTCTTACATTTCCATGAGTACAGTACTCATCATTGCTCAAGAGGGAGTTTTAGCAAACCACTACGGCAACGGCAACGAGAACGTCGCTAAACAAAAGGTTTAATGAGCAAAACAATGGTTCTGCACGTGCGTTTTGAATCTTTGTACATTTCTTAGTCGTCCTCTGCAAAACAACAACGTGAAATGACCAAGTCTTGGGTATCTTGGAGAACGTGTACCACAATGGTTAATTTTTCGTGTCTTCCTTTAGAACTGAACGCTGTAATTACATATTTAGCCTGAGCAAGTTTTAAAACCGATATGCGTGCTGAAAAAATCTACACAGTTACGACTTGCGAGGGTAAAATATTTTTACTTTTTTTACAAGATGTCGTCCTCGTCGCCGCCGTCGTCATTGCTAAAATTCCCTATTACCAATGTCGCAGCAACGCTATTACGTTATACTGTACCTGTTGAAAATCCAGATGCCTCCTGGGATAGCTGGAAGTTCAACAATACTTGCAAGGAAGAAGTTTAGGTACATGTTTCCACCAATAGAAGGAACACTAAGGAACACACCATAATACACAAGAGCATTGACAAACCTATAATAATAAAAAATGAACATGAAATGATATAAAACAACGGACCTAGAAACTTTACTTGGTAAACAGCGAGTTAAAAACCTGTGAGCGCGGTAAGCAAGACCAAACGAGTCTGATATGCTGCCGAAACGTGCCAAAAGGTACGACTTGGTATTTACCGCACCCAAATTTGGTCAAGTGACCATACCAGGTCAGTGACTAAATATCGCAGGATATCAGAACAGTAGTCACGGCTTCTGATTGACTAATTGCGAATCTAGGTAAGATAATTTTTTGTATTGTGGTAAGGAAAAATTGAATACGGTCACCTGCATAAGTTTTCTAACAATGGCCACATAACTATTGACGGTAGATATGATAAGAAGCTTAGCTGTAACTGAATATACCGGTTTTGAAAGACAAGAGATACTTACAACCAGCCAAAAACAACTGCTATCGCCGGCGCCCCAGCCACAATGCACAGCGTTCGCCAGTCTCTAATAAGATATGCGATTCCCGCCAAAGCGATCAGAACACAGAGCACAGAGAGGTTCTCATCAGGCTACGGTGCCGAGTACCCACAAGCTCGGTGAGTAGCACAAAAAAGGGCATTAAACCACCAGCTTAGGGAAAAAAATTAAGTACAATTCAAAAAAAATATGTGGAGAGACAAATACAGATCGAAGGCTCCAGCTCATGAATAGGTGAATTCTAAGTTGACTTTTGATTCTGTGTCAAAACGAGTCTTTCTGCTATTCGTATGACATACGAAAGTGCATCCGGGACCTGAGTGGCGTATTTTCCAGATCCTCACTAGTGAAGATATTTCTCACTAGTGAAGTCATTTCCCGCTTTTTCACAGCTGTTTGTGTTTGTGTGGTTGTTTTTTGCCTATATAATAAAAAGAACATTACACGTTAGCTCAAAGATATGAATTTTATGTTCGAGTGGCAAGAACAATATCTTACTCGTCCGCTGCGCTCACTCGTAAGATATTGTTCTTGCCACTCGAACATAAAATTCATATCTTCTCGCCACCGTTTATCCCATTCGTTTGTTTAACTGTTTACAGTTACTGATGAAATGCAATATACCCACTGTTGGGTAAGAACTATGTGAGACCGCTAAACCCAGTATTGTTTTTACCTACCTTTTGTTGATGCATTCTTTTCGCAGTAAATATTAATTAGTAATATCATGATGATACATCAGACGACCAAATTTCACCAACAAGCCTTGTTTTGTTATAGTGTTATAGTGCAAAAATGCCCGAAGTAGAAAAGATGAGAAGAGTCGTACACTAAATAAATAAAACAATACAAAGGTGCCAGGGATTTGAGAAAATGACTCGGAAAAGAGGCTTGGTGGCGAATTTTTAGTGTGTGACATAACCGTGTCACACAACTATACGGCCTATAACAAGGTTCATTTTAAGTATTTGATCATCCATTTTGGTAATTATTGTTTGCTTTTTAGCTCCTTTTGTATCAATTAAGTGAAAAATAGGCATGGAATTATCAAATAAGTAATGAATGAATAAAAACATGTTTATGCAAATATATACAAAAGAGTGTGGAGAAAAAAAGTATGGCACATCTTAATTATCCTTAAGCCTTCATATAAGTAAGGTTTCAGTTTGATGTACCTACCTAGACAGAATCCAACAATGAATCTGAAGAATGCAAATACTCCGTAAATATTAGGAAATGCTGATAATAGGCTGAATAGGGCAGTAAGGAATCCAAATATGAAGAATATGTACACCATTCTCTTTCTTCCAAATTTATCGCCAAGTGATCCAACCAAAAGAGGGTTCACCACCTCTCCAAAGAAGATTAAAGAGGTAGAAATCTTCACATAGATAGCTTTGTCACAAACTACAGGTCAAACTATGAAAACAAAATGTTAATCTGTCAATCAATCAGTAAATAAATAAACTACATAGAAAGAAACAAACGAACAAAAAACAAAGCCAGAGAAAGGAGCAAATAAGAACACTAATGCCATGGACCCACATGTAAATCCATCCCTGCCTTAATCAATCAATCAATCAATCAATCAAGCCACCAACCAACCAATCACAACCAACTCGCCAAACAAATGATCAATCAATAAATCAAGCAAGCAAGCAAGCAACCAAGCAACTAAGCAATCACTCGATCAATCAAGCAAGCAAGCAAACAGCAAATCGACCAACCGATCAATCAACCAACCAACTAATCAATCAATCCACCAAAATTAATCAATGAACCATCCAACCACCTACGCACCCAACCACACACATGCATGAAATGTCACATGCTCAAAATTCACCCCAAGCCTTGTTCGAACAAAATGGACATGCGGTTATTCTTCTAATGTTCGGTGTTCTTGGAATTTGCTCATCACAATTTAAAATTTGCATTTTCCAATCGAGGCTTAGTTGGGTTTTTGCTAGTTTTATTTCATAGGGCTATTTTACCAGCAACACTATTCCCTCATTTCCAAGACTTCCATAGAACAAAGACCTGATGACTAGGCTCACTTCAAAAATTCCAACAACAATTCCAGGGGGAAGTGCTCTATATTGTTTTATATGGTGAGGCTCCTCCCAAGTTCCAACTCCTTAACACCTTTTACGTACCTGCCTACATGTAACAATGCTGCATTGCTTTTCTAAACTCTTGAAATAAAGTTAATGAACAATACTACTGGACAACAGCAAGCATTACCATAAGAGGTGTTAACCACAGAACAAGCATCATAAAATTAATTTAGCTCCTGCTCACATTATACCTAAATGACAGATTTTTCTATCCTATTGACTATAATTGACTTAATTTCATTGTCAAATGTATCTTAATTAGCACTCTCATGCTAATTGGGAACACTTTCCAAGCTAAAATTGGAATTTGGAAATGTTGGTTGGGGAAAACCAGAGTACCTTGAGAAAAAACTCTCAGAGCACAGAAGGAAACCAACAACAAACTCAGCCCACATATGACCCTGGGTCCGGGAATTGAACCCGGGACACATTGGTGGGAGGTGAGCACTCTCACCACTATGCCACCCCTGCTCCCCTAATATATCAGAAGCTTGAAAAAGATACCTGTTCTGGGCAGAGTCTTCCCATACAGGCTGTTTTAGGACCTTATAGGGAGAACAGTCCCTCGTGGCTGTCAATATACAAGCTAACAATGGAATTTCGGGCTCCCCTTTCTATCAACAGCAATTTCTTAATACAGATCTAGACTAGCCTGAGTAAAGGTGCTTGAGTTCATTGAGTGCATAATTATCTGCTGGGGCTGTGAGTACTGAAAAAGGTTTAGCCTATAAATACTTGCCTGTGTCACAACAGAAGTGAAATCATCTACAAATTCCCAGGAGCTTCGTGGAATGTGACACCGGAACTTATAATGTATGTGTTCAGGTTCAAAGGTCCCATTCACCAAACACGAACTGCTGTTACTTTTGCAGCGCCATGCGGGTTCAGCAGTAATAAACGTCATAACCAATAGGGGCCAGGCCAGCCAAAACCACCCCATAATATTGAAGAGAATCATCTGGAATAAACAGCTGATATCGTCCAAAGCTGCCAATTATCTCAAAGACTCCGTCTGCAGACAGTGCCATTTCTAAAATAACATCATCAAACAAAAGAAAGTTTTCAAAAAATCATGCATTTATTATAATTACCCTTAGCCTAAATGAATTTCCCTTACACTAGGAAAGACGAAATGCAACACAATTTTCCAAGCGTCTGCTGAATTATAAATGGACGCATAGGTTGGAGAGCACCAGAAAAGTGACAACTATACAATGTATCCTCTAACTCAATGGATGCACAGCTTAAAGTAAATGTACCAGTATACCCTAATTTCTTTAGAAAGTAGCAGCAACAGTAAAAAAGGATAAAGTAATAGACCATTTTGCAGTTGTCTGCTCAGTGACCTGGCCTTTGGATGACAGCGAGGCAAGAGTTGACCTTGTTTTAATACAGACCTCACTGCTTTTGTCATGTAAATGCACCTAGTTAGCATCAGAACAACTTGTTTTACACAACAAAAGCATTGAGGTCTGTATCAAAACAAGGTCAACTCTAGCCTCGCTGTCATCCAAAGGCCAGGTCACTGAGCAGACAACTGTAAAATGGTCTATTGTGTCACTACCATTTCAGAAATATATAGATATACCTGTAACAGAAAAAGGTTAACCTGCCCATGCATGTAGCTTCTTAAAGATAATGCTAAAATGGCCAGGTTTTGGGTATGAAATGCTATTGTACTATGCACCACTCCATGAAAATGATTTGGATATTAATGTGTTTCAGTATTCTTCTGTTGTCCCTTACACTAGGGGACTGGAGGAATAATTGCAAAAATTAGATCCTACAAAATACAAAAACGCAAAAAAAAATAGCATCATTTAGTATTCTAGTGCAACAAAAGTAATGACGGCATCAGGTGACATTAATTATTGCTATCAGGCATCAGAGAGAATCTCACGCATTATACAGAAACTGAACTGTGACAGACCAACAAGTGAAGATTTGCTGGCAATAGTCAAATGGGGAAGGTGGCATGGCTAGGTGATTTCGGGAGCTAGATTTATAATCTTGGGGACCCTGGTTCAAATCCTCCACCCCACCACTATGTAAATTTGTTTTCAGTAGTCAAAAGTTCAGCTCCTCCACTGCATTGTATAAATAGCCAACTGGTTAGCCTCTTGCCAGTTGGGATTCCTGAAATTATGATAACAAATATTGTGGAAAATTGCACCAAGGGCCAAAGTTTTGTCATTCGTTATGCGAATTGCTCTACTACATGTACATGTAATTGTTAATTATTACAATTTCAGCCTGTGTGTTATTTTGGAGAAAGTGATGTCATTTTCTCAAATTCCTAACCAAGCTTTCAAACAAGGAAAATTCTAAATTCTTGAAAATAAAGGTCCAAGCAAACATGAGCTATTATTTTCGTAATCAAATGAAATTGGCACACATGCATCTTTTTTTTTCTTTTTTTTTATGTTAATATTGTAATTTGTAATGTAAGTGCAAAATAAAGTGATGTAAAAATTGAAGTTGAGATTTGTCAAGATATCTAGGAAAGAGATTTTGTGTACAAAAATGTTATAAAATATACATCATATCCATGGAGAATTTGATGGCAGTGGCACTAATAAGGCAATAAATAACACCTCTTGCTTAGCTATCCACGTGTGCCACGAGCTTGA
>OMLO01000351.1_pt1:17500-28699 | contig 28699 bp, 22 predicted proteins | sample 1674811 | NCBI WGS metagenome assembly OMLO01 (sample SAMN06265003, study PRJEB25207) | coral metagenome | isolation source: Coral host | place: Mexico:La Bocana,Puerto Morelos, Mexico | collected 2008-11-13
TCGACGAAGACATTGTTGTTGATAACCGCCATAGCATTGCTGTCATGGCTACCCTTGATAATAACTAACACAATCTCAGTTTATATTCCGGTAAATAAACGCATTGTACTAACTGTTAATCTTTTGAACTTCTGCAACTCATTTGCCAATCCTGTTCTTTACTCGCTAAGGATTCCTGAATTTAGGAAAGCTTTGTGTTTAAGAGAAAGGTATAAAGAAAAGGGTAAAGTGGCTCGACTAGCTGTCACCACCACGGCCATCCACCTGCACGTGGCTTTCAAACAAGCGGTTGATGTCAGCGGGCTTCTTAACCACAACGAAAACAACGAGGAAGAAACGGAGACTGGATTCAGAGGCTGAATAAACTCGCTACTGCAGTTGAACGAGATTAAGTTTTTTTTGGCAATATCATTGCCAAAATGTAAGTACAGTTTTTTGTAGATCGAAGGTACATACAAACAAAAACTATATGCAATAATTGATTATAAAAAAGAATTAATAGCGAATGTAATGTTCTAAATATATGTCCATGATTTGAAAAATCGGGTAAATTTTTTAGGCATTCACGACTGAAAAACAAAACTCCTGAATTTGACTCTGTCTAAATCGAGAGATAAATTTCTTTCTTTGTGCTGAAATGTTTGAGATTTAAAGTCAGATTACATAAATGCACTGTAAAGAAAGAAAACTGAGCCATTAACACAGTCACAGTCATTAACTGTGAAGCTTTGTATTTGAGAAAGTGTCGCCTACAGTGATTTGGTGACCTTGGCTGTTAACATTTTGTAGCTGGGCCAAAGATAGTGTGGTTTTTAAAATCCCTTACTTCCCACGATATTTTCCACTGGAAATCCCACAAACTTGACTGCTTCTGACCGCATGCACAGTTTTAAGACCAGAATTATTGTTTCGTTTTACTTCGTGAATGTACGACGTGACAATTACGGTAGCGAAATTCTAAAAGCAGTCATCCCCTTGCGTTATGTAATTAGCTTACTTGGTCAGAGCAGAACACTAGAGGCATGCTGCGAGAATGTGAAGAGGGAAGCGGAAAAGGGCCAGAACCTTCCGTCTCGCGTTCTCTGTTCCCCGCCTTGTTAGTCCTGCTTCCGTGCTCTGTAATAGAGAGACTCAAAAGACTAGTCATTTAGCTGCGTTTTGCATCTCACTCCCACTTCCCGCCCTCTTAGCACTCCCGCTTCCTGCCCTTTTGGAACCGTTGCCCGCTTCCCCACCTTCCTCTCCCAGGCTCCAACCAAAACATGTCGTTCACGTTGCCTTTCCTGATCGAGCAGTATTAGATGTTTCTAAATATTAATTTATGCACTATCCAAGAAATTGCATCAACCATTTTAACTTGTAGCTACTGACTGCGTCACTTTACTGAATGTCAAAAAAAGACAATAGTCTGTTGATGCAGCTTTATGTCAACATAAAAAAATAATAATAATAAGCAGTTGAGCAACATTGTCGTTGACGTTTCGCCCCCTAAACTTGCTGCTGATTCGGTGATTCGAGGGGCGGTCGCATAGAAACAGTTGCTAAGGAGACTAAAATACTCCTAAAGCGTGAGAACAAAAAGTCCTGCATTTCAAATTGTTTTCGAACCTGGAAGTTCTTCGAAATGCGATTTATTTGTTTTTCTGTATGTCCTTTTCCTTCAAAATTTTTCCTTTATCGCATTTTTTCTTTTACGTGCAATACTAAAAAAATGATTCTTGTTCCGGTGTCCACAGTCCATTTCATCCAAAATTTGTTTTGTGAATAATAGTGCCAGTTCCCCAGCAACACTTAGCGTAACAGTTGCCAGTGTCACGCAATATAGTAATTTCTAAAATTGCGGCAGGGAGGTTTAAGGACGGCGCCCGCTACACCGCCAGGTAAGCCTGTATTTGTATAAACAACCTAAAAGCAAAGAAAGCTTAACCTAGACTACAGGATGAGAGCACTTATTTTTTGTATTCTACTTTTTAAAGGGTTGCCTCGCCACATGCTTTTTGTATTTCTATAGCATTCAGCTTCAATTCAGCTCATTCAGAAGCCACTGTCGAAACCAAAACTCGGACCCGGCCCGGTCACAATTTAGTGTTGTGAAACGTTCTTATGTTTCTTACTTTGACATGAGTGAATGAATATCCTAAAGGGTTTTTTCGTATACGTTTTGTTATTTGGTTTCCTCGTGAACAAATTTACAACATCGATTTTAGCTTTTCAGCTGGCGCTAGTCAGTTCGACTAAGAAAATGTATATTTCAATCACATGCCATTTAAAACACGACAACCCATGTTTGTTGCCGTCCATACGAGATATCATTTTTGTATCTTGTTTGCCAAATTTCAAATCATAACCAAAATGTTTGACATCATGAATATTTGACGTGATCTCGGAGTGAATTTTAATTTTCTGTTCATTATGATATTGTTGTTACGTTAAGCAATAAACGTGATAATTGTCACGAAATGAACAAACGACTAGCTGTAATAAGGGTGTTGATAGCTATAACGACATGACAATGATATAGTTTCTTTTCATGCTTTTGGCCGAGGAAAGTGCTGAATGATCAATAAATATCATTGACTATAGCAGTACGTTTACATCTTTATTTTTGTAATTCAAACAAACTCTATGACCCAAAAAGGTTTTTTGCGAGTTCTGCTGTTGAGCTGAAGTAAAAAGGGACCAATCAAAGTAAATCCATTATGTAAGGTAAAGTAAAGAAGATTACAAAGCCGCTGATATGAAAGGAAAATAGCGTTTGGCAAAATATGCAAATTTTTGTTCAGAAATATAACAAAAGACCTAACAATAATCTGACGATAGAGAATAACTAACAACAACTACTGTACAAAGATATAAACTCCAAGGCAAAGAAGAACCAGCTAATTAGAAAAAGAAAAATATAACAAAATTGAGTACTCAGTTATTGATATAACAAATTGAACATGAATCAATCCAAATAGTTATACACCAGCAGACATAACAAAAATAGGCATCACGAAAAAAACGTCACGCTAAAACGCATCGTTTTAAAAGGCATCACACTAAAACGCATCACGTTGAAAGGCATCTCCTGAAAAGGCATTACGCTGAAAGGTATAACCCCTCAAGGCATATTGTTCCTGCGTGATGTCTTTTCGCTTGATACCTTTCCACGTGATGCCTTTCAGCATGATGCTTTCAGAGTGATGCCTTTTCGAGTGATGCCTTTTACCGTGATGCCTTTTGCGTGAGGCCTTTTCGCGTGACGCTTTAGCGAAATGCTTATTTGTGTATACCTGTCCGATCACACTGAGAAGTCCTTAATCGGACAGTTGGGGAGCCAATGAAAAACGAGTAAAAATAACCACTTTCCAATGAAATGCCCGTTCGCGAAAGACTTCCGGTGTAAGACATTTCCGCGTCATGACCAATTTCTTTGCCTTCAGGATCATACAGTTAATTTGCCTGGAATTCTTATATAGAAGATCAAAAAATGTTGACTTCGGTATATTAAAACATCTTTTTAGCAAGTTTCTCGTTGTTATCGATACCATTAATCGTTAATAGGATTTCGTGCCTTACAATTCAGGGATAATCGGACGCTTGGCGAAATCTCATATTATCTTCCTTATTGTCGAACGTGTTATACTCCAGACTCTGGCTCGGTTATGGAAGGCAACCTTATTGGCCACGTTTTGATGGATGGATGGATTGATTGATTGACTGACTGACAGCTGATTGAATTTTGTAGTAATTCGCATTTTCTTTCTAAGAGAGATGGCTCTTTCAGCTGATGAAGTCTTAGAGGAAGTTGGAAGTTTTGGATGGTTCCAAAAACGACTCCTTATTCTTTTCAACTTGCTTTCCGCTCTTTTATTTGGCTGGGCCGTGATGGTGACAGGAATAATAACAGCAGAGCCCCCCTGGAAGTGTGTAAAGAATAGTTCTGTGTGCTCATTTGACGAACTGATGGCTCCTGGGGATACTAACTACGATTACAGATGCAACATCTCAAGGCGTGAGTGGGATTTTGACGAGGAGATGACATCCGTTGTCACTGAGGTAAGAATAGATGTTTAGACTATACACATGAAGCCTTGACTTGTGTAATAAGTAAATCAAGCAGGCATTGTGGGATCAAATGCAAGGAGAAATCGCAGATGAATATGTGAATGATCATATATTTGAACTGCGGAGGAAGATATGATTGATCATCGCAGTTATATACTCAACTTAAGCAGCTGTGAAATTAAAACCTGAACAGGATTCGAACCCATGACCTCTGCGATACCCGTGCAGTACCAACTGAGCTATTAACCCATCTGGAAGCTGGTCATGTTGTGAGTTCGTAGTATACCCATGGAAGGTGCAGCGAAAGATTTGAAGACATGATTTATCATCGAAGTTGTACACACTAATTTAGCAGTTGTTGGGCCACTTAGCTCATTTGAAGACTTTGCGTTACCTTGGATCACAAATTGTTGGCCCCACCCTTCATTTTATAGGGAAACCGTAAAAGAAAATGCGAGAGGGAGGGAATCTATAAAGGGCTAGCATCATATCAGTGGTATCAAGTAATCATTACCATTGAACAAAAGTGACTAGAGCATAAGCATAATCAGCATACGGCGACACAGTAACTGCGACACAATATCCTCGATATTAAGTCGAGTGTCAAAAAGTATGTTGATTATGTATGTGGTTCTGCACCATTGTAAAACCAAGCTTTAGCTATAGTGAAGTCATTCTTTGCAACAGTTTTCCTTGTGACTTAGGGAAGCGACTGCAAACGACTACTTAAAGAACAACAATAAGGTAACGCATTCATGGAACCAGCTTTTTATTTCAACATTATCATTATATTAGGTACTATAGGCATTAGATATTCTTTATTATGCATTTTTAGCTCATGAGTTAAATAAATATATGTTATTTGCCGGCTGGGAGGTCCGTATAGTGAAAAACTGTGACCGAGGTCATGAAAATGCTGCCCGAGGCCGCAGACCGGGGGCAGCATTTTCAAGTCCGAGGTCACAGTTTTTCACTATACGGACCGACCCTAAGCCGGTAAATAACTTAGGTATTTTTTTCAAGGTCTCAAACGAAAAAAAACTTACGGAAAAAAAAACTCACGGAAAAAAAACTCACGCAAGCGTTAATGTGGTCAGAGATTGGAAAATCCGTGCCCGCTTGGAAAAAAATAAATATTAGATATCTATCTACCTATACTCCGCCGAAACATCGTTACCAGCTTCGTCACATTCTTTCCCAATATTTTTTTCAGTTTGAACTGGTCTGCGGCAAGTCAATTTATGCAACATTAGCTTTAGCTGCCGTCTTTGTTGGATTCTTTGTTGGCGCCATAATCATTGGTCCTTTCACGGACAAGTTTGGACGAAAACCTACTATCTTCATCTCAGGATTTGTCATCGCTGTGTTCAGTTTGGTTTCCGCTTTCCCCAAAGTATTCTGGCTGTTTGTTGTGTTCAAGATCATCGTCGGTCTAGGAGTTGGTGAGAATGTAATTGATTATTTAAATGAAACACCAGACCATTATGCAAGCTACCTCACTATTGAACTAAAACCACTTAAAGGAGAACTTTCAGCATTAAAAAACGCGAAAATAAGGACAGGAAAGGAAATCTGTACTTTATGCACCTCTTAATAACCGAGTTCGTGGGCCGTACTATAATTTACGATCAAAAGGGCAAAAAACAGGATACATAACTTGTAGTAGGGACCGAAAAGACGAGATTAGTAAGATATTTGTTATGTATAAAAACTTGTTAAGAACGTTTTGATGTAAACGTTAAGAACACTTGGCGATGAGTCACGAAAAGTTTCGCAACAAAAGCAACTTGAAATTTTAGTGAGCCGTACAAGAGAACACTGCTCGATAAATTGACCAATCACAGCGCGCGTACTAACTAAGTCAACTAAGAGATCTAATAATGTCGGCTATTGTTTTTTTTTTTCTTAACCAGGTGGAGCGAGCGTGGCAATATTCGTGCTGGTCACGGAATTTGTTGGTGTACGACACCGCAGTGTGATGGGAATGTCCCTTTGGTATTGTTGGAGCCTGTCTCTTATGGCTCTGGCTGGCTTGGCTTACGTCATTAGAGATTGGAGAATGTTGTCCATAGCCACTGCAGTTCCTGGAATTCCCGCTTTGCTGGGCTGGTTGTAAGTGTCAGATGGGAGTTGGGGGATAGGTTACGAAGCTTGTACACAGAGATTGTAGGCCCATTTCCATTGTTTTTACGTAAGATTTCGTTCTAGTTTGAGCGATAGCTGTTTCTTTGCTTAAAGAAATCCCACATCAGTGGATTCTCAGTATATGAGAGAAACTGAGAGATGCTGAATGTGTGGAGAGGACAGAAAAAGTACTTTTGAGACTCTCTATAGAACGATTTCATTTTGTACTTGATTGCTTTCTTTGTTTGCTGTTAGTCTGACGCCTGAATCAGTGCGCTGGTTGATGCTCAAAGGGAAACTTGAAGAAGCAAAAGCTATTTTTAAAAAAATGGCCAAAGTCAACAAAAGAATTATGCCAGATGAAGAGCTAGATGTCCCGCACGACAGTGATAGATTAGGAGACGTCCGTGATCTGTTTCGGACACGCAAAATGGTGCAGACAACTCTGTTGTCATGGTATTGCTGGTAAGATAATTTTTGAGTGCCTTAACTGTAATCTTAATGAAATGGAAACAAAAGCTGCTCCACAGGGGTAGTCTAACAAGACATCAGAAATTTAAAAATCATTTCAATAAAAGCGAACTGATAACCACCAAAGACCAAGGGTGAAGATATTAGTACGCCGGTGCTGTAGCAATGCAATAAAATATTTAGGAACATACAATTGAGGATTCGAGGATGGGTTTCTCTGCAGAGGTGGGGTTGGGTAGTGGGGCTGATTGGATCTTTGTGCTCCCTCCCCCATCATGTATCTCAAAACGTATTACTGTCACAGTAATCATACTTATATGGCATGTAAATTGTCCAAAATTCCTAGCCAATTGTCATATCACGCGTGAATGACGTCAACTTTGAAAAGATCTACCATTTTATATCCGCCATCTTGTTGGCAGATCATTTTCAAAAGTTTTGTCAGAAATGCTCCAGAAATGATTGAGCAAAAGTGTATCAACTTATGACATTTAAAGAGGTTGGAATAAATCTCTCTTAAGCAATTACAAAATCTCACTAAACCACTAAACTTGTTGAAACGCCCTTTGAAAGTACAGTTGCCATAGCAACCAATATATTCCTTGATAAATTGTAGAAAAATTCTCATAGTTTGACGAATATACCTTGAACTGTGTTTGCGATAGAAAAAGTTGAAAATCAGAGCAAGCACTTTTTAATCAGACTAGATAAAAAAAACAAAGCAAGCAAGACCCGTTCAGCATTCGAGGAAGTGAAATGCTGGGCTCTGCACGTTATGAGAGAGTTATGAAAGGAAAAAGGGGTCTGGAATTTATAGTGAAACTGTTATAATCATTTCTCAACATTATGTCATTCAGGTTTGTGAATGCTCTTGTGTATTATGGTGTTATTCTAAGCGCACCTTCCATTGGAGGAAATTTCTACTTAAACTTTTTCCTCACGAGCTTGGTTGAACTTCCAGCTATCCCGGCAGGCGTGTGGGTCTTCAACAGGTTAGTGAAACAGACTAAGCTTAAAACAAATTCTACAAATACAATATACATGTATGTCTTACGTTATTTACTAGTTATTTTATTATTATTTTTAATCATCCCTTTTTTCTAGATTCGGCCGAAAGAGAAGTATCATTGCAAGTCTAATTTTGGCCTCGTTTGGAGCATTTGCCTCTGTACTTATTTCAGTGAAGACAACGTTAGCAAAGGTGAGGCTCAGTCCAGTGCAAGGAACGGAGTCAATTCATTTTCGTTTTATTCAACGCATGTTTTAAAAAGATCGTGGTAAGCGGTAAGTTCCTGAATAGTAAGTTTTTGCTGGTGGATTTTGTCTAAAGTTAATTGCCTATATACAGTGTTTACCGAACCTAAGTCATCCAAGGCGTGCATTGATGATGTCCCCTCGGTTGGTTTTTGGAGATTACTTTTAACCAATGGAGGACTTCTCAATGTACTAATAATAAGCACTAATGCCTACCGAGGTTCATGGCAGCTCCATAAGTTGGTTTGATGACTCAGTTGATAGAGCACTGCACCTGTATCGCAGAGGCCATGGCTTCGAATCCCGTCCAACCAGTGAAGTTGTGTACATAACTGTGATGATCAATCCTGCCTTCATAACACTAGCATTATTCCTAATTTATTACGTTCATCTGGAATTTGGTATATTGTACTACGGCTACTTTTTCATCATTGATAAGGCTGGGTGACAAGAACCAACAGAGAGATGAAAATGCCAACATAACAACGCAATACCAACCCACCCAGCTATACAATACGCTTTTGTAGATCACTAACTGGCTAATCGATCGTCAATTGGAATTTTATCTATGTTATGATTCTTTAATTTCTGTTTCGAGGTATTAGCATGCAACCGTTGCAACTAAAACGTTGACGTTGATAAAGTTCTTTTCTATGCACTTTTCTCGATTTTACATACAAAAATGTTCCCCCAAAATATTTTTTTGTTTTATTTTTAGGTGCTCTAGCAGGTAAAATTATCATGTCCATGATTGTAGCCAAGTTTTTCATCACCATATCGTTTGATGGCGTGTACCTTTATTCCGTTGAATTATTTCCGACCGCTATAAGGTAAGTAATTTAAATTATAACTAAACAATTACGGTTCATTGCTTTTGCAGCGTTTAAAAATGTGCATGATAGTATGTTCTCTTCAAGATTAGCTAAGATTATCCTGCCATCATTTGGTAGTGCTTTATTGATCAAATCAAATGGAAGGGACAGATATCAACACGGTATTGTGTTTTTGGAAAAATAAAAAGTTTTTGCTGAAGAGATTTAAGTAGATGCAAATGTAATTGTTGATAGACCTTGGACAAAACGTTTGCCGTAACTATTAGGCAGTGAATTGTCAAAAAAGGAAAATAATAATAGCGTATCAAGATGACCCCCAATAATAAGAGTATATACCATCTAGTAGGCTAACATGCTATTTAACCAAGTTCATAACGTGTTTTTAAACACTTTAAAAGTTATCTCAAAACAGAAACGGCAATGATTCAGGGATCAAGGCCGCTCGTCTGCTGCAGTGGCGTCCTGTAAATGGCTTTACCTGCATGTGCAGGCTGTTGTGATTACCATTCATCACTGTATGAATTAATGTGTAACGGATATGCTCAGTTGAAATTCAAATTATCTTTCATCCACAGAAACATTGGGGTAGGCACATCAACAGCTGCCGCTCGTATTGGATCAATCTGCTCCCCTTTCATAGTGTACACTGTGAGTGTTTATAGAACCAAGCATTGATAAAGGTTTTAGTAATATATAGGCCACATGGGAAAAAATCAATTAGGAGAAAAACTGACAACCACAACAAGAAAGAAATACGTATTGCTTCATTGCAAACTCATTTCGCCAGCCTGGGGTCCAATTATATGATAAGCGTGACGCCATCGTTTACGGAAAGCTCGGTTTTCAAAATTTTTTCCATACACACCAAAACTAAAAGCCGGTGTTCTTAAATTTCTGTATTTTAAAGAGCGTTTTCATGGCATGCTGGTGTGGACCGTGGGCCTAACTTTAGAAATAAAGTTACATTTTCGAATTTCTTCAACTTCAACTTCAACTTCATTTTATTTTACTCTCACATTAAAAACTACAATATTAACATAACAAAAGTAAAAAAGATACATATGTAACAATTAAACACATTCCGGAACTTTAGAGCAACGTAACTTAAAATAGCGACACATAATAAATTCCTGTTATATCATGTTTTGTTACCTAGCAACTGTTCGAATAGTTTCAAATAGCTTGAAGGTAACGCATCTACTATAGCAACCATTCAAATTTCGTATTTAGCTGCCAGCTTTTCAATTTCAACTGTTCAGTCGTGAAAATTGCCTGATGAGTGTGGTCCTTGCACCATACGAAAAAATTCTGTAGCAATAAAACGATGAGAACTCGTGAGACCTGAACTTCTCTGAAGTTATAGTTACATACATACTTACGTATACAATGATACAGAGTTTGTGCATAGAAGCTAATAGAACCGCAAGGGTATCTAGTTAGCCTCCACCTCGTTTGAATATAGAAAAAAAAACATTGGAGTAGAAGAACGGATAACTAAAGGAATGAACTCGGGCGTAGGCTGGTTTCTAGCTGCCTGAGTCAGATCAAGTAAAGTTCGTTTGGGATCAAAGCTAGGATTTCACGTGGCTAGCCGTTTTTGGGGGACGGTAGAGAGAAAACAGGTTTTTAAACACCAAGTAACATTTAAAAAAATGTAATAGATGATACTCAGAATTGATTGGAAGTCAAAGGTCAGTTAATTACGCGTTTCTAAATCTATTAGTATACTGTGCCTTTGGGTGCGTCGCTGTTAATGCTGTGGGCGTGCTATGGTAACGTTGTTGTTTTTTTGTTTCTGTTATTTTTCCTGTTATAGAATCGTGTTCATCGTCTGCTTCCATTTGCCATTATGGGTGTAAACGCACTACTTGCTGGGGTACTGTGCATGACCCTGCCGGAAACAAACAACCAACCGATGCAGGAGACGGTCAAAAGAGAGGAAGAATACGGAATAACTCCACTAGATGCCGAGGATGTATAACTGTTGATAAATTATGGCGAGCTGTCTAAAGTGTGTATTAAAACGAAAGTGCTATTGCTATCTGGGTGCCTGTTTTTTGTTTCAATTGGTTTTGCTCGTTTATTTTCTTTTGTTTTCCTCTTTCTTTGAGTTTCCCTCGGACATTGCATCACATTGGGTTTTGTGAAGTTAATTTTCGCTTCCTTAATCTAGGCATTTCCTGACCGTCGCCACACCAAGAATTGTCCCGGTTAGGCCAAATGGGGCCAAGACAAAGTTTATTTCAGGCCTCATTTATATAGTCTCGAGTAACCTAGACAGTCCCCTCTAGTTACCCTGGTCATCTCGATGTAAAATTCAAACAACCGTTTATATGAATGTAATTTGGTTATATCAACTAAGTTGAAAATGTAAATTGGCCACCGTAACGATGGAGGGATTGTGGGTTGTGTGTGGGTTTATATGGAGAAAGTGGAGCTACGCTATTGGTTGGAACATAGTGACGAG
>OMLO01000352.1_pt1 | contig 28660 bp, 14 predicted proteins | sample 1674811 | NCBI WGS metagenome assembly OMLO01 (sample SAMN06265003, study PRJEB25207) | coral metagenome | isolation source: Coral host | place: Mexico:La Bocana,Puerto Morelos, Mexico | collected 2008-11-13
ATCAAGCGAAAGCACTGATTGTAGCAACGGATACGATTAACAGCGGGGGCAGCTGTAGTGGTAACTATTCCTAGTTATATAGATACTGAGATTGTTGAAAGGCCAATTTTTGTCAATCTTACGCGCGTGTATGCGTGTAATGTATGCGTGTAAAACTAGAATAGCTAAAACATCAGTTTCTCCGTTCAAAATGAAATATTTAATGAGGTAACACGAGAAGTAAAACGTCAGTTTATACTTTCACAACCTTTATAAACATTTTTCAGTTGAAAAAAAAAAGTCAATCGAAATCGAAATGCGATGTTGTTCACCAGTGAGTTTTCGTCCTTCGCGTTTGTGATTGGACAAACGACGTTTTTTGACTAGTGAGTTTTCATCGTTCGCGTTTCCTATTGGCTAATGCATTTTACGTATCATTTTAATGTAATCTTTTTTTCGTGAGGAAATCTCAGCATCTATGATATAAAATGTAAAACTTAATAACTTCAAACGTTCGGTCTTCAGGGGAAAATCTTAAGCCTCGGTCGTACCGTATTACGGTATAATACGGCAAGGTCTCTTGATATTTTCCCACGAAGACCTCACTCTCGGTTAACAAAGTAGTTAATTCTGTCGAGTCTGAGACATGATCAATATTTTCTTTCAGCTCCTCCACGATTTCGCGAGACGCCAAGTAACAAAACTCTTAATGAAACGGAGAGCGCCATTTTAGCTTGTTCTGCGTCAACTTCAGATACAAAGATAACGTGGTATAAAGATGGGAAACTCGTCTCAGGAGACAACTTCGCTACAGTAAGGAGTGGCAACTTGTTGATTCTGGCCGCTTACCTCCGGGATAAGGGCTGGTACGTCTGTAACGCAACGAACAGGGCAGGCACTAAACTGGCACGAGCTTATCTTAAGGTGTTGCGACCGCTGGATGCAGGTCAGTGATACAAGAAATAAAACTCGCATGGCTAGACGTGCATCATTTCAAGTGCAAGAAATGTAATCAAACGTTCATTTTCTCAGGATTAATTTAAAATTTTATTGAAGTGATAACCTGAGAACCTGAACTTTTCTGTATATTGCAATACTGATTCAAACAACTACTTTCAGTGTATACACATATTGGTCCACATTAACTAATTTGAATTCAATTACACTCTGTGTAAATATCTGTATGTGGACCGAATGTTGTTTTTACTGAACTCTTTTCTTCCTCGCTCAAAGGGGGGTGAAATCCGGGGGGAGATATGATCCAAGATAACTGGCATGCGCATGCGTGTGAATTTCTTAAGACGAATGTAGATTATTACATTTGGAAGGATGGACACATTCGACGTAACATTGTTGTTAAAAACTTTACATTTTTTTAGACTGCGGCAGACCAACTCTCGCCACTCGTGGCAGAATCGTTAACGGGAAGAGGGTGGAAAAGGGGTCATACCCGTGGATGGCAAGTCTTTGGGACACAAGGAAAAACAGACATTTCTGTGGTGGATCACTTGTGGCTAACAAATGGGTTGTTACCGCTGCCCACTGTGTCACCTCGAGTAAGATATATAGCATGTGTATATAGTACGCCATACACGCACGCGCATTAAACTGAAAGTAGCCAAGATCAGTGCCCACAAGGTGAAGAAAGTGATCCCGTATTTTAGAATGTAATTGTTTACTACTGTTATGTGTGGTTAGTAATGATGAGATTAGGCAGTTTTAACATAAATGTCCTAGAATGTAGGAGAAAATTTTTCACACTGTTTGGTTTTGTGTTGTAGAACTACCGGAAGCTATCGAGGTCCGTCTTGGTAAATTGTTTGTTGACAAGATCAGACATCCAGAACTCGAATCAGCACAGATAATTCGCGCTCGCAAGATTATAGTGCATGACCAGTTCTCCACAGAAACAGACGACTATGACTCAGATATTGCCCTGATTGAACTCAGCAGCGACGCTGTTTTTACTGATTACGTCAGACCAATCTGCCTGCCTCTGCGTAAAAAGGACGAAGATAAAACTCTGTTGAGGCCAGGAAACGTCATGGTGATTACAGGCTGGGGCGGTAAAAAAGAGCGAGGTAGGAGGACCCTTAAGAGAATACGCCAAGTTACTGTACCCATTGTGGAGAAAACGTTGTGTAAGAAAGCGCACCGTAAATACCCTGTTACGACCAATATGTTCTGCGCCGGCTATCATGATGGGTCACTTGGTGACGCTTGCCAAGGAGACTCGGGAGGACCGCTGGCCATTGACAACAGTCAAACAGTTAGCGATGATGATCAACGCTGGGTGCTCGCGGGCGTCGTTTCCTGGGGGGAAGGCTGTGGAAGAATTGGAAAATATGGCGTGTACACCAAGGTGTCAGCTTTTGTTCGGTGGATAATTAATCAGATATCGGATTAAAATCACTTAGTCGTTCATGGATCAAGAACATTATAAATAAATGAAGTAATGTTAGTCAGTGTAAGGCGATTTTCTTGTTATTTTGTATTCTTGGTTTGTAAAGTGCTCTCCAATTGTAAGGTAATTTTCTTGTTATCTTCGTAGTTTTGGTTTGTAAAGCAGCTTTTCAAATAGTTTATAAATAAATGTAAAGCAGAATAATGACAAGAGTGGATGAGTTCAGGTCTGACTGACTGACCGTAATGACTGACAGGACTAATAGGACTGGTCGACTGACAAGACTGAGTGAGGAGGACTGGGACCAATACAGTTGAAAATCACGAGGCAAGAATCTCGTTTTTATGAAGAGAATGGGTTCATGGTGTTTTCAAAAGAGGTGACCAAGATCCCATTTACACGACAGCAAACCTCCTATTGTAAACTGGAAGAAGACGCTTTGCTCTCATGCGCAGTAAGCCTCTTCCGACAAGTGTAAAAATGTAAATGTTTATTAATGCCGTGGGAGAGGAAGGCGGGGGGTAATCTGCGATGAACAAGAATACCATACAGGGGGAGTGGCAAAAACTACAAAGACCATAGCGCCGCCCTCTAGGATACTACACTAGAAGAGTAAGCGTGCTGTCTGTGATTAGTTCTTCGGTCGTAGGACAGGATCTGCTTGCCAATTATTTCACTGCGTTTGCGATAAAAGTTTAAAGGTAAAAGTGAGCAAAATCCGAACCAGACACGTATTGCTTTTTACCTCCCCCCTAACCCAGGTGACTAACTTGACACGTTAACAAGGTATAAAGAGGACCCTGAGAACGAGACAAAACCCTGGAAAGAAGTTAGAATGAGGTAGAGAGGACCCTGTAAAGAAGGTAGAGACAGGACGCTGGGAACGACCTGTGGGGAGGTCTCTGGGAAAGAGATTTACGCGGAATATTTATGAACTCACACAAAATTCGGTTTAGGACCAAACCTGGGCTAACAGATGAACAAAGGAATTACAGATCTTAGTTGTTTATTGCAGACAAGACGTACACTCAAACTTTAATGTACGAAGGGAAAGTACAAATATATCAGATCAAAAACGTAACGTAGCTAGAAGCCTTTCCAGTAATGACAATTTCCATAGTTTCAGCTTATAAAAATTTCCATTCAAATTGTTTCTATAATCATGATAAGATCAACGACTTTGTTGCATTTTGTTACTTGAAAAGTAGTTTTTAATGTTTGCTCAATAGAAAATTGGTTTCTTACGCATACTTAAATTTTTTTGTACAATGGCGTATGCAGAAAATTTGAAAAAATTGTGCTCATTTCACACTACGTCTTTAGGAAACTCATTTGAAGGAATGAATATCCTTTCCTTAATTTAAATCGCGATTGAGTGACAAGAAAAAACAAGCGCTGCGTTGGAGGCTTTGATAAGATTATGACAAGAAAGCCCCTAACTGCGTGACTACTTTTTGCTAAGTTGATGTCATACATGATTACGCCAAATGGTGAGTTTACATGTAATATAAGTCACGCCAAGCACAAGCTGCTGCCTGCTTTTCAGAATCCTTTTGATTTTTCACAGCAGAGGAGAGTGTCTGAAGTTCAGACAAGTCATGGAAGATCTCTTGGACCTTTGCCTTAATTCCTGGTCTTGCAACTCTATTGTTGGCTCCGGGAAATACGTTACGGCAAGATAAAATCACAGGCAAAGGTACAAAAAACAGAAAACAAAGAACTGGGATAATTAATTTGCGAAGAATACGCTCTTACCGAGCTTGATAGGCTAATCATTCTGAAGGAAACACACCGAAGGCTACAAAAATTATGTTCTCATGGCAACTCACTCCTTTCCAGTCCTCACCTACTTTATTTCAATCTGTTGGTGATTTTCAGTACAAAAAACATTAAATGGTGCCACAAACTCGAGCTAACATATTCACATGCTTGCTGGATCATACATACGAGGCACCATTAGCAAATATCAAAATGGAACGCTTAAGGTGGCCAGAGAAGCCTTAAATATTTAAGATGCAACCCTGATGATGGCAAACAGCCGAAAAAGTTTTTTGACCTTTTAATTTTACAATTTTTAACTTTTTAACTTTTTAGCCTTGTTATGAGAAACATTTCATAGAGCGAACATTATGGAGATTTAAGATGCGATTTTCGTCATAGTACCACTCAAATGTTGTGCAAAAAGTATAACATAGTGCTCATATTAAGGTTAATTGGAGTTCTATTTGTGTTAATCTTGATTTCTCAATCACGAGATATCAATCACGAGATATCTCCGAGAATCATTGTATTATTCCACTAAATTTGCATGAGGCAACTCCTGCTTTGTACTCGACGCGTATCACCACGCTACCAGCTGCGATGCAGAGCGTACATCAGTTTCCTGCGTCTTGGACGCAGGCTACACACTGTATGCCTGCCAATTCAAGCTGAAGAGGTGGGTTCGTTTCACCAACCATTTCCGTTTCATTTGAAACAACAAAGCAAGTCCGCCGTCAGTAACGGATCTGTAACGGATCATTCACAACATTTTTCAGTAAGCTCAGTGTTTTTTACATCCTGTACGATACGGTTTGGGAAGAATATTGCATGATGAGCTAATTCACGCTTCAGCAGACTTGCTTTTCAATGCCAAGGAGGTGGGAAACAAGTTATGCAATCAGCTGAGAGCTAAGGAGGGAAGGTCCGAGGGGGGGAGGGGGCGTTCCATATAACAAGGACAGGGGTGCTCGTGGGAAATTTCGATGATAGAAAATAACTCTTAAGAGGAACCAATTTTAAAACAACACATTGTCTCCCGGTGTATTCTTTTCCACTCAATGCCATAAAAAGTACCGCAAAATTCCCGCTGTAGATCTTTTGAGGCTGAAAACCCTAAGAAGAGGAACCAAGACCACTAAATGGTACGACGACCCCCGGGACGACCACCTCTGTCCTTTCTACACGAGAGTAACCCCCTCGAGGGTGGGGGGGAGGTACCAATGAAGACGTTCTACAGCCAAAAATACCCATCAGATATAGACCCCCAAACGACAACTAAAACAAAAAACACTCGGCACTTACCCCAGTAAGTACCCTGTTTAAAGCATAATAGAGGAGTCAAATCTAAATCAAAACCCAAATACGAAGTTTCAGTTGTCCTCTTACTGTAGCATGCGCGACCTTTCACCTTTCATGAATTTCGTTACATAATCTCGACGTCCTTTCACTGAAACGTGCCAAAAAGGAAGCGAAGAGAGTTATATATAGCACGACCGCTTAAACGGTTTAGTTCATGTGTAACTGGCTACAAAGTACAACACGGACCATGAAGCGTAGCAAGATCTTAGGTCTTGTTTTCATTTCTTCGTGTATCTTCTTGAGTTACGGTAAGTCAATGCCTTGTTGATTTTTCATGTTAAGAGCACGTTAAGCATTATGCTACAGGACCCAAATCTTCTCCTGCTAAATTTTTCTATGAAGCAACATCGCATTACAGTATTTGTTTAAGGAATGGCATTTACAGTTTTATTTGTACATCTTGCTGTACCAATTCGATCGCCTGACAGGGAAAAACCCTTGAAAATCTCCAAATATCTGCTATCAAATAAATATTTGACTATCCGAGCACCAAGTGAAAGGTATTGCCGTGCCTTCAGGTATGTAGCTCGCAATTCAGGGGTTTTACCGTTTCTTTTTCACTAGTCAAAAACTTTCATAAAACAGGTTTAAACGCTTCATATTCAATTCAGCGGTCATAAAGATATTTCATGGCAAAATTAATGTTGTTGGAAGCACGAATTTGTAAATTGATATCTTTTGATTTCCTGCCATAACTATTTTTTTTAATTTCTCTTTCAATCTTTTTCGCTTTTTAACATTAAAAGAACCAAAAAAGAAAATGTTAATAATAAATATTATATAACAGGGATGGTTATTACCCGGGGAGTTAAATAGGAAGAAGCTTATTCTCTCTTGCTCATCAACATTTGTATGGCTCTGTGCGCATGCACAACAACGACGTAAAATGACAACCTCTGCGTATTTTTGAGAGCACGAACCGCGACGGATAATTTCTCGGCGTTATGTAATTGCGAAATTCGATTGTAAAGCATAATCCATTGTTTTCTTAGGGTCATTACTTTAAAAGGCTCCCTAATGTTCTATGACAGACGGCGGGGCGAGACACGCGTGATTCCCCGAATTAGTTAGACTGTTTATCTGGAGATCCTCTGCCACGTGCGTGCAATCCGCGCGTGAAAGAATACAGTGTAATTGTTACTAATTACTAAGACAAAGCAAAAGAATACAAAACCAAAGACATAACTCTAAATTATGCCAATGAGCCAATCAGATCTCAATGAAAATCCATGCAGGCGCTGCCAAGCGCAGGAAATCACGGTCCTCATTGGTTGAAACAATTGAATGGTTAAATGTGATTGGTTTGAATATATTGCGTTGAAATAGTTTTAATATTTCTCGTTTTTTAGCCTTTGAGGATGAAGTTCTAGTGATAAACAATAACCTTGGTGATCTCGAATATGAGCCATTAGATGCCCTTCACTTTGGTAAGTAAAGTAGATCCGTCAATTTGACCCATTTTTTACACGCTTGCAGTCATTTTTGGTAATTAATTACATTTTTCTTTCTCGGCAGCTGACGAAGAGCAGAGGGTTTCTGTAGTTGAGCGTGATATCCCAAGTGACACCGCGGCTCGAGTGCGACGTCGAGTGCGACGTTATGTGAAAGTGGCGGGCGGAAAGCTTAGGGTCTGGGACCTCACTGCTAAGCAAGACTGTGATGGGATTCTGCTGCAATGGGACAGTCTCAACCTTCCATTTAGGTACGCATTAAGTCAGTAAAATAAAAAAAAATGAAAAACAGATGGACTGCTTTAATTGCGGCAGTCAGTTTTTATAAGTCAGTTTTTATAAGTCTGCTACTTTTAGCTGTATACATAAGGCGTATCATGATAGATAACCAAATATTTTAAGTGATGATAATATCATAAAGAAACGACTCCTCACATTGTTAGTTCCGCGCCACAGTTGTCGCTACATAAAGGGTCTCTAGCGCACAGAGGTTGAAACCTGTGATATACAGACATAATAGCCAGGTGAATAAGACTTGATACAATAACCTTAGGTAAAATCCTCTGACATCTTTAATTTTACAGTTCTTTTTAGTTATATTCTAGTTATAATTACTTTAGTAGAAAGGACCCAACAAGCTTCTTAGCTTCTCTAATTCTTATCATTTTAAAATTAAGGCTATCTTTTTCTCTATTAAACTGATGGTATCTAAGTCTTCGTCCTACCCCCGTGAACAGCTGCCATTTTATTTCTCCTCTCTTATGTTTAACATTTCTTCCATATCCTGTGTTTCAGCCCGAATAAACCCACATCTAATGGGGAATTTAAACACTTCAATATTTATCGGAGCACGAGGTCTTTTACCCATGTTATGGGGATGACGCCTTACGTGTCTGGTGAGAGGGACCAGTCTCTGCAGAATCCTGGTAAAATCAACTACAAGGACATGTACCCCCCCGGTAATAGGGAGCTTTATTATGCTGTGACAGTGGTGGATGGAAAGGGGCAGGAGGACAAAGGATATGGAGTTAGTGAGGACATCCCCGGTTTATTCATACAAGGACAAAGAATATATGTTAAAAAAGTAAGAAATGTGTTTATAATGGGCGAAGCATTCTCGATTTGACAAAACTAGGCGCGCACGGTCGTCTCGGGTAATATTTTAGCAAACGCGCACGGTGGTGTCGGGTACTTTTAACCACGAGGTTGCGTTTCATCACCTTCGTCTTCTAGCAGCATCTTGCAGCATTTGAAGGTCTTGCATCTACGAGTTCGCGTTTGTTTCGTCGCCTTCGTGCTTCGCCATCTTCTATTAGCATCTTGCAGCATTTGACGGTCAATAAAAGGCTTCAAACGTTAATTTTTCAGCAGTTGTATACGCAATCTTTGCGTTCAATACACATCCAATAAACAGGATATCAAAAGCGGGGGCAGCTTTAGTGAACACTATTTCTAGTATATATAGCATAAAGCTATGCTAGGCTTCTTGTCCTTTAAAAAAACACTATGCTTCGACCTTATTCCCTGGTTCAAGCAGATATCAAAGTTATCTCACCCCTTTTAATCTCAAGGTAAGTAAAGGTAAGATAAAGTCTGCATACAAGCCAAGTGGCCCATCAGGCAGGAGCTTATTCCGCGCCGGTTTCCGTAGCATGAAGGGACTACAAGTATTTCTACCCCCTAGCCCCCCTTCCCCTGGATTGAATGTTAGTCCATCGTAGGGTTACCCCCAAGCACCCATTTGTACACCTTGGTGAAGAGAGGCACTTTGAGAGTAATGTGCCTTGCCAAGAACACAACACAGTGTCCCCGACGCGGGCTTCAACCCTGACCACTCGATCCGGAGACGAGCGCACTAACCATGAGGCCACCACGCCTCCACCATTTAGTCCCAAGAAGGGTTAAAAGTAACTTTGTCGCTGTAATCTCCCTGTAACATCAATTCGCCTATAACACATCTACATCCACAATCTTAACTTGCAAAATCCGGTAATAGACGGTTCGCAAATATTATAAAAGAAAAATAAGGAGACGAATATACAAATAGGTAAAAACAAATAAATCAGTGTACACAGTGATGTAAAAAAATGAGGACTATGTCAAGGGTCTCTTGTTCAAACTGGCTTGGTGATTATCTCAGCGCGGGTAAGTTTTTCCAATCAGTAATTGTTCTCCGCCAAAAACTGAATTTGTACGAATCGCATGATGCTGCAGGGAATAAATGTCTGGTGGTGGGCCTGACGTGTGCGGAATAAAGAGGTCTGGTGCTGAACGTAAACAGGAGTAGTCACTTTCTGCTTCTTGGAGAGATAGCATGCATAATTAAAATTGTAAATCTTGTTTCATTTCCCAGGCAACTTTTGTAGGAGCAAAGGAAAAGTCAGGACCATTGTTTAAGATTGTTCCAACATTTCTTAGTCGTCAAGGAAAGGTTTTACATCACAGCACCGCATGGAATTCCAACAGAAACGAATATCTTGTGGCATTTGATTTTGATGTCGACAATGACGATCTTCCCGATCAACTCTACGCCTTGAGGTTTGATACTTCAGGCGGGATTGTGGACAAGAGAATGCTGAATTTCACTGCTAATATCAACAACAAAGCAGGTGCTTTATATTGAATCTTTACAATCATGTTGTTTTAGTTGCATATCAAATACGAGAGGCGGTGTTTCATCACATTTGCAAGCAAGGAAATAAGAGTTAAATGTATTAGTCCAGCGGATTATTTGACGAAGTTCGAAGGCTCGAAAATGGAACAAAAACTGTCTCGATTACTTGATCTATCTCCGCAATGAAACGTAAACTGAAAACTCAGTTTTAAAATGAGAATAATCTTAACCTATTTTGGGACACATTTGTTAATTTTAGTCCCAGTATCTTATTAACACTCAAATTAACATAACTTTTTTCTTTGAAATTCTCAGGAAACCAAGGCTGGCCGTCTGTAGTTTACAACATCAAGGTTGACGAATACATGATCGCTTTCCAGTTTCGCAGCGGTCTCAAACAATACTTTAACAACAAATATGTCATTATCAGCCAGAGAGTCATGAGCTCGCAGACTGAGAGAGCGGCCGCGCCTTCTCTACTCGTGAGGGGTATCGGGCAGGGAGGACCAAGAAATTGGGTCGACGTAATTAACCCCATCATCAAGTTCAATAGAGCTACAGGTACGCATGCGTGCCTGTTACTCTTGAGAATGTCAGCGTATTAGCTGCACGAGGCTTGCTTGATGGCTCGTTTAAGATCGATCTTTAATAATCATTGTTTCCATTTTCCGTGTTAACATTCACCTTTGCTTTGAGAAGGCATCACGCACGATATAAATTGACTCCAAACATAAAAAGGGCTTGTAAAACTTAGTAGATAGTGACGTCTTTGGCTCTTTGGTTGTCAAAATTGCTTCATAAAAAATGCAAATTCATTGGCACAGTTAATCTTGCCATGCCCTTTCAATTTTCAGAGCTGATATTATGTTAGTTTGATCACTGAGAAACTGAATGGCTTATGCTACTGAAACAAATATTGTAATTAAACAAAGATATCCCGAAACAAGGTATACACAAATGACTTTTATTCAATTTTTTTAAGGTGGTTACGTGGGAGCTGTCGTGTTGGAGGAATACGGTCACAAAGCAGTGGTTGGCTTGTTCGTGGACTCCAAAGGCAAGTTGGTAAAGGGAGACTCTGTTTGTAGCTTCAAAGGAGATGCTTATGAGCCCAATATCTTCTTCGATTCCAAGAGAGACGAATTCTCCTTCACCTGTACCGTAGATAGCGGAGGAATAGCTAAAGCCGATTTAAATTTGAAGGCGGGCACTCATATGGTGGTTCTAACCAAACGGGACAGCAACGGGGAGCATGCGTCTAACACCGAGAAGAAAGAAACTAAACAAATTTACTTCGTTGGTTATACTAACAACACGCTTGCGAAGACTACTGGGTACTACAATGAACAAACTGACAGGTAAATTATCCCGGATGCAAGTATTTGTCTTTTCATTTAATGAAGCTACTTCTTGGTTTTGTGCATCTTGATAAACTTAGCTTAAATTTTTCAAGTTCATTGTTTGTAATCAGTGTTAATCTTCTTCATCCCTGACCATCCTTTTCCTGTAGGGTATATTTTAATATCTGTGGCATTTTTCTATCTTCTTCCTTTCCTTAATATTCCTCGTCGTCCCCTCTTGAACATAGAGCTCTAACTACTAGTTTCCACCTTTCTTAAGCTGCCCTTTTCGCCTCCTCCCAGGTCATGCTGATGTCTTCAATTCAGCTTGTATCGTTCTTTTCCATGTCAAACATGATCTACCTCTCCTGCGTTTCCCCCCACCCCCTCCCGTGGGGTCAAGTCCCAGGCTTTACGGGTGATACTTGTATAATTTTTCTATCTTAGCAAACTACTATTTTCAGGTTCCCTTCGAAGTAAAAGTAATTTTGTTCGTGGCGAAAATAACCCAAAATTTCCGAGATTGAGCTCTTTAAGCCCTTAACTGTGTTTGGCGGAAAAAATGTTTGGCGATCAAACAAGATTGTTTCAACCTGCTTAATTAATCGTGTTTGATAAAATTTAAACGACGTCAAGTTTTGACCAATCATTGTAAAACATTTTTTTTCGTTCAAACATGTTTTATACCGTGTGGACACTCAGTTCAACATCAACATATTTGGTTACCAAACGATGTTTGATCTTGTTTGGTTGCCAAACATTTTCCGTTTGGACAGGGCTTCAGAGGGTGACGTCACGCCATGTTTGTTTATTCTTGTTAAATACAAACTGGTATTATAAATGGAATTGGTAACACTTTATTTTGACTACACTAACACGATAGATTCAATGTGAATAGTTTATTGTATGTGTGAGTCAGTCATCTGATGTAGAAGTATTCCGTCTTATATCATAATCTGTATCCTTGCAAATATTAGAACCTTTACTACGTCAGATACGAAAAACCACTTAAAAACAATCCATTAGATATGGCCAGATAATATGTGGAAACATATTCCTCATCATGATCTAATGCAACAGCACGAGACCCCGAGGAAAGAGGACGAAATTAATAAGCTAGAACATTTTATAATTATACATACAAGCTGTTATAACAAAAGCTTAAAAGAGGACGAACTCGAAGACCGACTTACTTAGAATGACCTAAATCTCCCGCCAAATGCCCAAACAGTGCACGAGTTCAAATAGGCCAGCCCGTGAGCCTCTCCATCTGGCCATCAGAACGATAATTTCTGACTAATCCGTCCCTCATATTGTCACAATATCACATTTATGGTGACTCCTTGTTCCCTGGATTCTTCTTTCAAACAGATTTATCTTATTTTGGGAGGATAACGACGAAGGCAGACCCTTTTTTTCAACAGCCTCGGTTTTGGTGACACGTGATTATTTCTTCCAAGATGTAAAACCATACAGTTGCTTGGAAAAAAAGCGAGTGAGAACACCCTCAGCTGTTTATTTTCCCAGAACCGGTCATCATTTTCTCTTCTGGGAAGAACAAGCGCAAGGAACATGGGTGATTGGCGGTGAACTCTTACAAGGTAAGTGCTCAATAAAGGTATTATTAAATACTGGATCATTGGATGATGTAATTCAAGAGTTTTCATTGGCTTAGCCATCATAGTATGTAATCCATTATACTATGCTCGACAATTATGGTAAGCAGCTTTTTGAATGTTTTTATTTTTATCTTATTTTAGTTTACTATATTTTTGGGGCGTTGTTAATAACGCTGAGCCCATCCCGGGAGGACATAGCAATACTCCTGGAAAATTCATGATAGGGAAACCAGGATAACCTTCGGCAGTTTAATTGGGGAAGTTGGTTTGATGGCGTACAACTCGCATTTTTTTATAATATAGTATTTAAGAAAAAGAAAACCTGTACCGTGTTTCTATCGAGTTTTATATAACAGCCCAAGTTATTTTCGCATTTTGATTGGTTCTCGCCTATCGTCTATTAGAGGACAGACGCAAGATTGACGTCATCAGTTCTAAGTTTTACCTTCTGTGTTTTAATATGGCGGAAGGTTTTGAGAATTAGATAATATTTTACGTGACTTGGCGAAGATAAGGTACAAAGCCTTGTCGAGGCATTGAACAGGTACGAGAAAACAGGAAGAAGTTAGAAAAAGTCGTTTCTTTATATAAAAAAATGACTCAGAAAAAATACTCGAGCAGTCTCGGCAGTCGGCAGCTAGTTGAGCGAGAATAAAGCACTCACAAAATTGGTCTTGCTTTGTCTTGAATTTAACAAACCCAAGAAACAAAATGTTTATTTAATACATTAATTTATCTAAAAAATTCATTTTCTCGGTCTCAAATAATTGTTGACAGATTGATGCCAGGAATGAAACATCATATCATCACTTCTTAAAATCAATTTAAAATAAACACGTAACCTCGCTTTCCGACACGAATGTTCCAGTCCGTTTCAGGGCACAGCAGCAAGCAAAGTATAGCTCACTACAGCTCACGGGCAACTGTATCGCCGTCTCTGATACCGTGTCACACTTATTTGAGATTCACCAACTACAGAGGACACAAATTTCCACCGTCACTCACGCTCCTTTCATTCAAAACTCGAATCGAATGGCCTTCAGTGTTGACCGCAACCGCAAGTTTTCCAAGCGTATTCTTTCAACTCCTGCAATATTCAAGGAAACATGAAAGCTTTCGGCTTACAAGGCTGCTCTGATGACAAAAACTGACTTGATTTTTCCAGCATTTTCTTTAAGGTTTCTAGATTTCGAAGTTCAATTCTGCTTTCGCTCTAAGCTTTCATTCCACGAGAAGCCATGTTTTAACCGTCCAATTTCTCGCGCGCCGATTGGCTCGTTTTTATCTTCAACAAGAGTACAGACGGATAAAATTTATGCAAATAAGCTACTTGTACGCGTCAGACTTGCCTTTCAAAAACTTTTTTTATCCCGGCATCTGACCAGATTCGGGTCTTGTTATTGTCAAAAGTTTGCTGCGGAACCACTCGCCTGCGTCTCGTGGTTCCACAGCCACTTTGACAATGTTATGACGCAATTTATCGTCAATAAGAGGACAGACGCATTAAAAACTTATGTCAATTTGTTAATTTGTGTTAAGTTTGACAGTGGCGTTATTTTTCTTGACCAATCACAATTCCTTGTTATGCATAGCAACCAATGAGATTGCTTAATTTTGTATAGACAGCAGATTACGAAATGTTTCTTTTCGTGTTCGCCAAAGTGGGCAAAGGCCGGCTTCCGAGTAGCCTGCAGTGCAGGCGTTATTTCGGGGCGGAATACGAAAAGCTACATAAATCGGTTCGATGCCGCGATCTTGGATTGTAACTGGATGCTTGACCTGTAGAGGGTTGGTGCAGAGGCGGGGTAGGGGCTGGAGTGGGCCTCGCCCCCATTCTCCGGGGTCACTGAATCCAAGATGGCGGCCTAATACGAAAATGTGCACTCGCGCGCCCAAAATACGCTGCAGGCTAGCTTCCGAGTAATTAAGAAAGATTTTGAAATAAAAAAACTGTAGTAGTTTGTTTCTTTATTATATAAAACAAATAGATTCCATGTTGCCGTGCGTCTGTTCAGTAATATATCACAGAGGACGTCAAAATGTGGTAAGAACATCAGTGACACACTCGGCTATCGCCTCGTGTGCCATTTTTTTGTTCTTATCACATTTTGACGTCATCTGTGATCTATTGCTGAACAGACGAACGGCAACAAGGAATCTATTTGTTAAATAGAAACACGGATTTAAACCAATCAGCGCGCGTATTTGCTTTGGGTTACTTTCTAAATTGTAACTATTAAGGAAAATAAATATTTTAATTTTGAACGACGCGTTCCTTCTACGTTGGAACTTATCTAAACTCATCTGCTTCACAGGTAATCTCCAAGTTACGTCTGGCAGGCAACAGAAGAATCCTGTCACAGTTTACAACAACAACCTTGAAGGTGCATTTGTCACATGGCAGGAGCACGGCGTGGTATTAGGCCGCCAGATTATCGATGCAACGCAACCCCTTTGCAGTCCACTCTGTACGTCACAGCAAACTTGCGCAGTGCCAGATAAGTGTGTCTCGAAGACGGGAGGTGGGTTTTATGTTCGACCTTACTAAAAGCAATAAATTAAGGCTTATGAGGACTGACAAATACTTCATTTCTCTTGATTCATGGCTTTCTAAACTGAACATTTATGATACTTTCTTTTGATACTTTCTTTATTGTTTCCAGACTCTTGCACACTTAACAATGGCGGTTGCAGTCATACGTGCACGTCATTGCGTCAGTGGAAGGTGCAGTGTTCGTGTCCAGCAGACATGCAGCTCATGGGAGACGGAAAAACCTGTCAGAACGGTAAGATGTTGACAGCGATCAAACGCTTTTCATGGCCTTCGAAGTCTGAAACAATTGAGGTAAAAATGCATGAGAATATTTGCGGGAGACAATGGTACATCTCGGGGTGGAACTTCTGGAGGGACGCGACTAGGCCCGAGAGAGAGCGGCGCAAAACGAGCCTTATCGTTTGCCTTTGCCTGCTCAAAATTTCATTCTTAAACTGCTGAACATGCGCACACGGTACCTAATAAGTGAGTTTATTTTCACGCCCATCGTTGGTCTCTACCCAGTCCCTCCATGTCATGGCAAGACTCCCGTGATAAACCCGCGGACCAGGCGAGATTATTTCTGTGGAAGAGGTGCTCCAAGGAATGACTGTCCTGCCAACACCTACTGTCACATTTCACCTGTTGATAAATTTGCCAAATGCTGTCCAGGTAGGCTACTTTTAAAAATATCTGAATTAGTTTCGTATATTAGCATCTTACATCTATTCGAGAGGTGAACGTTTACTGTACAGCAATACCTTTCACCGTCTGTCTTTAGCCGTTTTTACACTCAAGCGAGATATTTGAACCTTAAATTTAAATTGAACTCTCCATCACCTTACGCAGTCCAAAAGAAGAGCACACCCTCTCCAAAAAGGACCAAATAAGGAATAGCGAAAACATTTCGAAATGTCTCACTCAAGGAGATTTGATTTTCAAAGAGCGCAGACACGGTTTGAAGCTATTTATTACGAAGAAATGATTGATCATCGCAGTAAGGATGGTTAAGGATGGAGAAGATTAACACGGCTTGCAACCAACAAAATTTAGATTTAAAGTAAGCTTTTCGAAATGCGGAAAACTCCACATAGCTCCTTTAACTGCCAACGGATTTACTTATAACACGAACTTCCCCTGTTTTTACTTAACAGCTCCTTTATCACGTTATTCGGTGTTGGTTGCTGCTACTTCCAACGGCAAGATGGCAATATGGCAGTTCTTTGTGGACACCAAACAAGACAGAGCTATTTTTCAGAAGCTGCAGTTAGATGGTTTCCAAAGGATTGATACCCTGGATTATAACCCGGTTGATAAGCGAATTTATTGGAGTAATGGCGATGCAATAAAACGAATGTCAGTTACTGGATCTGGAGGAGTTGCCACGCTGGTTCGGTGAGAAGATTTTTTTCCACAGATAGAAGGACCTTCGATTCGCCGAAGCAACTACTAATGAAAGGATTAATAACAATGATAATAACATTAATTCAAAATATTTATTTGATTAGCCTGTCATGATCTAGTGTATTGCACTTGTATATCTTGTAGCGAACTCGATCAAAAACATTTTGTCCACGTTCTTGCCCGATCGACTAAAGTAGCTCTGATTAGTTAAAAGAATGGGCCATTTCCGAGTTACCTTGTACCACTGTTTCAAAACGAGTCCTCGCGCAAATCTTTTCATATGAAACTGATTTTGATTTGCATGAAAATGAACCTCTATGTGGAATACATTTTATATGAATAGTTTCGCACGAAGCCTCGTTTTGACACAGAGCAAAATAGGCAACACGGAAATAGCCTATATATCGCCGAGCAATTGCCGTGCTCATCCATTACCAACTTCATGTCATGCATAGTATAGTGTCTCCAATGCTAAGAGTTAGTTTACTGTTGGTTTGATTCTGTCAACACAGGAAAGATGTTGGAGAAGTGGATAGTTTGACACTTGATGTGGATGATGAGTTACTGTACTGGACCGATAGTACGTATCAGAACATACAGCGTGCTAACTTGAATGGTGGAAACCGAAGGACGATTGTAAAAGGTTTAGACAAGCCTAGAGCGATAGTTCTTTATAAGACCAGAAGCTTAAGGTTGGTGAACTCCCCTATATTGCTGGAACACAATTGGTAGCAGGCTTATTGTGGTACAATATATGCCCCTATACATGAAGAATACCTATCACAGACTCGGTTACAAGCCGCTTTTCGGGAGCATGAGCCAGCGCTCCTTCACTAGACCCTCTGGAACCGCACCCAAGATGGGCAAATCAAGCCTGAATGGACCTTTTCGGCGATACGGCGACCATTTTGATTCATATTGTTTCAAATAGCTATTATGGGATGCTTAGGGGAAAAATACGTACAGATTATTGCAACGCTTAGTGCACGATATTGTGGCGTTTTTGGAGATTTATGAAAACGTCATTGTAGCACGACAAATCTTACGTAGTGTTTACCTAACAAGGTTCTAAGCCTATCGGACGAATACGCGGTTAATACTTCCCTGAAAATCTCTGGAAATGTTCGAGCATCTTTGAAATCTTTCGGAAATCTTTGTAAACTCCTCGCACAGTTTCGACAATTTTCATTGATGTTCCAAACGGGTCATTTTAAACTTCGAACTTTTATCCCAGTAAATATATTAGCCATGACATGTAAACTTGTCAAGAGAGGAGAACCCATGAAATAAAAAGACATATTTTGAAATATTGGGCTTTCTCCTCACGTTATTGGTTCCACACTATACGCGACAGGACTTATCCCATTCAGGAGAAGGAGTCCTCCTAGTTAGTTTAGTCTTTTAATGCTGCAGACACCGCGATACGCTTCGACAGTCATTTAAAGGAGCTGCCACGTCACGGTTCGCGCGTGTTGAAAGGTTTAAACTAAATTTTTGAAGTTCGTCGTTTATAATTCGTCTAAATCGTCTTCATTTATAACCATCCTTGTTCCTTTATGGTTTAATATTATCCCTTTGGTGTTTTTCTATCTTAGCAACTACTATTTTCAGATTTATTTCAATTTTAATATAACTTTTTACGTGTTTAAAATAACTCAAAATACCATGAACTGAGCTCCTTTAACCTTACCTTTGTTTTATCTTCTGCCTAATAACTAGGCTGATGTTTTGGACAGACCAGGGAACCATACCTAAGATTGAACGCTCCGATTTAGACGGTGGAAACAGACAAACTATCGTTCAAGGAGATTTGAAATGGCCAAATGGTTTAGTTATCGACCAAGCCTTACTGAGGCTTTTTTGGACAGATGCTGGCCTCGATAAAATAGAGACCTCTGATTTGATGGTAAAACATTTCCTCTGACTTCTTTCGTTTTTTCTTATGCTAGTTAAAATACAAAACCTGCTAGTGATTACTTCATTACAAATCTCAAATTTACGGGTAATTGGCGTAATCTCACGTAAACTGTTTGGCGTACCTTTTTTATTAAGGCCGTGCTCAATAGATGGTGGTTATTTTCGAATTAACAAAATTATGGTAGTCTGTTATTTATGCAGTTTAGATATTGACAATAATTGCGTCATAATTATTTCAAAGTATATACGTTACATTTAAAATATGAAGATAATGCTTTACTTGACCAGTGTCGTCATCATCAATCACGCTCGCTGCACGTGTGACATACGCCTCCAGTCAGTCTTTAGGAATTCTCGTCCCGAGAGCCACCGTTTCTTGGTCGTCGAAGCGGACACTTTTTAACGAGTACTGACTGGGGACGAGTACGGTCTTTAAGACACCACCGTCAATGTCGGCACACACGAGGGGACTTTGTCCCTGCGACTAGTCTCTGCAACTAGTCCCCTGAAGAGATAACACAAAGAGACTGGTCGCAGGGACTTGTCCCACAAACAGTTAACACGAAACGTTTTGAGGAACAAGTCGCAGGGACTTGTCCCCAAAATTCAAACTCGTTTCTCTGATTCGTGGGACTAGTCTCAGGGACTAAATTTTGGTCCCTGCGACTTGTCTGGTTAGTTCACATGATGGGACTTGTCCCCGCGACTTGATGGAGGAACTAATCTCCCCTCGTGGGTGCCGACCTTAAACGCATTGCATAATATATCGATAGCTCTTTTTGGAGATCTCTGTAGTTTTCATTCTCTTCTCACCTTAATAGACCATTTCCAAGTTGCCCTTTGCCTCGGTGTCAAAACGAGACTTCGTGTAAAACCATTCATAGAAAATGAGTTTCGCCTACAGGTTCATTTTCATGTAAATCACACTTATTTTCTCAAGAAAGATTTTGCACGAAGACTCGTTTTGAAACAGAGGCACAAGGTAACTCGAAAATGATCAATTGAACAATCGTTTCTTTCTTTGCTTTTAGGGTCGAGGGCGCCGAGTATTTCTGAGAGATCCACATGTTAATCACCCTTACTCACTCGCCATTCTAAACAACAGGTAAAGAAAAATAAAATCACAAACCAAACGACCACAGTAATCAATCTCTTCAGGACTGCCTTATTTATTGTATCTAATACTGAAGTTATTTTAATTGTTTCTGTCATCCAAGACGTCATTATCTATCCTTTTCAGGTTGTTCTGGAGTAACTGGGAAAAGAAAGCTGGGATTCACTCAGTCGATAAAGAGACTGGTAAAGATGTCGAGACTATAGCCCAGGGCCTTTATCAGCCAACGGGGTTTGCTGTTTTTCGGCCTGCGCCTCTAAAGTAGCTCTTCAAAAAAGAAAACTCAAGGAATGAATTAATGTTAAGCATTGTAAGGTAATTTTCCTGTTGCTTTGTAGTCTTGGTTTGTGGAGTAGCTTTTCAAATAGTTTATAAAGGCGATTTTCTTGTAATTTTCGTAGTTTTGGTTTGTAAAGTAGCTTTTCAAATAGTTTATAAAGGCGATTTTCTTGTAATTTTCGTAGTTTTGGTTTGTAAAGTAGCTGTGTTCAAAAAAAATTCAAGGCATGAATTAATGTTTAACATTATAAGTTAATTTTCCTGTTGCTTTGTAGTTTTGGTTTGTAAAGCAGCTTTTCAAATAGTTTATAAATAAACGTAAAGCAGAATAATGACAAGAGTGGATGAGTTCAGGTGTGACTGACTGACCGTAATGACTGACAGGACTAATAGGACTGGTCGACTGACAAGACTGAGTGAGGAGGACTGGGACCCATACAGCGGATAATAGACCAATTTCGATAAATTAAAATTAAGCCTTGAACAATAGGCCTCAACACGAGGCTCTGGGAATAAACCCCACAAACTCTGTAGTTATTCCCCAGAGCCTCGTACTGAGTCTTTTGTCTTAAGCTGAATTTTAATATTTCGAAATTGGTCTATTACGAGGCAAGAATCTCGCTTTCGTGAAGAGAATGGGTTTATTGTATTTTCGAAAGAGGTGACCAAGATTCCAGCAAATCTTTTATTGTAAACTTGAACAAGGCGCTTCGCACTTATGCGCAGTAAATCTCTTCCGACAAGTGAACTGCACGCAATGCATGAAGAAGCGATGACGATTAAAAATTTTTCCTAGAAGATTGGAATATAAGCAGACAAACTGAATCTTAAACTAAACTGTGAACTTTAGTGTTAGAAATTTTAGGGTTCGCATTTAGGCTAGTCCAACTTCAGGTAGCTTACCTTTACACCACACTGCTCTCCATTAAACTTTACCAATATTTCGGTCCACAAATAAGTTTAGTTCAGATATTTCAGTGCTTATACAATGCTCATACAGTGCTTTGACAGTACTAATTCAAATCGGTCGTTTCGTTTCGTTCTTTCGTGTTTTAGTACATGCCAACATCTTCAGCCGTTCCTTCACAAAAAATCGTCAGCCGTTCGAACGGCTGAGCCATTCGTTACAAAAAATCTTCACCCGTTCGATAGCCGTTAACGTTATCCGGCCGTGAGTGGCTTATACGTTCACAAACCGCTTACTTATTGAAGTCATAGAATAGCGAAAATTGTCGTCTACTATAATGATATAGGACAAGTTATTACACAGGACAGTTTCCTTGCAATTATTGCTCATGATTAATCGGCGATTAATTTTTCTCCTTCGGCAGAAGTGGAAGACATGTTTGTTATTTTTGCAGTTTGATAAGACGGTTTGTCGGCTTCTTTATGGGAAATCATCCAAATTCTTCTAAGGGCTTTTCTCGTTTTTTATTGCTAATATTTTTTCATGTTTTTTTAAACTCGTTTAGACTTGAAACATTTTACTCAATTGAAATATTTTCTTTACTTCCTTTTCTTGACTCATATCCAACAATAAGATTCATGTTGTTGTGACGCCTTGAACTTGCATAAGGTTTCAAAGTTTTTGACGCCTGGAAAGTCACGCTTTTGTCATGCTTTCGCCGACTGAGAAACTTGCTTGTTTTAAAATTTAGGTTGTATTTGGAAGCTACTTCCTAGTTAATATGTTTCTTTTTTTAAATCTTTGCAACAGGGGCTATTCCGTTCAGAAGACGCTAATTCAAATAAGCTCATTTCGTGCTGCTACCACGCCTCGGGTTTGGGACTCCGGGACACAGTAAAATTTCGTCCAGGTCGCCGAAAAACAAAACAAAGCATAAACAAAACGGTGATCGCGAACAAGCATTAAATTCAGAACGTACCGAAGTCAAGTGAAGATTTAGCGAGTTACTAAGCGATGGTTCTCAAATCTGTTTGAAAACTTCCGAAACTACAACAACAAAGCTCAAAATTTCAAATGACCGCACATGCTGATGCGCGTAAATTTGAAGGATATGTTCTTATTATGAATTTGCCCGTGAATGCAAATTTATCCGATACTGTATAAACCAAAATACAACCCTAAATCTTCTTTTTAAAAGCTGGAATTAAAAGCACTCCGCTGAACCTGCAAACAGCAACTCCCAGAGTGCATTTCGCCTCCACAGAAGAGTAAAAGTGCAGAAGACATAAGCGCACAGACAAAATCACTATCCAAAGGAATTCAGAATGCCAGCAAAAAGCGATGACTTATGACGTCATCGCTTAAAAATGCAAATGTTTGCGGCCAATTAATGTTGTGGGAGAGGGATTTCAAGCACTTCATGACGAAGAATTTGTGACGTGACAGAAAAATGCAATGAAACCTACAGGTGGTAACATAAGTTATGAAGAGGTACGCAAATGAATGAATCTCAATCAGACAAATCTATCACGCAATATTTGTGGCGTGATGCAAAATGAGCGTCCAGCTACTCTACCATTCAACAAGTACTAACGTCAGCTGTAACGTGCATTCGTTTTCAGCTCCCATTACGTTGTTAAAAAGTAACATACATCGCGGATTTGCAGATGTTTCAGACAGAAACTGAAAGACCTAACTTGTTTACGGAAAAATGTTCGCCTTTCTTTCTAGTCCATTCTCTGCCCTTTAATCTGTGTACACAACGGATACGCGGTCACACCTTGTTCTAAGGGCTCACAATTAATTGTAAAATCTCCTTTGCCAAATTTGGCTGGTCTCAAAGAGGAGAGACTTGAAGACAATTACGAAGTTCTTACACCTCTTACCGGTAATTAATACACGCAAAATTTCTCAAGATGGCGACACGACTTGAATTTATAACTGGAAACACGCAGGAAGGCGAATGGCAGACTAGAAGTTGACTAGACGTAAGGAAAAACTGGAAGTTTGCAATGCAGAGGGGAACAGAAAAGAACTCGCAGGTTTTCAAACCAGGAAGGGAATAAAAGACGAGAACAACTATCCAGTCAATTCCAGTCGACTTTATCCTTGCTTACGCTACAGAAGTATTTCCGTATTGTAGTGCCCAATCACGAGGCCCGACCTACGCATGGTACTTAGCAACATCATTCCTGGAGACTGTGGGCTCATTTGTATGGTGCAGCAATAGAATTTAGGTCCCAGTGTTCGCAAAAAATGACTTGACAGCGACAGGAACTAGACGAATGTCAGTAGTTGTCGGCAGTTTCCATGTTAGCGCATTATTCTTAGCCTTTTTACGCGTGTTTTATTTTCTTTTTCTTCTTCTGTTCGTGAAATTGTCCTGTTTTTGACTTGACAGACTTCACAAGCAGCGACAAGCTAGGAATACAAAACAGAAGCATATTATAAGGAAATGGGGAGAAAAAAAGAGCCCTGATGTGAAAACATCGACCACGCAGTTCAGCGATTTTTAGTACGACTTTTTCATATATATAAACACCAATGAGGTGCCAGGTGAGCTTTCGCGCGAAAACATGATATCTTCACACGTGAAAATAACATGTTTTATTTTTTTCCAAGCGGGCTCAGTAACGAATCCTACAATCTGATTGGTTCTTAGCGCGGTCCCGATTTTCTTATCTCTGACCACGATCACAGTAACGCTTGCGTGAGTCTTTTTCCGTGAGTGTTTTTTTTTCTCGGACTTGAAAATGCTGCCCGAGGCCGCAGGCCGAGGGCAGCATTTTCAAGACCTCAGTCACAGTTTTTCACTATACGGTCCGACCCTAAGCCGGCAAATAACATATATATCTTCACACCTGAAAATAACATGTTATCATCACACGTGAAAAATCCACCGTTGCTATGGTAAAATAATAAATCGCGTCTTTCGCAGCGACCGTGAAGTGGTTTCGTATTTCATTGGTGTTTATATAATACATGCAAATAGACCATTACATGCATGGCCGCATGGAGAAAGGAAATTTCCCTTCTTGTGTAGGCAAAAAAATTCGCTCGTTCATGAAATATTTTTCAACACTCGAAGAGAAATCGTTCATGAAATATTTTTCAACACTCGAAGAGAAATTTCGTATCTCCTTGAGGCCATGTAATACCCTCTATATCGTTCCGTCCAGTCCACAAGGGGAATGTGACCCTCAGCCTTCACAATTTAAGAGCGAAATATACTGTCAAATGAACAGTTGACGAGAATAAAGAGAATCGTCAGTTAGGGCTTGATGAATGGCCGAATTCTCAGATAGGAATCACCTGAAAGAATTGATATTTTGATCTTGGAACTACCCTGCTAGAAATATAGTTTAAACTTACCTTGGATCTCTCTTTTGGCTTTGATCGCCTGAAAGATTGAAGAAAACATAAATGAGGACAGTCCAAAACTTTTGGTAAAAAAATAATAACCTTCCCGTTAAGAGCCGCGCGCCTGCGTTCAGTCAGCGAATAAAGAACGATGACGGAAGGAATCAGATTCGAAGATTTCTAATACAACACGCTGTGCGTTAATACATGCAGTGACAACAGAACAGAGACCTCGAAACAGGAAATTCAAGAAACAATTCCATCGTGATAACGATGCAATACTACTACTACTCGCAGGAAACTGGGCACTATACCTCGGCACGCATAATTCTTTCGAGATAAAATTACTTTAGAAGTCTCTTTAGCGAGAATTCCGTTAATGATTTTTTCGGACATAGTTGCTGTCCATTCAAGTAAAGAATTCTCGTCTCACCTTTCTCATGTTTCGTCTTATTGTTGTCAATCTCTGTTTTTTCTCTTCTGTTTTGTCTTTCCTCTATAATCGTCTCCATGGCTTTTGTTTTCCTGTCGACGAACACTCACTGACATTAGTCTTGAAGACATATTAAGTTATTTTTTGAGCTTTCAAGCCTGTTATATGTTGCGTTTCCACAAAGAAATAGGACACCACACTAGTGCAGCAAATGGCAAAATTCTAATACTTCTGACAGGTATCTTCCCTTCCACTGTGAGCTTTGGCTTATTATTTTTGGGTCCGCGAAGTTTGCTCTCTAAAAGAATCAAATGTCCTTTAGAGTGGCATGCTACTTACACTGAAAAAAAATATTTCAAATAAACATTATAGGCTTAAAATCCCAACTGGCGGGAGACAGACCAACTGGCTATTTACAAGCAGGACCTAGAAGTTACATGTAAACTAGGGTCTACTGAGAAAGCACTCCAGCTGAGTGGTCAGAGCGGGACTTGGGATTTCAAGTTCGGCGTCCTAGCCACGCGGCCACACTACTTCCAAATAACGATGGCTGCACATAAGGATGTGTAACACATAACAAGCAAGCCTTCAAATAAGCATGAAGGTTCCACGATCATATCACAAATACTTCGTAATAGGTAAACTAATCTACAGCCTATAAACACAATGAGTATCTTGCCGAAGAAATCTTGCCTCTAATCCTTGCCACAGCACGCCTTCCGACTTCAAATTTGATAAATTTTAAATTCTCCTAAGCACCAAGCTTAGCATAACTAAGAACTAGTAAGGAGATTTAGGCCACTCTTCATACCTGTATTGTGGATCGGACGGATCTACAGCGAAGTGATGTGAAGTGAACAGTGCGTCAAACCGAGAATCTTCCAAGTCAACGTTAAAATTATCGTCCACAACTTCCTCGTCTTTCGCTTTTCTTTTTCGCTTTTTTTTGCTTTTCTTCTCGTTTTCCATTATTCCTTTTAGACTGAAGTGCTGGCGATCATCTTTTTCGTCCATTAAAAGCAATTCAAGCTCCTCCTGAAATTACAAACAAATAAAGCTGAATAGAAATTGCAGTCGAACCTCCACTGCCGGCCACCTCTATGTAACGGCCTTTTGTTTTTGTGGCGGCGGACGGTCCATACATTCACTCTTATTTTAATGTCTCTTAAACAGCGTGAGCCACCTCTCCACAACACCAACAGCTACTAAAATGCTTCCCAACTGCTAAAACAACCTCTCGACAACGACCAGATAATCAACACCTGACGAAAAAGGTGTATATAAAACCCTATTTTTTATAGGAAAAGATCAAGAAATTTGATCCATACCGCGCGCCGTTGGTCTCTGTTTCCGTTTGGTTTCTGTTTTATTGATATATTTTATATTTTGATTGGGTTACGTATTTACACGCTACACTAAACATTGATTAAAATACAGTTGAACCCCAAGAAAAAGCAGGTGTCGTATTACACCCCTACCTGCCCATAACGGCCATTTAACAATTGGTTCATGCTTTAGCGCGCACTATCGAGTTATGGAGCACGCGGGAAGTTTGGAGAGCACGTAAGAAGCGTAAGAGTTGCCCGAGGCGATAGCCAAGGGCAACTCTAGCTTCTTGAGTTAAATTTCCAGCTAGCGTTGCACGTGACTATGGATATTTTATTTCCGTATTTTGATTGGTCAAGCCAAAGACAACCCATCAGAGCTCAGTAAAGTAAGATGAAGGCATGTTTGAGCAGCGCAGTTATATACACAGCTGTAAAATTAATGCCTGAAAAAAGAATCAGGCTTGAACAGGATTCGAACCCATAACCTCTGCCATACCGGTGCAGTGCTTTACCAACTGAGCTATCAAGCCAACTGGAGCTAGTCACTTTGTGTATATGATCATTGATGTCTTCATATATTTCTGGGCAGTCCATATATATGATCTTTCATAAATTCACTTGCATTTGTTAGTAATGTTCTTCTTGAGTTTAATTTTACATCTGCACGACACGTCGAGCTGAATGTTTTGAAGAAAAACAACATGTTTTAACGCGTATGTATAATCTGAAACAAAAGTTACCGTTACTTGATATGTAAAAGTTATCTATAAACGTGTTATTTCTCCTCACCTTTGCCTTTCTATCTTCTTCAGTTTCCGGCGCTGCTCGTTTTCGTTTTTTCTTTGTTTGGCCGGTCGATAACTTGTTTTTATTACTTATTCCAGTCTCAATCTCTTGACTGAAGAAAGGATCCGATAAGTCAACGTCTGAAGGAATGTCGTCACTTTCATCAGACTCATTCGCCGTGGAACTATCAGCCAAAATAATTAAAAAATAAGATCGATTTATTCTATGGAGAGACACAGAAAGATGCAGTACACCACAGGTAGCCCAAGCTCGCAAACGAGTGTCCATATATAGGATGAAGCAATGGAGATAAAACCCACCTAAACTTTGTTGCCATAACTGAGTTTACAAACCTCGCGGGAACCAAGAATATACGCACCTGAAGTAAGGTAGGTTGATACTCTTTCATTTTTCAGGCTTAAGAATGTAAATTTATCCCCAGAGGAATCCTTGTACTTTGTCTGCTGCGTAACCAGAGCCAGGACTGCTGATTGTACAAGGATGCCCATTTGCGAGCTTGTGATACAAAATATCCCTGTCAGCATTCCCAGGAAGGAGACAACAAACTGTCTCGCCAGAGAACGACACGTAAGAGAAACTGGTGAGATCGAACTATAGCGATTTGATACTGGCCCGATTTATACTGGAGACGGATCATCTGTCTGGGACGAGCTTGGGAAAAGAACGGTAGCTCGTCTGATAATCCGTATGTGTATAAATACTGGCAAGCAGACGGATCATCCGTCCACGATGGTTCGTCTCACAAGACGGACTATCACGATAGCTCGTGTGGATGGATGATCCATCTGCTTGCCCGTATTTAAAAACAGACGGATTATCAGCCGTTCTTCGATCAAGCTCGCCCCAGGCGGATGATCCGTCTCCAGTATAAATCGGGCCACTGTGACCAAAAGTTCCTTTGATCCTAGTTAGTCCACTAACTATGCTTTGATACACAGCAAAGCTTTGAGAACCATAATCAGCCTTTCAAATCTGCTACATGTACATGTACAAAACGAAAGTACATTGAAAGGGCATCTTTCGAAATCAGTAAACGATAAAGTGATTCGTCATTCAGTGAAGCTATTTGAAAAGCTGAGAAAACAGCAATCATTTTTGGACTCACGTGTTCTTTGTGGCCTGTTTTTCCTTTCGTCTCTCTTTTCTCTTTTCCTTTTTAGTCTGTAGATAAGATTCCCACGGTGTCATCTCTTTTCTCTCTTTCTCTTTCATCTTACTAGTTACCAAATCCTCCGTGGTTTCTCGAAGTCCTGGTTCCCAAGTGATCTCTAATTCTTGATCTCTGTCTGACTTACGCTCTTTGTCGTCAATCTCTTTTAAAAGTTCCTGTTGTCATGGTAATAAGAACACACACAATGTCTTGTGAGCCGCTGGATCACAGTCTTATATAAATACTGAAAATACGCTTTCAGTTAAAATTTAAGAAAGTCTTGTAGTAGCCTAAGAATTCTTAACATGTCTCTACAACCTCTGCGGAAACCAGCGGTAAGGGTCGCAGTGAGGCAATCATTCTAGTCCCCAGAGGCCACGCTCCTTTTGGTCAGCATCAGTAATCGCGACCTCTGGTCCGGCGAGGGTCGCGATTCTTACCTTAGTGCTGACCAAAGGAGCGCGGCCTCTGGGGACTAGAATGCGAGGCTACCTAAAGCGTATTAGCCTCCACCGTTACATGTTGCAATTTCTACCACGAAACTCGTAGTGCCTCTTTAAACGAATTTGAAAACGGTCGAAACTCGCAAACATGTTTGGCTGACCTTATACTTCTGAATCTTCTTGTCCTCATCTTCAGATGAATCGTTGTCGCCGTTTTTGTTTTCTTCTCCTTCCTTTGGCTCGTCTTCGTCGGATGAGGAAGCGAGATAAGCCTTAAAATCCATCTCGAGTAAGTCTTCCTTCTTGAATTTTCTCATGGTGGTTCTTTGCCGTCCTGGGTCTGTCTCGTCCCAGGTCAGTTTGACATTAGTTTGATGAAGCGCTGTTGTCGAGAATCTGAAGAAGAGATGACAAAATAACAGCGTACGTGAATATGTGCCGGAAATCGACATTTTCTT
>OMLO01000353.1_pt1 | contig 28637 bp, 22 predicted proteins | sample 1674811 | NCBI WGS metagenome assembly OMLO01 (sample SAMN06265003, study PRJEB25207) | coral metagenome | isolation source: Coral host | place: Mexico:La Bocana,Puerto Morelos, Mexico | collected 2008-11-13
TCGTGTATCTGTCCTCTAATAGATCATAGGAGAGAACCAATCAAAATGCGAGAATAACTTGGGCTATTGTATAAATGAATATAGAAAATGCGCTATATAAATTCATTATCATTATCATTATTTCTTTGTCTCTTAAGTAGTTTTTAATATCCTTTCTTATTTACAGTTAGTCAGTTTCCAACTTAAAGCTTTTCCAGATCGGTCTATTTTTAGATTTCTTTTCCCTCGAAATAGATTAATTCTGGTCTACATGAGCGCGCATAGGTGAGGGAGAAAATGGCGTTTTGTTTTAATCTTCAACTAAAATTATGAAGTCAGTTAAAAATTAAGTGCGTACTTGTGTACTGAGACTACTGTGGGGGTCTGAATTCGTAGTAAATTCAAACTAAAAATAAATCGGTCTGACAGTAAGGGTAGTTGAACGCTCCTAGTGATAGGCTCCTGCGACTGCTCACTCTTTACCTTTGTTGACAGCTAAGGTAACAGCTTGTATGAGTGATCCTTGTTTGAATGGAGCTCCTTGTACGGATGATGGTTCCTATGATAAATACGCATGCGCATGTCCAGACGAGTTCGTAGGAGAGCAATGTCAAGGTAATTTTTTAAACTGGCGTTGTTTGATTTTAACTAGAAACTAAGGCCCCGCCCACTCTAGGCCGGAGACATAAAAACGAAGGTTTCACTCTTAAAACGCATCGAATGTTTTCCTTCCACACTACTCTAAAGAAAATTGGAAACACAGACATCGGCGGTCATATTTGATTTTTGTTTGAGGAAAACACGAGTAGGGAATTCGTGACGTCATCGTTTTCGAAGCGCACCGTTTTCAAAATGTTTTCCGTCCACACTAAAAAGCAGAGCCATCTCTCTTCCCGTTTAATGAGCGAGATGGATTAGTGTGGACAGTAGGCCTAACTTAACCCCGTTGAAACCAAGCTGTGTTTTCAAATTTCTTAGCGTTGTGCGAACGGGGCTTTAGACTGACAGAGGAAAGGAATCTCTTACTCGTGGAATGCCCGATTCTCCTTTCTTGATTGATTTTTTTTCTCTAATTCTTGCAGCGTTTTTTCTTTTGAAAACGATGATTTTCTTTCATGTTTTGCAGTTTCCAAATTTTATCACATTGGATGTTTCAATCATGACGCAAACGTTATCCCAGCATTAGAACGAAGAAGACGAGAGCTGGACATCAACAAAGTCTCTGCAGTAGTTATAAATTGTGCAGAATTAGCCCAGGAAAGCGGTTACAACTACTTCTCTGTAGGATACAAGGGAGTATGCTACTCTGGTCCACAAGCTAACGAAACGTATTTTAAGAAAGGGCCAGCTGAGACCAAGAAGAAGTGTTCCTCAGGTGGTGTTGGAAAGAAAGGAGCAGCTGTTGTCTACACATTTGGTAAGTCTGTAAACCTTAGCGGAAATAGTTTTTTGTTGCACGCAGCCTTCTGAACTTCTTTTGTAAAGTTCTTTATAAATCTAGCGTTGTTTATTATATGCCCGGCTAGCGAGCGGGAAAGATGAACCAGCTGATCATTTGCTCTTTAACCATTTCAAATTTTATTACTATTTTTTTATACTGTCTAATGTTTAGCGTGACAGGTCAAAAATAAAATTTTCAAGGTACACTTCTGCAAGAAAAAGAATATGATTGTATTTACATTGTTTAAATTTCAACTTAAGAAATCATATCGGGTATCTGGAAATATTTCCGTTTTTGACCAGTAACTCGCAATGGACGAGAGTGTGCGCAAGAAGTGAAATGAACTATGAGCAAGGATTCGTCGGTTCTTTTGATTCAGTGATCCAAGTGTTCGACTGATGCCAAAGAATGCACTCAGATCACTGAGCGGACATCATTTGGTTTATACAATATTCTGTTGTTTCTTAGTTAATGTTCAATCTGCCTTGCTTCGTATTTTCATTGTCGATTTTGTCGCTTGTTTAGTTGCCCTGCAAGTCAGTATAAAACCTTAAATCGTTATAGCATTGTGTTCTTATTGTGTTTACATTAACAATTATCCCAGAGTCAGTTCCTTCTTACGAGTCGCTTGGTTGTTTCCGTGCAAACAAGAGAAGAAAGAAAGCGTTGCGAAGAAAGTACATGAATTTCGGCAACCAAGGGAACAAAAAGGAACAAACCACTATTGATCAGTGTGCACGCATTGCACAGGCCGAGGGATATACGTACTTCGCCGTGCAGAATACTGCGGAATGTTGGTCGGATGAAGACGCAGAGAATAGGTACGACATGCTGGGTAAATGCACGGATGGGGCAGGATTGAAAGGAAAAAGCATGGTTTATCGATTGGCCGGTAAGAATATATTTAATCCAAGCATTTTACTGTTTTGTCACGTGACGTTTCTCCTAATGAACACCCTTACCTCCCGGCCCTCCAAGCAAGTTAGCAAGTACATCTTTCAAAACCAATGATCAAAGACTTGGCTTGGTATAATTAGAACAAAAATACCTTAGTTGCAGAAATGTGCTACAAAAACCAGAAAAGGAATCCTTCTATGTTCCAAGGAAGCTAAACTAATAACCCTTATTTCCAAGATAATCCCTTTCAAGTTATTTTCAGATCACTCTCGGTTTTGGAAATTCCTGGGAGTATAGAAATAGCCAATCCTGCGACGAGGATTTTGGTTACGTGGACTGCTTAAACCGCTACACAGCTCACACTACTACGCAGGCCAAACTGTGTCACATCTTCATCTTCTACTAAAAGCACAGACGCAACGCGAAAGAACTAACTACGGTGGAATTATCTTGAGAATAAGGTCCATATGGGGAATGATTTATTTTACCCTTCCTCCTTTCGTGGCTCCAATTGAGAACATATTTTTAAAGTGTGCTTCATATCCAATCAAGGATTTTAAAAATTCTGAAAAAGGAAAGTTTCTAGAAAATGCGGCTTGCTTACTGACTGATTGAGTGACTGAGTGACTGAGTGACTGATTAACTGAGTGGCTGGCTGACTGACTGACTGACTGATTGACTGTCCGATTGACTGGAATGATCAAACTAAGATAGCATTTAAATTCCTAAAATAATGTATTGGATAGTATTGATTTAGATTCTTAACAAAGTACTAACTGACGCAAAATAATTTTTGTCTTGCAGAATGAACAGCAGAAACCGCAACTAATGTACTCGACATTTGGCTCCCTCATCAAACCCGTGCATGATGGACTGCTATTGGATGAAAGCTACTCTATTTACTAATAATAAAACTATTGCTTTAGCATATTTAAGTCGTAATCAAAGAAAGAAATGCATGCTTAGTAATGCGATGCGATTATCATTAGGGCAAATGGTCATAATGGGATTAAATGCAAAAGGCTTGGGTTGCTTTCTTTAAAGTTGTTAATTTGTTAATCAAATAGCTTGAAAATACGAATAAATAATTATAAACCGATTTGAGTGTTTATTTTAAGAATGGTTTGATAGCAGGATTCAAATATTTAAATTTTCTCGTATCGTTAACGACCCTTATCAATGTTGTCTTTAACTCTCCTGCTTGTCTATCCAACATTCTCTGGGGCTTAAGCGACCACTTGAGGCGGCGGTGAATGATAACAATTGGTTGGAATTATTCAAATGTATGCTCGTTTAGAAAAATTTCAGTCAAAACAGTGTACCTTAGCTAGAGAAGAGCATTTTACTTGGCGCGAATTCGATCGACACTGTTCCGACACTGTACAGTCATTGTTGTTTGTGATGATCTACAGTTTTAACATGGTCACATTATCAGCGAGATCCTTGAGACATGAAGACAAGATCAGTCAGTTTGTTTGGAGAAGAATGCCTCCTGTCCAAACATCTATTAGTGACTTTAACTTCCAACGTTAGTAACTTACGAAGCCCAAACGTGTCCGCTCTGTTCAAAGGTCTACTTTCTACTGAATTCGAAATGAACACGTAGACTTAATTGGAAGGGATTTACGATGAAATTGCAATGTACTTGTGACGTGTTAAATCCAAGTTCAGACAGTATTTGCCAATAACTATTTTTGGCATAATGGAGATTATCAATTTGCAACCGGCATGTTCCGGTTCCCTTTGAATTAACCTTGTCGCAATTATCAACTAAGTGAAAGGCGGTTCTGATTACAGTTCATAAACAATGTTGATTTGGTGAGCCCTTAATCAGGGTAGAAATTTAATGTGAACATGAATTGCATAGACGATAATCAATATATACAATTATAGACGACAATTCTGGGTTCAGTTAGTGTTATGACAAAGAAAAGGAAGTGTCAGGGTAATGTCAATGGGGTATATTGTATTTATTTCATTCAGACATGTACTCTCGTGTATCATAATTGCGCGCGAGCCAGTACTTTCGTTGCGAGCTCAGTGTTAACGACTTGAAATGTGAAGGAAACATGAACGGCACAGACGATAATCAACAACGGTAAGATTCTCTTTTCACCCACTGTTATGACAAACAAATGAATGTTTCATGGTTCTGATTGAGGTATATTGTGTTTAATTCATTCACACATGTATTCTCGTATATCATAATTGCACACGACCAAGCAATTTCATTGCGAACTCAGTGTTTGAAATATCAAGCAAGAGGAAACTTACCAGGTATTTTTTGGGTGACATTTCTTAACAAAGTAAAACAAAATCATCGGTATTATTTAAAAAAAATAACTTTAGAACTGGCGATTATATAGCTTACCAAGCTCTCAACAGAAAACCAGGTAAAGGAGACTATTAACAAACAAAACTGAGCGCCTCTCTGATACTTCCTTGTTAGTATAATTAATGAGATAACTATTTGGAATTATCGGGAAGCAATTTCACCATTCTAGCACTATTCTAGGTCGTGGAGTGAAAATGTTAATACTCGACTTCAACTGATGTGTCTTAATATGTTTATATGTCGAGCTTACGTGTTTTCGAGCCATGAGTTGGCTAAATATACACTTCTTTGTAACGACTACGACGTAACGGCCGACCAACAAGTCAATATAAAGCCGTCCATGTACTTACGACTGGTTTACATATGAATAACAAAATAAGCGGAGGCCTTTATCTTAAAAGACACCTTTGCAGGATAATACTGTTTTATTAGCGGATAAAGATTTACTACAAGGGCTAGTTTCTTGTCACCAAGTCAATTACAATGAAAAAGAAAGCCGTTACGAAATCAAGCGCATGAGAACGCAGACAGAAATGAAATATAATTCTTTCAGTTTAAACATGTCAACAGTTTCTCGAAATGGCGTTGTAGCTCTTTCAATTTTAGTGCCACTGAAACGAAATTTTCGTATCGTAATTTCTTCGCTCAATATAGAGTTTCAAACGTGCTTATAATCATGGTGAGCTTTACTTTTCTCAAATCCTAATGGAAAGTGGCGTTTTTTGCTGCCGAAATCCTCTTTAAGGAACAAAAATGTGTCCGCGACCTGGAACCGAGTTTAAGGACCTTCTTACGTCACTGGTTGTATACACGCAGGAAGGGCGATAGATTGTCTTATTCTTACTTGATTTGTTCGATTTCATTCTTCATATTATCTTTACCCTCTGTTTTTTTTACCCCGTAGTTTCCGTCCACTCTTGACAGAAAATGCACATGACGTTGGAGGGAGCCAAAGGGTTTAGATTCACCAAAAAATGAATGTGACAGATCAGAACAGTTTAGTACACTTTTCTAACATCTTTTGGGCTTATGCTTTTTCATTTGCTTATGATGTGGAGGTAATGTGGCGAAAACAATGAAACACCCTTTTTCTATGTTTTGTACACTGATAAAACATAGGTTTTTAACCTATCAGAGCGCAAGCAGGGTCATATCTATATTATAAATCGGAATATTTATACGAGAATCATTTGTGCCATCTACCTTGGAAAAAAGTCAACATTGACTACCCTAAAAGGACGCTCATATATATATCTTTAGGCTAAAAAAAATCTGCATGGTAGGAAACCTCTGATATTGCCTCACTGCGGTAAAAGTTATAGTTCTGGGAATTAAATACTGTTGTACCGGGACAGTAAATGGGCGCGTTATTTTGGAGTAATGCCAATTGCGAGTTACAGCGATTGCGACTCCGAGGATTGTGATCACTAACTTGGTCATAAACGCTGACAACTAAAGGAAATAAAAATAAATGAAAAATAAACCGTGATAAATAACAACTTAGTGAATTTCTTTATGACAAATCAGGTCCATTTGGTCCCTAACGCTAAGGTTGCGCATAGACAGTCTGCGGGGACGTTTTGTACAAAGGAGACTGAGTTTGTAAGAAGATAAACAGCAGTTTGGAAGCGCCATAGTGGTGATGTAACGAACGCACACAAAAAATAAAACAAGAAAACAAACTTCACACAGTTCTTTACAATTTTTCTCCGTCGTTCCCCCGCCCCCTGCCCCACTACGCTTGTGTTCCTTCAAGAAACATAACGGCCATCAGTCTTCTTCATTTTTTTTTGTAACACTCCTAATATATTTCTATTTCTAAGAAAACAGTGCAATTTGTCATCCACCTGCTGATATTAAGTTTAGCCCTGACGCAGACTAACCTTCATTAAGCCACTTTCCCCCTCAAGCTTTAGACAAAACATCTTACCCACGAAGTCCTGATACAAGCTGACCTGTTTAGTCCCCGCAATGACATCCATCTTGATAAGCTCAATACATCGAAAACCAAGTTAGAAAGACAGTTAAGCATACTGGCCGGAGTGTATTCGTTTACTTTAAGACATGAAACTAGAACATAACATTTTAGTATTGTTATTATTAGTTTTAAATTTTCTTTAGTTTGGACACTAAGTGCTCATACATAGTTTCGTGAACATCTGTTCTCGTAGCCACGACGCGACAGAGGTTTGGTGCATATTTTTCATATCGAAAGAAAATGTATTCAGTCTTCTCGATCTTGTACTTGTAGAGAATGCAAATGTAAAGTTAATTATAGCCTTGATTCAAATTTCATTTATACTCATCTACGACGTGAATGTTATATTCTAATTAATTGTAAGATAAATCTCAGCCGCACCGGTATCAAAAGAAAGATCATAGATTACATTCCTGTTAACGGAGCTACGCGCATTTTGAAAAATCCACTCTAACTTTTTAAAGTTCGTCGTTTGTGATCGTTGTTAATCTTCTCCATGATTGATCGTCCTTGTTCCTTTTTGGATTATTAGTACCTCTGGCGTTTTTTCTATCTGAGCAAACAACTCAGTATTTTCAGGTTTCCTTCAATTTGTACGTGGCCGCAAAAATATATCGAAATAAAGTGAGCGATCTTTTGTAACCCCTGGCTTTTCTTGTAAGGCAAGGAATATTCTAAAAGTCTGTTAGCTACCTCGTTTTGCTATTTTATTAGCAGTTTAGAGATGTGAGTTCATCTTCTGCATTGACAATATTAACACTAATTCGTCCAGAATGTAGACCTCGCAACGAAGATACAGTCACAACGGGCTGACGTGGCCTCATCCGTTTTAAATATTATAAATTTAAAAGACCTAAAACGTTTTTGTTCGCATACATTTCCTTAGGTAAAATCCAGAAACGCGCATCTTCAGTTTTACCAAGCATACTATTTGTTTTATATTCGTGGTATTATGCTACAAGAACATATCTTCAATCGACATAAACGGTTTCTTGATTTTTTTTTTCTTTCATCGCTTCCTTTTTCTAGGTTACTTAGAATACTTAGAATAACCAAACTTTCCGACGAGAAAAAAAAAACGTTCTTGATTTACTTTGATAGCTGCTCAAATGACGCGGATCAGATAGCGCTTGCATAAGAGAGATCACTTTAATTCAATTTTATAAGTACAATAAAGAATACGAAAAAAAAAAAAAGCCTTCAAGAATCACGGAATCTTTCTAAGATCGTTAGAGTAGAATTATTTCGTATTTCTTAGGGATCTCAGTTTTGTCATTCCTTTTTTTTTCAATAAAAGCATTCTACGCGCTTTCTTTGCGATTATCATTAACATACGTACATTTAAATAAGTTTAAACGCCTTCGTTCGGAGAATGCAAGGTAGATTTCTATAAAAGCTTCAAAAGTCGTGATGTCTACAAACTCCTTGACATTGCTTTAGCTTATATTTTGAGAAATAACTAAAAAGTGCTTTAGTACAAAAAAAAATAATAATGGATTATTTTTATACGACACATTATTACTTCTTTTAGGCGTAAGCTGTCCCTTGTAACTTGCGCTGTTATCTATTTGTCAAAACTGACGTCTTATTCGGATTAAGCCCATTAAGTGTTGACCTTCTTCTCCCTCAAAGAGCGCGTATCCTGTAATCTGAACGTCTTCGTGCGAAGTAATTAGATTGTGGCACCTGGTGCTATTAAACCGATTAACAAGAAGATAAAGCAGCGGTAGCAATATGAGAACCTTTCGTCATAAAAGGGCCGCAGCTTCCGTGTATTGTCACAGAAGTTGTAATTCTTTGAAGGATAAAAGTTACCATACTTTAGTTATAAGGGTTAGTGCAGTTAGAAACACTGTCCAACTGCGAGAGAAGAGATCAACTCAGTACCGAACTTATTGAGGTGTGTATCTTTTTTCATAATCTTATTTGTTTCGACTTTCTTTCCTCACATTTAGTTGTTATTTGCTTGCGTTCGGCAGTATCATTTTCAAAACCAATACAATCGTTGGTCTTGAATTAAAATTGATAGTTGTTGATTTTCCGTTTAGTCTCCGTATTGAATTTATCGCCGTAATTCGTTCCTTGGCTGCTGCCTCGCGTGAAACACATCAAATTGGACAAATAGGGCTTTTAGTAAAAGGCCCGTAGCCTAATATTAATAACTGCAAATTAATTGTTTTTAATTTAATTTTTTTTGATTGAGTTTTGGTCATTTAAAGAAGGGTATTAAGGAAACGCAGTCGATATTAACACCCAGTGTCAATTCTCGCTGGCAGATTAAGACCGTACTGTTTCCGAGTCTCTTACTCAATAAGCACTACTTCAGTTGCAACCTTTCAACAAGCAAGCGCGTATTTGTTTACACACAAAGTGGGAGCGATTATGCCAAACGGCTTATTGCTACATGTCATGTATCAGCTTCAACACTTCTGTGTTGCGCGGCTGAATGTCATTTCGTGTGACATGTATGTTGTTGAATTAGCTCATCGCATTGTCTTAAGGGATAGTTTTTGAAGCGGGTGTCTATTGCTTTGTCAGTTATGTGTTATTTTAACATGTGCCATTACCGTCATAACATTTTTAAGTGCCTGCATTAGTTACAAAATCTTTTGTGATAGACATAATTAACACTGCAAAGATCGTGTAAAATTAAGTCATGATTGCATCGGCGTAAATTAAATAGATGGTTGTTTTACGTACGGTATTTGTTTCCAAAAAGAAAGCAGCATTTTTCATTGTTATGTTATCTTCACTTCCAAATGACCGACTATTGTTTTCATTTTTTATTATTTTTTTTGGTGTCGGTGTTTTTGATTCTGTTGCTCTTCTTTGTTTTCCAGCGTATTCCTTATTCATATTGTTAACCTAAATTTTACGAAGTAATTCTCCAAAGTAACCGTATATACATTAAAATTCAAATGTACAACCGTCGAAAATTTGCAACTGAAGATGACATAAGAAAGTCAAAACATGTTTTTGTAGAATGAAAAATGGGGAAAAAAAATGTCGCTTTCTTTTTGAAAATTGCTGCTACCTTTGCTGTTTTAAACGAGCATTTGGAAGTATTTGTTTTCTTTGTAAACAGGAAGATGATGTTAGTACCTTCTTTGATGTGCATACTTATTCCTTTATCTGCTCTCCTGTGCAGTGGTAAGTTTAACACAGTGGCCGAATTATTTTTTGTTGCAATCTGTAATACAACAGTTCTTATTTTCATGTAATATATTTTAGTTTCCACTTTTATTTATTTTTATCTGTGCAAAGAAACACGTGTTAATTCCCGTGTTTTAATGCAGAGCAACTTGCGAAATAGGATCGAGACAATTAGGTTTGGCGTTTGTAACCACTCTGGAATTAAGTCGCACCCTTTTATTAATTTATTCAAAGCGACTTGTATTGAACCGTTCTCCCTAGGCCTTACACCTTTTGCACGAATGCCTTTATATCCAGTCCATCTCTTTGCTAATTTTTGTTTGTTAATTGATTACTTTCGTTTCATCTTTTAACTTGTCTGTTTTAATATGATGCAGCTTTAATTCAGAAATCAACGGAAGTAACGTTGGTTAGCCCGCAATGTGTTTCATATTCCGAGAGTTGCTTCACCATGATAATTCACATTTCTTGTTTCTTATTAAATGTAGGTGAAAACCTTTCCAGCAATGGCACGGTGAGTTTGATAACTAGCAAACAAAACAACAAACTGTCTAAAAGATTTTATCAGGTTTTCATCCTTGAAAATTAATTAATACCCCTGCATTAAACTGACTGTCACTTAAAGTTTTAAGATAATTTATAGCCGGGACATGTCTGGAGAAAAGTAAGAGATTTACGTAGTTATTAGTCTGGTGAACGATTCTAGCTACGACATCAGGAAAAGAAAACAGTTTACTTCTATTAAGCGCACCTGAGCGAGGGTCCCGTGAGTTGTCGTTTCTATTTTGACATATATAAAAAAGGATATACTCTGTACTTCTGATAAACGGGCGATGCAAGAAATGTTGACATTGTCTAGCTTGACCAGAAATTGTGTTCCCATAACACGTTTTAGTAATAAAAATCACTATCACGCAAGGAACCTATTTACTTCTATATAGCGTGTCCCAATTTATTTTACAACACTTTAAGGATTTTGAAGAAATAATAGTCGCCCACTATGAAAATGAAATATCTATTTCCGTTATTTGTTAAATGGTACGTGGCACTCGCATAAAGTTATCGGATAGCGTGTGGTTACCAGTGTTTTCCGTATGGAAGTGGGTGGGAATTTTCTCAGTACCCCACAAAAAAAAAAGAAAAAAAAAATGATTTAATCTATCCGGATGCATCAAAGCGAGCGTTATCAAGAGATTATGTCATAGTCTCTTGGCATTATGCTACAACTGAAAATACCGGGTATATCTGCTTTTAGATTGGTGTGGGAGGAACTACATTTCATGCCATTCCTGAGTGTACTCTCCTCTTCCGCGGTTTGTCTTTTAATCTCAGAAGGTCGCGTCATTTGAATCTTCCCTAATGCCACTATTTTTGTCCTCTTTGCCTCATTAGTAACTCGCATGAATTCGTTTTTTCTTTACGATGAAAGCTATTTTGGTGTTCCTCTAAAGTTGAGGTATATCGCAAAATAAAAGTTCTGAGAATCATATCGTGACTCGTGATACATATCGAGAAGAGCCGTGAGATATCTATGTCTGATCTTTTGCTCAGCTATCAGCTATGCATGTAAAACAAGTACATATATCAACATTTTTGCAATTATTTCACTCTCGCCCGTTGGATATGAGAGAATATATAGTCGACAAGGTGCGTAGCGTCGAGTTGGCTATCTACCCTGTCAAACCCAACAAATGGGAGTGAAATATTTATTTTATTTATTAATTGTTTTTTCCAATAATATGTAAAAAATGAAAATGAAACAATACAGCCCAGACGTTAGGCGTATGCTTACCATATTTGTACATGTATAGAATAAAATGTCTCACTGAATTGCATTATTCAATGACCTAGTCCTTTAAATAAGTCATGTTATACATCATTTTGAATTCCGTGCTTTTTTGAGAGGTCTTTAACGCTTCCTTTTGTAGCCACTTCATCATCTGATGACAAGCGAGGAAATAAAAAGGCTTTTCGGAGTGGAGCAGGTATCCGATGGTAAGATTGTAATCTTATCCATAATTCAATTTATACTTAATGTTGAGACGAAAAGTTACAAAAACTACAAAGATATCAAATCTGATGTGAGTATCAAATTGAGACATACTTTAGGGTAATAGACAAACATGTATTACTTCAGGATATTTTTCTTCTGATTTCTTCAATAAATTAATATTTATAATAGTTTAGTTTCTCCAAGAGAGGGTAAAGGGTTTGGAAAACAATCCTTTACCACCCACCTCCACCCAGTTCCCCCGCCAATAATGCTACCACGCGGGGGGCCTGGGTTCCTTCGTGTAGGATGAAGGTGCGTATAAAGGAACTTAACCTTCCCACAGCACAAAATTTGCCTTCGAGGATGAGCTACGTCAGTGTTGTAAATAAAACTTTCATATCGTGCAAAAATTTACATGTTTAATCTTATTCTTAAACTTTACTGCCTGTCTTATATTATTTATATATTTTTAGTTCCTGAATATGATGTCACATCACCATTTAAGGCAGACGAGGAAGGTAGTTTTCTTACATATTCGCTGAACCATCGATCAAAACGAAGTTTCCCCGTCGACGACGACGATAATGCCACAACATATCATTACATCATGGACTTCTCCGGAGAACAGCTGCACCTTCAGGTTAAACGTAACACAAAGTTCATGGCTCCTGATCTGCAACTGGAAACACACGACAAAGAAGGCCGACAAATTAGAAAACCGGTCTCTCGAAAGTCGTTCGTAACTGGAAAAGTGGCATCAGACTCAGATTCTGTGGTGGCGTTGAGTGTTACCGACGGACTGGTACGAACGATTTTCAGCCTTTAAATAACGTACTTCTCACACACAAAGCGCCATTAACTCGAAATGGCTATAAGACATGCCACCATACGTACAAAATGTGCAATAGAAAAAGGGAATATTTGTATACAAATAGGATTTTTATGACCTCATCCCAACCCGACATTTAGAGTTCAAGTGTATTGTGTGACATAATTTCATAATTATGAGGTCACGGATAGAGCCCATGCAATGAATTATCGCACAACCCTCTAACGTTCTCATGCTGTTCACCAAAGACTCGCATCGTGCGATTATGTGAATTCAGCTATCCTTTCTCACAGATTTTGTAATGAGGTGGCTATGAGCCTTAACTCATAACCATACATTATTTCAATTTACATAAATAATTAAAGGGGCTATGAGCCTTTTGCTCATAGCCATTTACACCAACAACTGTTTGTTTGTTTATCTCACTGGCCAGCAAACAGAGCGCGGGAAATGCAGCACTCAGTGTTATTATTTATTTCAAGGGGTGAAGACATAACTTGCAACTTTTGTACGTGCACGTGGCCACAATATATCAAAATACCATGACTGAGCTCTGTTCTAAGTATTCGTTTGTATTATTTGACAGACTGGTATTGTGAGACGTTCACGTGGTACTTTCTTCATTCACCCTTTGCCCGCACATCTGGCTCGGCACGTCAAAGGCAAGGGACAGGCAATACCTCACCTGGTCTATAGGAGATCACCGCTGGAAGGAAGCGACTGTCAAACTAAACCAGGTTCGTAAGTGAACGCCTCTATTAAAGCACTTGCAAATTTTTAGACAGTTTTTTTCTTTTTTTACAATTTAACTCATCCAAGCCAGGAAACCCTCCAAGATTGTAATGTTCGAACCTTCAAAAGAACGTCTCTCTCTATCAATCGTTAAGTAATTATAATTCATCGATTATAAGTATTAGTATTAATGTGTCTATGGTATGCTTGATAGCTCATGTGAAGGAATATAATTTAAATCAACAGTCGCCCAAAACCACAATATGACAATTTTTCAGCTTTCTGCACACTTAATCCTTAAAATGTCATATATTATGTGACATTAATCACAGTAATATGGTATAAATTAATAAGGACTCGTTACAAACATCAATTTGATTAAGGAATTCACGCAGTGATTCTCGGATGAGATGCTTATCATGGTAGCTGACGATTGGCGAAATTAAATAAGGATAGGTCGATTATTTTACTTCCACTGCGCTTGTTCCCAACTCGGTGTACTAACATTACCGTCGCTAGCATGTCCAAAAAGGATAATCTAAGTACAAATACTTCTAGTTTCTTTATTTTACAAAAAAAAAAAAAAAAAAAAAACAAAAAAAAAAAATTTTTTTTTTTTTTATTTAAAAAAAAAAAAAAAAAAAAAAAACGGAATACGCTCCGACAGGGTGCAGCCCTTTAGCTTGACGCCGAGTTCATCTCCATTGGCTTCATATCTCGTTTACGTTTCCTTTTTTTTTCCTTACCCAATGTTATTAGACAAAATTGCTTTAACAAAGAGAGATGATTTAGCGACAAAACGCCAGTTACAGGAACAAAGCAGCGATAATGGAATAACCGACAAGTATCTGGAAGTGGCACTACTTGCAGATGAACAAATCGTCGCCCGTCATGGAAACATGGCCGAGGACTTCCTATTGCTGACGGGCAGTATTGTGAGTGTAAAACTGACATGCTATGGAAAGTAAATGATATAAGTATAGGAAGCTAGAGATGAGAAAGCAATATATAAACCTTTACTGACAAAAAATAAAATCATAATTTTTCGGTTTTGAAAAGCAACAAGATTCAGAGGAGAGGAAAAGAAAGGCAACTAAGAGCAATTCAAATAGAATTGATAAAATGTTTAGATTACTGCTAGAAGTGCCATGCTAGTAAGTAACCTATAGAAGTACAGTACACCAGATGTGGATCAGAATGCAGTGCGGTGGGGTTGTCCCTCTAGGACAAACAAAGATTAAACCATTGGGCAAAACTCAATTGGGTACCAAAAGCCGATCAACTAGATCCAACTGAAGTCCATAACAAGGGTTGGCTGTTGACATATAAGAGGACTCTATTCTAGCCAAGTAAATTCGCCCAGCTGACCTGTGAACGTTTTGCTACAGGAAAGTGTGGGCAACTCTTGAGAGAGCCAAAGTTTTGGGAAAGCACCGTTTACGTTGGAGAGTACTGTTGGACGCCCCCGGTGGTGAAAAATTATTATGCCTGCTAGGAGCGCTTTCAACCCCTCAATTTTACATCAGTATACCCAAGAAATGATTAGCATTACTTTATTTGTAAATAATGCAAGGGATTCTAACTTTTTCAATTTCATTCGCAGACAGACGGAATTTTCCAAGACGCAACGATCGGAAATATAAAGATAAATTTCGTGATCACTCGCCTTGTACTTATTACAAATGCGGAGGTACTGCTGAATATTTTGAACAGCTTCTCCATAACTGCAAACTATACTTAAAGCTGTGGTCAAATATTAATGAGTTTGCTATGCATTTGCTGTAAATGAATTTGTTGCAGACTATTGTTCATATCAAAATTGTTCTGAGCCTTCTTCTCCCGTACCAGATAATTGGGGATGATTTAAAAAGCCGGGGAACAGATCACACTGACATAAACTGAAAACTTGTACGACTGATTTTCTGTCAATAACTCAGACGCCCAGTGAAACAGAAGATCAAAGCCATGCATGCACCTTATTCCAAAATGGCCGCCATTATGTTGTTCTGTTGTTTTCTTCAAATTACCCCTTGTTGCCTCGTTCTTGAACTTGAAATTTAAAAGAATATTTTTCTTGAACGAGGCAACAAGGGCTAATTTGCAAGCAAACAAAAGGATATTAAAATGGCGGCCATTTTGGAATAAGATATAGACAGCTCCTGCTGTCTATATGGACCACGGAGCTCCTCTCCCCTAGGTTTATCCAGCCTGAAAAACAATCCTCAGCGGGAACTTTTCCGGTACCTTTTAGGGTATTGAGCCTAATAAGAGATTGCAGGAAATGTATTGTTTTTGTGTTGGTACCTCTTAGGGTTTCTTTTCAAAATTTCCGACGAACACTCTTGTCATTTTAATATGGAAGTATCCCCGAGCCACAGGGATGCTTGTGACGGGTTGTTTATATATATATATTTAATTCCAACCCAGCACTGACGGCGAGGGTATTCACTTTTTTTCTTATCACAGCTCGGTATTGACCCTTCAGATGCATCCATTCGTCATACTGCTGTACTTGCGAAAGTAGCTGAATGGGCTCGGAATAACAATAATAATGATCAATCAGACTCACTACAATTCGACGTTGCTGTTTTTATTCGCAGGTAGGTAAACATTTTAGAATCATAGATAATTCAAAATTAGCGTTGCTGTGGGTTGACTATAACAATCTAATATCCAAGAAATAAAATAAAGATAAAAATGGCCCCCAGAATACGTACACGCTTATCATATTTGTAGAGCATGGTGTAATGGCTCATATAACATGATTGCTAAGCCAATGAAAACTCTTGAATTGCATTATCCATTGAGCCAGTTTTATGTTCAGTCCTGTAGTGCATGATATTCAAATCATTTTTGGATTTAAAAACTGTTACAAAAATGCTAAAGGAACCAGTTAGTTGCAACAATGAAAGCGCTAAAAAGGTTAAGTAGAATTCTACTAGCATACTAATGCAAATGCTGTAATCTGATTGGCTGAGCCATTGCACACTATCAGCATTAGCATTAGCATATATTATTATTATTATTATTATTATTATTTCTTTTTTATCTTCACAGCGAAAGATCTGGAGGTAAACTGGAACCTATTTCTTCTCTTTCTTTTCTCAAATTTATAAATCTGTTGATAATTAATGATGGATTATTTGTGAAGTCTTTACCACGGTTAGCTATACATTGCACAGAGAGGTAACTGACATATGAAGAAGTAGTAGCAATCAAAGATTATGAGTGCATTCGACGTCGTCACTTTAATAATATATTCTCTAAATAATTTCAATAGCTAACTAGATAGTATTTACCGATGCCGATCCTTGGTTCAGGTTCATTCTTAGTTATGGATCTTGCCTTCAGAGTGCTTTAAACCCGCATTTAAGAAACGTTATTCAGTTATAAGGTCAAATTAAGGGTGTTTAAGCAGGTCATACTGTTGCTATGGTAACTTATTGTGTCGCAAAAATGAAACCAATAAAAGGACAGTTATTTGAAACTGCGATTGTAGCATCAATTAACAAAGTGCTGCAAACCGTTTTCAGCCATCTTAAGAAACAGGAGAATCAGGAGACCGTCTTGTTATGGCAACCAGCTGGATGTGAGAGCAGTGACCAGTGAATAATTGCTCTTGTGGGCAAAGGTGCTTTTTCGTTTGAAATAAATGGATACTGATGCCATTCCTCTCTAAATCCTACCTAGCTTTAGCACGGTATGGTGGAATTTGCAAAAATAACGACGTGGCAAGCGTGGTGAGAGAAAACGGTTTGCAGACTGCTTATGTCATCGCACACGAAGTAGCGCACAAGTAAGAATAAATAAATAATGTATGGTGATAAACTTTTCAGAAGAATAGCAAAAGACATCCATTGTGTTGTTGTTTAGCCAAGCTTGACTTGGAAGAGTTCCACTATGATGAGTCACCGATATTTTATGGCATTTATGGCATTCTTGAAAACGATCATTCCTATTGCATACTAAGCATGCATATTATCCAGTTAATTACTTATTGTTCTACGAGGTAGCCCATAATATGGTATGTCCAAAGTCTCTGAGTGTGACGTGATACATGGGTGACTTCAATCAGACGATAGCTTCTGACTTTTACCAGGATATGTTGTTCTACTTTTCAACAAAGAGTCAACAGTACAAGAGGCCAATGAGCCTCTTGCACAATGTAATTTTTACAGGTGCCTTCACGGCAAAATAACATTGGAACAAGTATAAAAAATGAATTTATACTCATGACCCGAAAATCACTCAGTAAATTTTTCACGGTGCAAACTCTGTACAATCTAAGTACTTTAATTTACGTATTTCTTTCTCATAAAATAATAGTATTCCTTTTGCATACCTACATTAGATATAAGAAAAATGAAAGGGCGTTTTCACTAACAAAGAAACAAACGAAACTAACGGCCTTGGAAAACGTTGTTCGCATGTATCGTGTTTCTGTCTCTTTGAAAGAGAAGTCTTTAACTGACTCTTTTCCTACGTATGGAAAATGGAATTGTACTTAAAATGTGGCTGTGCACTGCTTTAATTTGTAAAATGCCGAACTAACGTATACGGTGAAATCGGGACAATTTGGTGTATAAAAAAGACCGATAGCCCACGAGATGAATGTGCCCAGCTTCTGCAATTCGAGATATTGAATACATGGACATATAACGTTACCATTCATGCAGTGCTAAAATGGATGAGAAAATTGTTTGTCTTTTCACAGCCTCGGTGTAGGTCACGATTCTGCAAGTAAAGGGTGCCCTAATCTTGTAAATATCATGTCAACGGTGTTTCAAGGAGGACCTGGGTCCGTGGAATGGTCCTCGTGTAGCATGAAGACAATTCAGGACTTTTTAGTGTAAGTTCTTTTTTACGGTAATATTGACGATGAACGCGTTTTGAAATTAATCTTCCCTCCCTCCTATTGTGGTGCCGTCTTACTCAGTGCGCTCGTCTTCGTATCCAATGGTGTGGGTTCGATACCTGACCGTGGACATTGCATTGTGCTCTTGGGCAAGACACTTAATTATATCACAGTACCTCTCTCCACCCAAGTGTGTAAAGGATACCGTTGAGTTTAATGCTGGGGATGGACTAGCATTCCCCTCATTCAGGAAATACACCTACTCTCTCCATGTTACCGAAAGCGGAGATAAGCCTCGATCTGATGGACCACTTAGCTTCTATTCAGACTTCCTGGCTCCTTTCAACAAAAAGTAATAATAGTAATAAGTTATTAATTCAGTCCTCTTTTTTCCCCATTGAAGGAGCAGCAATTCTGTATGTCTAGATGATGTTCCTTCCTCAACCCGCCCTACGCCTTCGAGTGTATTCCAATCTATGTTGCCAGGTCAACAAATTGACGCCGATGAGCAGTGCGAGATCCAATATGGGGTTGGATACAAAAGATGCCCTCAAAGAAAGGTATGGAAAGAATGGAAGCGAATTTTATCAATGATCTGAGAAATAGAAAACATGGAGACATGATTGATCATAACAGTTATATACACAATTTAACCAGCTGTGAATTTAAAGCCTAAAAAGATACAGGAATAAACGGGATTCGAGCTCAATACCACTGCAATATCGTGCACGGATCTACTCGACTTAGCTATCAAGCCAACTGGACGCTGGTCACTTTCTGAGTTCGCAATAGACCCTAGATGATGATATGAAACATCATATATTTGAACTGCGGAGAAAGATATGAAAAGATGAAGCTGTGCACACAACTTAAGCAGTTGTGAAATTAAAACCTGAAAAAGTTCAAGCCTGAGCGGAATTTGAACCATGACCTTTGTGATACCGATGCAGTGTTCTACGAACTGAACTATTAAGCTTTGATATCTTCACTTTCATTCTTCACCTTCTGCGGGTATAAAAAAAGTGACCAGCTCCCACTTGAACTGATAGCTTAGGGAAATCTTCTATCAACATCTCTTACATAGTATGCACAGCTTCATGATATTTCTGTTTTTTTTGTTTTATTTTGTGTTTTTTTTTTTACCCCATTTCAGACTGAGTGCAGTTCTCTTTACTGCACAGATGATGGCCGCAATTGTCGTTCTCTTGTCTTCAGACCTCTTGATGGGACGGCGTGTGGATTTCGCAGTGTAGGCCTATGATTGTTGTAAATATTTGTGTTAAATTCCTAGATGGATTAGGAGAAAATATTTTAGGAAACGGGAGTTTGTTTTACACCGTCATAGAGAACTGGAACTAAACGCTTTCGTAGCTTTTAAATTATTAAACTACTCGAGTCTTGTCTTGGACTCCTTTCCCGCAACACTGGCCTGTAATCAAGACTATTACAGTATCCCAGTTTCTGTAGCTCAAAGCGACTAGTATTATTTCTACTTCTCCATGGATGGGGTGCTGTTCCATCGCAGGATTACCCCTAGCGTATATTTTACCCGCACCCATTGTACATCTGGGTGGAGAGAGACACTTTGAGAGTAAAATGTCTTGCCCAAGAATACAACATACTATTCTCCCTTAAGGTCCGGCCACAGCCCACTTCACTGTTCGTCAAGACTAAATTGCTAAGTAAGATTCCGCGTAAACCTTTTTCACTTTATTTTGAAGTGGTGCATAAAGGGCGAATGTGTAGACAACGGTTCACCAATGACTAATGGAGGTTGGAGCGAGTGGTCTGATTACACAGCTTGTACTCCATCATGTGACGGGGGAGTTCGTTATCGGGAAAGGACATGCACTAACCCACCGTGAGTAAACAGCGTTTCTTTTTTAAATTTCAACAATGTTATGATGGACAAGCCGAGTGTTGTGCATGGGCAAATTAAAAGTTACCATGTTCATAGCCAATTAAATTCATGGATTTCAATACGAAACGGTTTATTTTTACTGTCCGACTCTATTGTGTTACATGATCAACGAAGTTCGTTGCGACCTTATTCCACAGCCTCCGTTTGTCGTTGGGAAGACTCTTGTTGTGGTTAGCTGTAATTCATAGAAATTGCAGAATGTCAACTTTTGTCAAATTATCGAGCATCAATCTCCCGAAATTGTCCTTACATTCAGTGTACATTTACCCCCGATTGTAGTTTTGCACTCCCGTCAAAACGACGGCGTAAACCTTGAAAGGGTCTATAGTCTAGTGATGCTCCATTACGCTGGATAAATACAAATAAAATTCGTTTGTCCTGTAAGAAGCTTAGAGTACAACTGAAGAATTTAAAAGGTGTATTTGCAAGTGTGTGGTTTAATATAGCGACGAGCCTTCGTTCGCCTTTCTTCGGCTTCAGTTGAGATCGACAAAAATTGTTCGTCGACTCATTTATTCGATTATTCGTCGAAACGTTTGTGTCAAGGGTGGTCACATGACCAGCCGCAACCACGGTCTTTCTCCTAACGGAAAATGGAGGCAGAGGAGAAAAAGCCTGTGAACGGAGTTGAGTTCGTTGTCCTTGAACAGTTATTATCTCACTAGAGTTTTGAAGAGTGTTACGTTTCTTAATTAAAAAATAATAATATTAAAAAAATAAATAAAAATTCCTTCTATTTGTTTTTCTTATCAGACCACAGAATGGAGGTGACGACTGTCATGGGCCGTCGAAAGCATTCTGGGAAATATGTAACAGCGATGTAAGAACAAAAAATCATAATAGTACTAGTGTTGTTTGTTTGAACGGGTTCTTAATTGTTTAAAAGTTAGTTTTGCTTTGTTTTTCGGGTTATATAAAATATTTGCATTTCAGCTTTTATTAAGCTTTTATCGTTCCGGGATAGGAGCCAGTGATAGTTATATTAATCTCCCCTGCTCCCCTCTAACGATTGTGTGTAGGTCTCGCGTCCAAGCAAACCATGTGCTTACAATTCTCCCCGATCATTCTGCGTTAAATGGGAGTGTTTTTTATTATTGTTATTATTATCTAGAATTGCCGTTTGACATTTTCTAATGAAACACTAAATTGATTTAAAATATTAAGAAATTGGCATAAGCAAAACTAGTCAGAAATATTTCTTTATTCATCAGGAGCAGTTATATTTGCATGTGTCATTTTGTTTTCGTTCTTTTTCAGATCGAGTGCGATTGGTCCGAACCATCTTTTCGCGAACAACAGTGTAAACAAATAAATTCCAACTACACAGTATACTATCCTCCAAGTATGTAATGGAATAAGTTTCATTTCAGCTTGAAATGCCTCACATATTGGTATATGAAACAAATAATTCCGGTCTGCTTCAACTTATAACAAGAAAAAAATCGATAGTAACAATGTGTCTTTTGAAGGCTATCATGAAGCCCGGGTATTGAAAGGATTTTTATCTTAGTGCAACAAAATGATTCATAGTGATGATAATGATAATAATGATAATGATAATGATAATGACGGTGATGATGATGATAATGATGCTTTAAACGTTTTTATCGAACTATTAAAATGTATGTTAGTTGAACAAGTATCTGCCACGTGATAACAGTACTCTTGGTTTTCATGTCTTCTAGATGCAAATCCCTGTACATTAGTTTGCCGAATTAAAAATGTAGGTTACCCCCATGGATACGTGATTGACGGAACTCGGTGCAGCAAAGAACGCTATGACTATGATGTCTGCATACAGGGGCAGTGCCAGGTATTAATACCCCTAGTTGTAAAGGGTCTCTAAATGACTGTCAGTGGTTGGATAAATAGATAGATTGATACATGTAGAAAACTTTATGTAGCCAGGGTTCTATTCAAGATAAAAAGTAAAACTGATATCATCGGAGGCCCTAACAATTAAATCACAGTAATATTACAGTCGCTATTTATAAGTGGCACATTTTTTAAGTTGATCAACTTCGTGTTATTGTGCTTATTGTGCTACTTGGTTTCTTTGTCGAAAATAAAAGTTATTTATTTAATTCCCGTTCACTAGCTCTGTCACATTTATGAAATAATTGGTTCATGCTATTAGCATCGCATAACTCACATTGAAGATGTGGTTGCTCTCCAAACTTCTAACTAGATTGATGATTCTATGGTTAAGCAATATTGGGCATACACATGAAGAAGGAATTACCTCAGCAACCAGCGCGCATCATAGCGCCATTTTGTTAGCAGCTCGTTTGTTGTCTCTGATTAATAATAAAAAAAGTAGAATAAAATAAATTTGCAGGTAAAAGCCCATATAACATACCAAATATAAAGGGAATAGTGCTTATACTTGTACATGCTGTTTCATTCCAGGAGGTAGGATGTGATCACATACTCCATTCTGGAAAGGCGAAGGACAGATGCGGAATTTGCAATGGAAACGGAGACTCGTGTACCCTTGTGCAGTCTTATTACAATAAAGACTACAAAAGTAAAATTCTTAAACCTTCTTTTTCTTTTTCGTCTTCTCCATGTTGTTGTTGTTGTTTGTCTTCTTCTTTTTCTTCTGTCTTTTTTTTTACTTGTTAGTTCTTCCTCTTTTTGTTTTTGTAGTTGTCGTCTTGCTCTAGTTCGTCTTCGTCATCAATCCTTCATTTTCTTCTTCTACCTTGTTTTGCTCTTGTTGTTCTTGAGTATAATTTTAAGGCAATATATGCCTATTACGGTGTAGTAACCATACAGTTATGATGTATTCGTCTAATTCCTTTTATTTGAATCGTATTGGTTTCTTCTAGACTGGAACAAACCCGACGAGATCGTTGTTCTGCCTGTGGGTACTTCCAGGGCTGTGTTTCAGCAGAGAAATGTAAAGCAGTACAACGTAATTGGTAAGAATCTTAAACTCTACTATCGGACCAAATCAGTTTGAATTCCTATTCCTTTTTTTCCCATTTTTTTTTTATTAATTTTTAATTTGTTTGCTTACACCTTACAATAATTATGCTGTTACACTATTTACTATACATAATCGATTTTTAACAATTTTTTTGAAAAGAAACTTAACGTTCGTAACAGACATTTTAAAATGTATATCCTTTAAATAATCTTACAATTAATTTAGCAATATGGCACACTTTTCTTTAAAACTACATATTAACAAGACAGGAAATGCGAGTAAGTATCATAAAAGAAAATCAGAAACTTGATGTTGTATTTTTAACCTTTAATTTACTTATGAAGTGAATTCAACCCACTCAAGATTCCTGTCCTTGTGATAATGTAGACAATAGCTAGCAAAAAATAAAGTTTCAGTTTCCTAAGATTGTTATTGTCCTTCTCACACGGCACAACAAACAACAATTCGTAGTTTGCAGGGGATATTAAGGTATCAAATAACTCACTGAATCAGTTCAACACCCGATCGGGAAAAACGTTTGTTGTACTACAGTTTTGAAATGTATGAAAAACTGAGTCAGGCTCACCACAGTAAAAGCATATATTATTGTCTGTAATTCTATAGAGGAAAAGCTTTTTCTTCCGAACGACAGTGCGATGAATTAGGTTGTAGTAAATTCCCTCAGTTGATTTTCTCTGGAAATGACCTTCACCGGCTATTAAAGATTTGGCTCCATGGCAAAGTAAAGTTGGTTAGCCTCAGGCTTCCTTTTGTTAAGAAAAAGCCAATAATATCCGGAATATTGAGATTCAATCAAAAGATTATATGTTGACGAGTTCAAAATTATGCAAAAACCTTTTTGGCGATTAGTACCATTGCCACCCCATTTATTGCAGATCAGTTCTTCTTTTAGTTCAGAATAGATTGCCTGAAGGAAATAGAAGAGGCATTCTTGATCCTTAAGATAAGAGAACATGCTTCTTCTCTCTCGTTAACTTTTTGAAACCCTCACATTTAAAGAAAATTTTACAAAAAGTTTAGACAAGCATATGAATTCAAACAGTTATTGAAATTAAAAGGGTCAACAAATAAAAAGAAGGAAAAGTGAATAAGTTAAGACAAGCTTTGGAACTGACCTCGAGTTCAGAGGCCCCTGTGTGCCAGCTACATGAATGCGCTCTATTTAAGCTTAGACGTAGTAGAGATCCTCAGCACAATATGTTTTTGGGAGTACCTTCTGGAGACGTTTTAACAAAGATCTTACCATCTTAAGTCCAAATACTAAAGAGAGTTCTATCCCGAGTCTGTTGTTAGGTTTTCGTGCATGGATGAAAATTCGACTTTTAACAGTAAAAGAGCAGCTTCCAAAGATATTCGAGATCTTCACCTGCTTGAGCTTGGTTAGTTCCCTGAAAAGCTTAGTCTGGTGGCTACGGAATGTAACCAAAATTAGTTGTGGCCCTTTCTTGCGTTTCAACCTCTTCTTCTTCTTGTTCTTCCTGTTCTTCTTGTTCTGGTTGTTGCTCTTGTTCTTCTTCTTCTTCTTTCGACGCTATATTGGGTCTGTTGAGCCACACACTGCTGGTTTCTTTTTCCAAGGTGGCATAGGCAAACAAACGTCCAAAACAGTGCAAAGAGGCAGTTGAGCAAGCTCGTCTGCCTCCGACAAGCGACATGTACACACCTCCAACATGCACAGAGTCAATTTGGAACTTACACTGAATTTTCATCATTTATAAAACGATGTCGTTTTTAATTTTAACAATATTTTAGTTTAGTTAGACTGCACAAGGTCTGATTGCCATTTCCAGCTCCAAATTTTTATCCACATTACACCATACAGTAACATATTTTTGAAGAACTAGTTAATCGTTACCTGGCGTTATCTGGACTCACGAATAAGTAAAATCAGCTGTTGTCTCTTTCCTTTAATTTTTAAATTTTCAGGTATTCAAGATGAAAATGGAACATATTTGATTCCACTTATCACTTGGAAATGGACGGTTGTTTACAATGCTGGAACAAGAATATACTACAAAAATAACTACGACTTTCCTGACCTCTTAGAAATTGACGGGCCAACGAACATGACACTTAAAATAGTGGTGGGTAGCGTTATTGTCTCATATGTGTAAAATGTGATGGTTTATCTTTGAGAGGGAGGGGGCCAGTGGCAATATAACTATGTCACTTAGGACCATTCTTAGATTTCCGTGCAGGTTTAATAGGGAATTTACTTTATGCTGCTGTAAAAACTCCCATCGTCGCTTGAATATTACATAGTAATAGTCTGCAGCTTAGGGGTATGTACCTGGGTACGATGACCATTTTCAAGGGCTAACTATGTGGTCGGACACTGTCAAGAGGTAGCATCCACTCTTGATGTAGTTGAAATAACATCTGTTTCATCTGACAAGTAATTTTAACTTAAAACTGAGATGATGGCCTACTTACGTTTCTGTGGACGTTTCATTAATGGGCTGTTAAACGAAGGCTCTATTTTCGTATTGTTCTAAATCGTCCTTACATTAGTACATGAAATTTCGACCAATATTTCACCTGGCGTCGTCTTGGAAAGCAAAATCATGTAAGTAGTAAGGTGGAGAACAGTTGAGACAGAAAAGGAAAACGTTTGCTAGTGACCCATGATTGCCCTCGAGTTCTTTGGTTTGGATTGAGTCTTATGTGTATCATTTCTTGCTTTTCAGTATGTACATCGTGACTATGATAATAGAGGGAACGTGGCAGTTGACTATCATTATTACAGAAAAATAGAGAGCAATGAACCATCGGTTCCTCCAACATGTCACTGGATTACCGGGAGCTGGACGGATTGTTCAACAGGTCTGTAAACATCTAGTCTTCCCTCTTACTATTGCTTTAACCAGTTTTGTCTTTCCAAAAGAAAAGATCATCGTCTGCATAAGCCATCTTTTGTCCCGTTACTCATTGATGAGTTAAAATTTCATATTATTATAAGCTATTTCCCGTAAATTAAGTTCTCGTAGCTTAATGGATAGAACGCCCATTCGGTTTTCCGGAGGTCATGGCGTAGAACTCCTTTTTTCTTTTCGTTTTTGTTTTTGTTTTTGTTTTTTGTTTTTATCCCACCCTTGTGTGATAGTAATCAATTCACCTTTCACGTTTCATTTCGTTTCCGAGCTAAAATTGACCATCTTTATTCACTTATCACTACTCCCAATGACTTGGACAGTGCTGGCCCTAGCAGTATGCAGGAATAAGAATTCACCTCGCTCTCCTTGAGCTCTCGTAGCAGCGGATAGAGCGCACACCCACTGTTCTTGAAGTCATGGACTCGATTCCTGTTGGAGATTCAGACTCTTTGTCCCACGCTCGAGGTATACTGATAAATTCACATTTCACTTTTCATAATGCTATCTTGTTCAATAGGCCGACAGACACGAGAGGTACGTTGTGTAAGATCAGATGATTCGACCCCTGCTAGTGCTAACTGTTGTGGTGAAAATGTGAAGCCGGAGTCAGAAAATCTTTGCTTTGAGTAAGTCGAAAGAGTGAGCGCAAGAAGAGAGTGTCTATGGATCTTTGGAGAAGACTATTTGTAATGGTAATAGGACTGAGTGGAGTCCAATTCGGTCTGCAATCATAAGGGTAATTAACAAAATCAGACGACACAAAGTCCTGTTACCAATTAATCACAACGATGACAAATTAAGAGAAAGAAACTAGACATAGGTAATATATTTTCATTAAAAAAAAAAAAAATCATCTGCTAACTCGTGGAAATGTTCAATAACAGCGCGCGCTCATGACGCGTTCTGTCCATGCCTGTACATGTATGTACACAGGCAAGACTTAACTCTCACTGTGAAACGAGGAGGATGACTCGTACAGTGTCCTTTTAGTGCTCGTGTCTGGCTGGTGATAACCAATCATGTTCGAGAATTTTATTATAGTATTGATTACGTCATAAATAGGCGCGCAGAGAACCAATCCTGATCGATTGGTCATCATAAATAGCCTGCAAAATGGAACAATTCTCGAAAGCTATGAAAACCATTGGTCTCGGATTTGCATAACTGTTTCCTCGCGCTCTGTTGCTTAAATATAACATTAGATTACTTTAGACCATTACATTACGTTACATAAAATCTAGTCTGAAATCTTTTGATTATATGTTGCTGCTTTTATCCTTGCCTTCATTCTTTTCTTGCAGTGTTGTTGCTGCTGCTCTTGTAGGTTGTTCTTACTACCGTTGTTGTTGTTGTCGTCGTTGTTATTGTGGTTGTGGTTCGGGCCGTTGTTTTTGTTTTTGGTGATGGTGGTGGTGGTAGTAATGATGGGCGTGTTTGTGAAACATGTATCATAATTGTATTAATAATTTGAGTTTCTCTGAGAATACCTGTGCGTTTGTTTATTTCAAATATTTGCTCGTTTTTCTTTTCTGCGTTTTTTTGTTATGTTTTGGTATTTTGTTTCTGGTAATCAAGAAGATCTTGTTTTTTTGTTTTTGTTTTTGTTTTTTTTTTGCATAAAAATTGTACATCACAGATGGCACCTGTCCAGTTGGCAATCTTGTACGAAGACGTGTGGGAAAGGTAGCCAATCACGGTCCGTTGTTTGTCAGTCAAAGACAAACGATACTCATTACAAGATTGAATCAGATTCCCGCTGCAACGCAACAACCAAACCAATAGGATTTCGCTACTGCAACGAAATAAAATGCCAGGTTTACCGAGCAATTCACTGGTCTGAGGTATGAAACGTGTTAAACAAATGTGCCACTACATTTCTAATTTACTTCACCTCGTAAATCTTAGCAAAAACATCTTTTCATTCAAATCGGAAGTTATTGTTTGTATAAAACTGGTTGCTTTGATATTTTTTCTGCTTATGTAGCTTTCAAACTCCCGGTAGGCCACCATGTTTATTTTAGTTCGCATAGTTGAATGGGCGATCCATGAACATTTTCCCTGTGTGCAAGCGAGCTTGCCATGAATTCGCGTAGTCGCCCCTAAATAAAATAAAACACTCGCGATATGTGAGCATGACTCAGCCAGTCCAGCTTTGCAACCACAGCAATGGGCTGACAAAATAGTCTCATCGTTTTCGGAAATGACCCAAATGATCACCACATGATCATTTATACGCTGGGAAAACCGAACACGAGCTCTCACGACATACTCGCTCTCACGGCGATTATTTTGCCTAAAACTGAGGTTGCAAGTTGCGAAACCATTTGATTAAACGCCTCCAGACTCTTGAATGCCTTGAACTGCTTGTTGGTGTAGAAACTCGTCTCAAGAACAGGCGTAACTCAGTCGAGATTTGCATTATGTACTGAACTACTCGCAGGTATACTTGCGGGGTCAACACGAAATTTTTTTTAGGAATACCTTTCCTTTACTCGACTCTCTAAGCTTTATGCCTACTCAAGGAGCACTGTGATACCTTTAGATGAATGCGCGGTCTTTCATCGATTTTTTCTTCCTGGATATTCATGTAGTTGGCGAAATAATAAGCGATATTAGTATAGATCTACTAGCGTTCTATCACAAATGCCGCGCTCTGATTGGCTACGCTACCCACTATCTATTCTGTGATAGATGGTGA
>OMLO01000354.1_pt1:0-27500 | contig 28612 bp, 14 predicted proteins | sample 1674811 | NCBI WGS metagenome assembly OMLO01 (sample SAMN06265003, study PRJEB25207) | coral metagenome | isolation source: Coral host | place: Mexico:La Bocana,Puerto Morelos, Mexico | collected 2008-11-13
GCAAACTTGTAACACTTTTCACAGACTTGATAAACTTTTGGCAAACTTGTAACACTTTTCACAGACTTGATAAACTTGTGGCAAACTTGTAACACTTTTCACAGATTTGATAAACTTTTGGCAAACTTGTAACACTTTTCACAGACTTGATAAACTTTTGGCAAACTTGCAACACTTTTCACAGACTTGATAAACTTTTGGCAAACTTGTAACACTTTTTACAGACTTGATAAACTTTTGGCAAACTTGTAACACTTTTTACAGACTTGATAAACTTTTGGCAAACTTGTAACACTTTTCACAGACTTGATAAACTTCTCGCAAACTTGTAGACTTGATACACTGGCCAGCACTTTAAGGTTAGAAGTAGGTTTTAGAACATCATCGTCAAGAAATCCATAAACGTAATCAACTCAGGAGGTTCATTTTTTTTTGTTTTTTTGTTTTTTTGATTTTTTTTAACTGAAATTAAAGAAAATGAAAATACATAGTCAGTATACCATAGTAGTTCTCCATAGTATATTGAAAGTTAGTTCGCAAGTGCAACGGTTGGGTAGATTCTCCTCGTTGATCAGTAGAGAGATCAAACGTCCAGATCACACATTAAGTCCACGCGTTTCTCTTGCGCGAGCGAGTCAATCGCGAATAACGCGAACGTTGTTCATGTGGCATCCTCGCTCTCGCGCACAATTCCTAAACGAAATCTTGCTCACTGGCTAGCCAGAAAGCGACCAGGAATGATTCTACCCAACTCGTTCCCCTCAATCTGAACTAAATCCTAGTCTATCGCAGTTGACTCGAACGTGTTAAATGCAAGGATACTCTCCATTACAATACACTGGTAATCATATATACTTCGCGGTTGTCGAAAGGCATTGTGGTAATTTAGTCTTTTTATAAATCACCTACAGAAGGCCCTAATCCAAGGCTCCAGAAACCACAATGCATCGAACATAACTCTATCCAGTACAAACTACCGCGCATAAGCCTTGCGCTTATACAGCTATATAAGGGCGTATAGATGGGATAGGTTTTTCATTGAGCTTTAAGGACAAGTAAAGCCTCAGGCGCGCTTATATCACGGAAGTGTCGGATAAATTTTGTGGTTTACAGGAAGCTGGACCTACATTTATTCCCGTGTACTTTATATAAAATAAATTATTTGTTACTACAGTTACCTCTTTTTCAATCATCGTGTCTTCGTCATCCTTGTTAAGCTTGATCCCAGGCAGCTTTGTAACCGTCACTGTCGAGAACAAGCCGAGACAACCCTAACCAGTTAATAATTAACTCCAGATATCTGAATCTTAATTAAAAGAATGCCCACGTGACTTGGGATTACAAGCGAACCTTCAAATCATCTTTGATTTAAAATTTTCAAGTTTCTCGTACTCAAATCGTTTTCCTTTGAATATTGGCTGTTGTCAGGTATTTATAACCAGCAATATGAAGACCCTAGTTTCACCACTACCTGCCTACCTTCCTATCTCCTACCTGCCTGATACTTCTTTAGTTTTCATGGGTAACTTATAAAGTGAACAGAAGAACTGCTATCCCTTAATCATGATAGGCAGCCCCCCCCCCCCCTCCGAGTTTTTAGACAAACCACCAGAGCAGTCGCGAATGAATAACAATAGTAAATTTTTCACCTTTCAGAACTGGCAGCATCGCGATTCTGGGCGGCATTTTTAGCATAAGCTGCATAACGCTCTTCTTTGAAGAAGGGAAGATTGAGTATATCGGAATAGCTGTAGCTCTCGCACGTGCGAGGCATTTGTCCATCAGTCATCTGCCATTGTTGAAGAAAAGAAGCAAAATAAGACTTTTTTCAGTTGCTAGCATAAAACAACAGGCGTTTAAAGCCATTCTCCAATTTAACAGTTAGATTGCGAGCTTAAGATTTCTATGAGGCATAGAAATCGAGAGCGAACTGTTTTAGAATACATCTACTAGTCGTTCAAAACTTTTAAATCGAAATCCTCTTCACAGACACTTGCAAATCGCAAGTGTTTAGTTAACAACTGCTCATACTGCTAGGCGACTCACTATCGTCAACAGATGTTAGATCACCACTAAATTTTCTCCATTCTTGTTGATTTTAAATCATCAAGGGACGCGATAGTGATCATCCACAGAGAGACTGTATCAGCATATACTGCCCGTCCGAAGAAAATACCTTGAAGGATAGTACTCGTCCGCGAAAATTTTACTGTGAGAAAGCGGCCAAACTAGCAGCCGATAGTTTCTCGACAGAAATACTCTATTGTTTAGATAGATATAGTGATTTGTGTAGCATATCAGAGAACGGCATTCGCGATTGTAAGATGAGAAATTACACTTTGATCACTGACCTCCCCCACTACTGCAGGTGATATCTCGAACTTCCTCTCACTATCCACAATAACCTTCTTAGCATCTCCAATCTCCTCTGCCAGTGTTTGCCGCATCTTCCTGGAAGACCGATCCTTAATCTGGTGACGTCTATCCTTTGACCGTTCCACACTATTTTGGTAATCCTCGCTTGGCAATATCACTGAACGACCGGCTTGCAGCTCTTCAAAAAAAGACATGGACCGTGGTCTCTTCCCCAAACCGGACATGGATTGTTTGATCACACGCCGCCTTTCAGACGCCTTCTTCTCGAACTGTTTGTTCTTGGAATGCCCATCGATAACTGTTTTGGCAATAGAGATGCTGTCAACAAGCGAGCCTCTTCTCTGGGAAGTTTGCTGTTTGATAATCCTCCTCCTTTCCAGATTTCGAGAGTCCCTCCTCCTGTCGTCAAAAATAACGTCATTCCTTGTCTTTCTCTTATTCCTCTTGCTCGCGCTTGTGGCTTGATAACCTCGCACCGCTCCACGGGAGTAAGTCTGCCTGTCGCTAACAGGTTGTGCTACAACTGGTATATTGGAGTTAAAAAGCGGTAAGATAGTATAATTATCTTGTAAATGATGGAATTAACTCCTCAGTTTCACTTATACAAAATATTATTATGATACTTTGCCTGTGTTGAGTTATCTTTGATGTTTTAACTTAAAAACTCTGCAGACCATGCTGAATTCCGCGCATCAATTTATCAAAATAAGACTAGTTTTCCACACGCTTATCTCTGAAACGAGGTCAGTGACCCCCCAATTTTTATTTCATTTCTGAAACAAGTAAATAATTATCTATCCGCAGTAGAAGTTAAAAAAAAATTCTATCAAGTAGAAAAGACCATTTTTATGATAAAATATTGTGTAATAAAAGCACAAGGAAGTATATGGCGAATACTAGCTTTGACTCTCAAGTCTTCAGTACAATACAGGTTAACTTATAGGCCCATTGAGATAAGCCCAAAAAGTTCGGAGAATATAGTAATTTAGCCAACCCTTCCGAGACGGTTTTTGTACTTAGGTTTTGATTTAACACTGATGAAGTTTCCTGCTTACCAGGTGAGTAGTTAGGCAGTGGTTGACTTGTTTGAGGCTGGTTTCTTTCTATTCTTATACCCAGGAGTTCATCGCCATCACCCTGGCTCAGGTCTCTGTCGTTCATTCGCCGGGATAGCTTTTCATAATACTTTCTCGCTGGCCTGTGCAGGGAACAGCAACAATGCATTGATTAGAATCATTAGATGAATTCTAATGAAGGCACTCTGTAATAATTAGCTGAGAGTCTAAATTGGGGGTCTCACCATAGATCGACCAGACCGGCCAGAGCAAGGCCTGTCAATCTTAAACGATGATGGATAAAACTTTAACAGAATACGTTTTGCCTTATAATATTGAATACTAAACTCCCTAGGAGTACTAAACTCCTACTAAACTCCGACTAGGAATAGTTTTACTTCCTCGTGGATGGGATGCTAGTCCATTGCAGGGCCACCCCCAGAATTAGATTCGACGATACCCATTGATACACCTGGGCAAAGTTAGTGTATTGTCCAAACACACATCACGACGTCCCAGATTAGGGCTTAAATCCGGAGCGCTTGATTTTAAAGTACATATTTGAACTTACCATGTGAACGCGAAACAGGCAGCCATCATTAATACCATCAACAGTCCTCCAAAGAAGAATAATGTAACAAGAGCCCTGACGATAGCTCCTTCACTTTCCTTTTCTGACTTATGTCCTTTGGTTTTCTTGGTACGGAGACCCTGATTACCAAGTGAATCCAATCTAATGTTGAGATTTAAAACACCATTTCTCCCTTGAGGCATGGGGATACCACTCCAGCTAGAACCAGACCGTGCTAGCATTTTTGCTAGCTTCCTTGAGATATGCTGTGTCAAGCCATTTGGTTTCTGTGTATCAAAAACCTGTCCTACGGAAGGCATCGTTTTAATAAAGACAGTATTTGGTCGTTTTATGGGCACATGTCCTTTCCCTTTTTTAATTTTGTCTTGTTCAGGGGCTTCCACCGATGGTACAGGCTTTTGGTTATTTTGCGAGGACCGATGAGACCGTCGCGCTGCCACTACTTTGGATTCCGCTGCTTCTGCAGCTCCACCAGTACCCGAATCAACATCCGGTGATGAAAGTACATTGTGTTCCAACTCAGGCTCAAGAGTTTGAAGTGATCCAGCGTCCCACTTAGAGACAGATAATGGCACTTTATCTGCTTCGGATTCAAATTTCTCATTTTCAGATCCATTAGGGCCCCACTCAATGTCCGATGACAGTTTATATGTTTTTGAACGAGGCCCCATATGTTCAGGTGCACTGGTAATAACTTTGCTATAAATCTCTGGAAACTGTTCGTTTGCTTTCATGCTCGTTCCATGTAAGGGCTTTGGTAGGCCATGTAAATCAGCAATTCTCACATTAGGAGAATGATGGCTGGCATCATTTAATTTCTCACGAAAATAAGCCGACAGGGTTGGTCTTGATTTCAGGAGATGTGCAACTTTCTTGGAAAGATGTTTTCCCAAATTGATGTCTTTGACCTTGAACAGTTTGTTTAATTCACTTAAAATGGCCGAATCTTGAAAATTCAGGTTTTGGGTATCCAACTCAGTGTCCGATGTTAGCGTATCTGTATCTGATTCAGGTTCTCCAGAGTCCCAGTCATTGTCCGATCCTGACTGTTCGGAAGTCTCTGACTCAGAGTCCCCAGTGTCCGATCCTGTCAGGTCTTCTGCCTCTGATTCAGGGTCCTCAGCTTCAAGTTTATCAGAGTCCCAATCAGTGTCTGATGGTGATTGTTCGGAAGTCTCAGACCCAGAGCCCCGATCTTCAGGTTCACCAGAGTCCCAGACAGTGTCCGATCTTGACTGTTGGGAAGTCCCTGACTCAGAGTCCGCATCTTCAGGTTCACCAGAGTCCCAATCGGTGTCCGATAGTGACTGCTCGGCAGTGTCTGACCCAGAGTCGTCATCTTCAGGTTCACCAGAGTCCCAGTCATTGTCCGATCTTGACTGTTGGGCAGTCACTGACTCAGTGTCGTCATCTTCAGGTTCACCAGTGTCCCAGTCATTGTCCGTTCCTGACAGTCGGTCTACCTTTGATTCATGGTCCGCATCTTTAGGTTTAGCAAAGTACCAGTCAGTGTGGGATCCTGACAGTCGGTTTGCCTTTGATTCATGGTCCTCATCTTTAGGTTTTGCAAAGTACCAGTCAGTGTGGGATCCTGACAGTCGGTCTGCCTTTGATTCATGGTCCTCATCTTTAGGTTTTGCAAAGTACCAGTCAGTGTGGGATCCTGACAGTCGGTCTACCTTTGATTCATGGTCCTCATCTTTAGGTTTTGCAAAGTACCAGTCAGTGTAGGATCCTGACAGTCGGTCTTCCTTTGATTCATGGTCCTCATCTTTAGGTTTTACAAAGTACCAGTCGGTCCCTGATTTAGGTCTTTTATCTTCAGGTTCACCAGAGTCCCAATCGGTGTCCGATAGTGACTGCTCGGCAGTCTTTGAATCAGAGTCGTCATCTTCAGGTTCACCAGAGTCCCAGTCAGTGTCTGACCTTGACTGTTCGGAAGACTCTGACTCAGTGTCGCCATCTTCAGGTTCACCAGAGTCCCAGTCAGTGTCTAACCTTGACTGTTCGGAAGACTCTGACTCAGTGTCGTCATCTTCAGGTTCACCAGAGTCCCAGTCATTGTCCGATCTTGACTGTTTGGCAGTCCCTGACTCAGAGTCCTCATGTTCAGTTTCACCAGAGTCCCAGTCAGTGGCCGTTCCTGACAGTCGGTCTACCTTTGATTCAGGGTCCTCATCTTTAGGTTTAGCAAAGTACCAGTCAGTGTAGGATCCTGACAGTCGGTCTGCCATTGATTCATGGTCCTCATCTTTAGGTTTTGCAAAGGACCAGTCAGTGTAGTATCCTGACAGTCGGTCTACCTCTGATTCAGGGTCCTCAGCTTCAATTTTACCAGAGTCCCAATCTGTGTCTGCTCGTGAATGTTCGGAAGTCTCAGACCCAGAGCCCCGATCTTCAGGTTCACCAGAGTCCCAGACAGTGTCCGATCTTGACTGTTGGGAAGTCCCTGACTCAGAGTCCGCATCTTCAGGTTCACCAGAGTCCCAATCGGTGTCCGATAGTGACTGCTCGGCAGTGTCTGACCCAGAGTCGTCATCTTCAGGTTCACCAGAGTCCCAGTCATTGTCCGATCTTGACTGTTGGGCAGTCACTGACTCAGTGTCGTCATCTTCAGGTTCACCAGTGTCCCAGTCATTGTCCGTTCCTGACAGTCGGTCTACCTTTGATTCATGGTCCGCATCTTTAGGTTTAGCAAAGTACCAGTCAGTGTGGGATCCTGACAGTCGGTTTGCCTTTGATTCATGGTCCTCATCTTTAGGTTTTGCAAAGTACCAGTCAGTGTGGGATCCTGACAGTCGGTCTGCCTTTGATTCATGGTCCTCATCTTTAGGTTTTGCAAAGTACCAGTCAGTGTGGGATCCTGACAGTCGGTCTACCTTTGATTCATGGTCCTCATCTTTAGGTTTTGCAAAGTACCAGTCAGTGTAGGATCCTGACAGTCGGTCTTCCTTTGATTCAGGGTCCGCATCTTTAGGTTTAGCAAAGTACCAGTCACTGTAGGATCCTGACAGTCGGTCTGCCTTTGATTCAGGGTCCGCATCTTTAGGTTTTGCAAAGTACCAGTCAGTGTAGGATCCTGACAGTCGGTCTGCCTTTGATTCATGGTCCTCATCTTTAGGTTTTGCAAAGTACCAGTCAGTCACTGATTCAGGTCTTTTATCTTGAGGTTGACCAGAGTCCCAGTCACTATCAGATCCCGGCACTTTATTTGTTTCCAATTCAGGTTTTAAACCCTCATGTGCACTCGGATTCCCCTACAAAATGAACACCTCATTTTACAACAATAGTGACAATATAAACGCAAAGTCCTCGGGATTTTAGTCGGGTCTTGTAGATAATAATGTAGATAATAATGTGGATTGAAATATATAACAACAATAATAATAATAATATTGTAAACTGTTTGAGCCCAGGAGTATCAGTAGTTCGTATAGTGTGATCGTCCAGGTGAAGGTAGTTCTGAAAAGAACTGTTGTTGGTGACAGAGGTTACGACAACCTGAGCGGAAGTCATCTTCAGAGTCAAGTGAATAGTGTTTGTCAGGCGATGATGCAAGGACAGGGAGCAGTTTACAAGATCAAATGCTCCGACTGCCAGGCTTTGTATATTAGTTAGAATGGCAGAAACCTTAAAACGACACTGACTGAACACAAACGACCCACGAGAAATGGTGATGCTAACAACCACATCGCTATATATCACCATCTTACTAACCAGAACATTGACTGGGACACTGCCCAATGCTTAACCTACAGTACGAACTATTTTCAACGACTGACTCTGGAAAGCTGGCATACTAACTCAGAACAAACGCATCCTAACAGATATCAACCACTACCGGCGCCTTACAAACGACTTATCCACGACGTAAACAAAACCGACAAACGGACTTCTAACAGACCGACTTAATTTCACTAACAATACACGTACGTACCGCTACAATGGATGGATCGAAACCGACCTGGCCTATGACTGATGACAAACTTTACACGAGTCTTTCAGCCAATACCATCATGGCTAAACTGACCAATCAGTTCAACGAATATAAGGTGAATTGGCATGCTTTTATGTTCTTGGCTAGGATAACGTATTTTTAGGTACACAGGGCAACGCAATATCAGAGAATGAATGGACAGCTATTTACTCTTCAGGTACCTTATGGTGAGGTTCGTGCTTCTCATTGGCCAGGTTATCAGATTTCAAAGGTTTCTGAGATATAGGGCCACCATGTGTGAACTCTGCTAAACCATTTAGCACTTGGTCATTTGTCTCTGGTCCTAGATCGTTTGAATTCAAGGTCATTTCTTGAATGGACTTTGCTAATCCATGTAAACGAGCATCGCTCAATTTATGAGAATGATGGTTGGCATCCTTTAATTCCTTATGAAGAGAGGCCAATAGGCCATGTCTTGATTTCAGGAGATGAGAAACTTTCTTGGAGAGATGTTTTCCCAAATTGATGTGCTTGAGCTTGAGCAAATTATTCAGTTCACTTAAACTGTCCGCTGCTAGTTTATCTGTACTTGATTCAGGATTCATATCTTCTGGTTTACCAGAGTCCCAGTCAGAATCAGATCCTGACCATACGTCTGCCTCTGATTCAGGGTATTCATTTTCCGGTGCACCAGAAGCCCAGTCAGTGTCCGAACCCAACAGTTCGTCCTCTGATTTAGGATCCTCATCATCAGGTTCACCAGATTCCAAATCAGTGTCTGATCCTGATATTTCCACTTGATCTGACTCAGAATCTTTATCTTCAGGTTCACCAGAGTCCCAGTTAGTGTCCCATCCGGACAGTTTGTGTGCTTCTGATTCGGGGTCCCGATTTTCAGATTCCCCAGAGTCCTTGTCAGTGTCCGATCTGAACTGTTTGTCAGCCTTTGACTCAGAGTCCTCGTCTTCAGGATCATTAGAGTCCAAGTCAGTAGCAGATCCTGATATTTCCACTTTATCTGACACAGAATCCTTATCTTCCGGGTCACCAGAGTCCCAGTCAGTGTCCCATCCAGACAGTTCGTGTGCCACTGATTCAGAGTCCAGATTTTCAGGTTCCCCAGAGTCCTTGTCATTGTCCGATCTCAACTGTTCGTCAGGTTCGTCCTCATCTTCAGGCTCATTAGATTCCCAGTCAGTGTTTGATCTTGACCGTTCGTGTGACTCTGACTCAGGTTTTTCAGGCTCTCCAGAATCCCAGTCAGTGCCCGATCCCGACATTTTGTCTGCCTCTGATTTAGGCTCCCTATCTTCAGGTTGACCAGAGTCCCAGTCATTATCAGATCCTGGGACTTCATTGGTTCCTGATTCAGGTTCCGAACTATCAGGTGCGCTTGGATTTCCCTATAACAGCAAAACCTCTGTTAGAGCTCAGAATATTAGTAAGGTCCTGCAAATAATCATCTTGGGATTAATATATTACTGCATGTATAATACTGATTTATATTGGTAATCCATCTGTATAAGCATCTCTAACTTTTGAAGACGGATGGTTAGCATCCTTTAATTAATTTTTAAAAGAAGCGTATATCTCTGGTCTTGATTTCAGAAGATCTACAGCTTTCTTGAAAAAGTGTTTTCCCAAATTGATGTGCTTAAGCTTCAGTAGTTTGTTCAATTCTCCCCAAGATGGGGTGTTAGAAGGATGTCTTCCACTAACCGCATATGAGTCGGTCCCAGTAAAATCATCTGTGGTACCCTCAGGTCTGTGTTTAACAGAGCCTGAAGCAAACCCAGGAGATGTATATGCCACCTTGGGATTTCTTGATGGTAGAGAATTCCCTAGGAAACAAAATATAAGTAGTTGTTCATATTAATTTTATATTGTAGTATTCAGTCCATTCATTGGAATCACATTCTTTCTTTATAACTCGCACGAAATGAAGAAACGTATGCTGATGACAATCCCCATCGTTGTACATGATCAACTGACAAACCACAACACTGACTGGGGCACAGAACAATGCTTAACCTACAGTACGAACTATTTTCAACGACTGTCTCTGGAAACCTAGTAAACAACTTAGAACAAACGCCTCTTCACAGATGTCCACCACTACCGGCGCCTTACAAACGGCTTATCCACGACGTAAACAAAACCAACAAACAGACTTAAATTAATTTGACTAAAAATACATGGACCTAAAAGCAAGAAACTGTAGACGGATCGAAACCGACCTTTGACTGATGTCAAACCTTACACCAGTCTTTAAGCCAATATCATCATGGCTAAACTGAACGAACCTTTACGGTTGGCAATCCTCTTTTGGGTACCCCAGGATTGGGTGTTAGATGGTTTGTCATTGGCATATAAGCCAGTTCCGGTAAAATCATCTGTGGTCACCTCAGGTCTGTGTTTAACAGAGTCTGAAGCAAACCCAGGAGATACATATGCCACCTTACGATTTCTTGATGGTCGTGAATTCCCTAAGAAACAAAAGTTGAGAAGGTGTTCATGTTAAAAGTAAGAGAATCAAAGTAGCTCAACCAAAGTAAACTTCCCTCCATCAACATCACAACCAGCAATGCATATTAATCAATATTTCTAGTATCCAGTGGACTCGTTGGAATTACATTCTGTGTTTTTAGCGCGCATGAAATGAACAAACCTTTACGGTTGGCGATCCAATTTTGGGTAACCCGGGATGGGGCATCAGAAGATGGTTTGCCATTGGCATATGAGCCAGTACCGGTAAAATCATCTGTGGTTTCCTCAGGTCTCTGCTTAACAGATTCTGAAGGAAACCCAGGAGAAATATTTGCCACCTTGGGATTTCTTGATGGTAGAGAATTTCCTAGGAAAGAAAGATTGAATAGGTATTCATGTTAACTGTAAGAGCATGAAAATAGTTAGACCAAAGTAATCCCCTCCTTCATTAACATCACAATCAGCAATGCATTTAATTAGTTCAGTCGTTGGAATTGCATTCTATGTTTATAACTCGCATGAAGTGAACAAACCTTTGCGGTTGGCAATCCCTTTTTGGGTAGCCCCTAATGGGGTTTTAGAAGATGTTTTGTCATTGGCATATGAGCCAGTACCGGTAAAATCATCTGTGGCTTCCTCAGGTCTGTGCTTAACAGATTCGGAAGGAAACCCAGGAGAAATATTTGCCACCTTGGGATTTCTTGATGGTCGAGAATTCCCTAGGAAACAAAAGTTAAGTAGGTGTTTATGTTAACAGTAAGAATATGAAAGGAATTGATCCAAAGTAATCCCTGCCTCTATCTACATCACAACCAGCAATGCATATTAATCAATATTTTTAGTATCCAGTCGGTTCGTTGGACTTACATTCTGTGTTTGTAACACACATGAAATGAACAAACCTTTGCGGTTGGCAATCCCTTTTTGGGTAACCCCGGATGGGGTATTAGAAGATGGTTTGTCATTGGCATATGAGCCAGTACCGGTAAAATCATCTGTGATTTCCTCAGGTCTGTCTTTAACAGATTCGAAAGGAAACCCAGGAGAAATATTTGCCACCTTGGGATTTCTTGATGGTCGAGAATTTCCTAGGAAACAAAAGTTTAAGTAGGTGTTTATGTTAACTGTAAGAATATGAAAGGAACTGATCCAAAGTAATCCCTGCCTCTATCTACATCACAACCAGCAATGCATATTAATCAATATTTTTAGTATCCAATCGATTCGTTGGACTTACAATTATGTATTTGTAACACACATGAAATAAAGAAACCTTTGCGGTTGAAAATCCCTTTTTGGGTATCCCCGGATGGGGTAATATAAGATGGTTTGTCATTGGCATATGAGCCAGTACCGGTAAAATCATCTGTGGTTTCCTCAGGTCTGTCTTTAACAGATTCGAAAGGAAACCCAGGAGAAATATTTGCCACCTTGGGATTTCTTGATGGTCGAGAATTCCCTGGGAAACAAAAGTTAAGTACGTGTTTATGTTAACTGTAAGAGTATCAGTAATTGAACCAAATTATACTCTTCAATGCATATTAATCAATATTTTAAGCAATCAGTTCATTCGTTGGAATTGCATTCTGTGTTTATAAATCGCATGAAATGAACAAACCTCTGCGGTTGGCAGTCCCTTTTTGGGTAACCCCGGATGGGGTATTAGAAGATGTTTCGTCATTGGCATATGAGCCAGTACCGGTAAAATCATCTGTGGTCCCCTCAGTTCTGTGTTTAACAGATACTGAAGGAAACCCAGGAGAAATATTTGCCACCTTGGGATTTCTTGATGGTAAAGAATTCCCTGGGAAAGAAAAATTGAGTAGGTGTTCATCTTAACAGTAAGAGTAATCGAAGTAATTGAACCAAAGTAATCCTATAGTTCATTAACATCACAACCAGCAATGCATATCGATCAATATTTTTAGTATCCCGCCCATTCGTTGGAATTAAATTCTGTGTTTATAAATCGCATGAAATGAACAAACCTTTGCGGTTGGCATTCCCGTTTTGGGTAACCCCGGATGGGGTATTAGAAGATGTTTCGTCATTGGCATTTGAGCCAGTACCGGTAAAATCATCTGTGGTCCCTTCAGTTCTGCGTTTAGCAGATACTGAGGGAAACCCAGAAGAAATATTTGCCTCCTTGGGATTTCTTGTTGGTCGAGAATTCCCTAGGAAAAATAGATAAGTAGGCAATCTTGTTAAGACCTTTGAAAAAGATGAATAAAGTAATTAAATGATTCTAGCTGATTCCGCCTTGACCAACTTCATAACCGGCATTGTAATTTAATCACTTAGTAACACTTAGTCCATTCCTCGTAATTGCATTCTTTGTTTATAACTTCGATGGGAAACTGAGCCAAGAGAACTTTTACGGATGGCTATCATCATTACAAAAGACTTTTGGGATCCAAAGATCATACGAAATTCGAGACCATTTAATTTGGATTAAATTTTTGAACGGCTAGTTAATTTATACTAAAATAACTAGACTATTCGCTCTCGATTTCTATGCGTGATAGCTGACTCGGGCTGCGCGTCGTTAGCCATCAAGCGATTGAAATCGAGAGCGAATAATTTAATTGTTTAATGAAACCACTCGTGAAATTTTTAGAAAACTCGAGAGAGCCGTAACATTCACTTGTGTCTACAACTGCTCCATAGAAACACGGTACCTGGCATTTGGTATGTTCAAAGTAAACGAGTTGTTTTTTTCTTTTCAAAAAAGAAATAAAAAATCTGTGTTCCGTGTTTCTGTAGAGTTAGAGAAACATACTTGAACGTTAGGGAGAACTCGGAAAAGCACAAACTTTCACTTGTGTCTGTTACTCGAGAAAACAAAGAACATATGTGCTATTTAACAATTTGATTCCATGCTACCGTGCGTCTGTTCAGTAATAGATCACAGGTGACGTCAAAGTGTGGTAAGAACAAAAAAAGTGGCACACAAGACGATCTCGCAGTGTGTCATTGATGTTCTTATCGCATTTTTGACGTCCTCTGTGATCTATTACTAGACAGACTCGCGGCAAAATGGTACCTATTTATGCTATATAATAAAATAAAGAAACAAACTACTACAGATCTAATATCTTTGTTTCAAAATCTTTTAACATAATACTAAACTCGAGAGCTGGCCTTTGCCCACTTTGGGAACAGGTAAAAAGCCATTTAAGGCATTGTGTATACAAAATGAAGCAATCTTATTGGTTGCTATGCGTAGCAAACAATTGTCATCGGTCCTCTAAAATCACGCCACTCTCAAATACTCGTGTTACAATGAACTTACAGTGAAAGCAGAATTGAGCTGCGAAATCAACAAATCTCAAAGAAAATGCTGAAAAAAGTCAGTTTTCAGCATCCAAGCAACCCTGTGAGCCGAAATGCCACCTTGCATACTGCAAGAATTGAAAAATACGCACGGAAAACTTGCGATCAACACTGGAGGCCATTCGATTCGAGTTTTGAATGAAATAAGCGTTTGTGTCCTCTGTGGTTAGTGATTCTCAAATCAGTTTACAAATCGCAATCTGATTGGCTCATTTGCCGTTGCCGATGAGAGTCCACACCACGCTGCTCGCGTCAATTTGTCGGGCAATGCCTTTTCAGCTCGCGCTATGAAAAAAATATCTTCTTGTTGACGTTGATATTGTGGCGGAAAAAAAATCGAAAAGTGGTTTAACGTCCAGTAGGCGCCATTACTCTTTTCCTAAACATATTGTTAGTATTGTTTCTGCACGTCGAGTGAATTTGGAAACTTTTTTGAAAGGAAGGTCTGACGCGTATAAGTAGCTCATTTGCATAGTGTAGCGCGTGCATTTTTAAGTCCGAGTTTTCAATTGTCAACAAATCTTGATAAAGATTACAGTGGTCAAACTGTGGACTCACTGGGCTGCGCATGCGTCTTTGACCATTTAATGACGCGTACGGCGATAAGAGTAAAGACCACGCTAAACCGCTTTCGATTTGTTAATTTTTTCGTGTTTGCTAAAGTGGGCAAAGGCCGGCTTTCGAGTTATGTCTTAAGTTTTTAAAATAATTAAATTTGTTTCTTTGTTATTTAAAACAAACAGATGTCAGAAATAGATTACAGAAGACGCCAAAATGTGTCACAAAAACATCGGTGACGCTATCACCTCGTGTGCCACTATATTGTTCTTACCACATTTTAACGTCATCTGTTATCTGTTACTGAACAGACGCACCGCATTATGCTAGCTTTCAAAAAATGAGGTAATTAAAAGTTTGTTAAGTACGTGATACCAACGTCATCAATAGTCTTCGAGCATTAATTAAATAATATACAAACACCCTCCGTGAAACACTGCATCCGAAAAAACCCGATGGTTTTTTTTTGCGCGTGATTACGTGTGAGTAGCCTCGCGTATTTTTTTTTTTTCGAATGTTGCTTTAAAAGATGTTTTGCGCTCCATTTTATCTGCGGTTTTACACCTTTAAGGAAGCGGTAGCGGTCTCGAAACGTCAGTTTTTTTATTCGGTCTCTTTAAATCGCTCTTTGGGTATAGCTTCAATTAAAGCATTCTTCAACCTTGAGAATATTATTATCCGGAATTGCGCAAGCTATCTTTGGCAGTCTTCGCACGCAAAGCGAAGAAATCACAAATGCTCGCGCAACTGACTTTCTCGTTAAGTGTTTTGAAATAACGCATCGGAATGTCTTTGAATAAAGGTTAGCGAAAAGTTTTTTCTTCTCGGCATCGCATTAGCAAATAACAGTTCCTTTCATGCGGTCGCGATATCGACGTCTCCATAAAAACAAAGATGGTTGATTTTAGTTTTCAGTTGTATTTTAGTTTTCGGTTGTATTTCGCATGTCCTACGCGCAATTCAAAACGTATGCCTAGAATTTATCTTTAGACGAACTGTTTCAGTAAATCCGTTAAAACGGAATAGAAAAATTTTCTTTGTTTCGTTCTCTTTTTCAAAGCTGGAGGAAACTATAGACGTTTTGCTTTTGCTTTAAATTCCCGCCACTTCAGTCCTCCTCGTTTAGAAAGACGGTAACGCAGAAAGTCAAAATTAAAGCGAAAGAAGCTTAGAACACCTCGTAAAAACCAAAACATTCAACTTACCTGGAGCAAGGAAGGCAAATATGAACGCAATCAAAACGATCCAAATAACTCTCATGTCATTTTCGAAGGCAAATCAACGCTGCTAAAAAACTGCGATAATTTCCGAATGAAAACTGAATTTTAACGTGATGTCATAGAGTTTAACGAGCAAAATCAACTGTAATTAAAAATTAATTATAACGTAAGCAATAAGAGGCCTTAATGCCTTGTTTATATTATCTTTTGCCGTATATTTAACCGCTTGGTATGTCTTTCTTCCTGTCCACAACTTGAAGTTGACAATGCTAGTAGCCCATCAATAGGAGAGTGCAGATGCACCTTGTTTCTGTCATGGCGTTATTGTAGACAGATTTAGAAACCTCATGGCAGGATCCTCGGTGATCAATCCCAAGCGCGGACTTATTTTTTTAACTGACGTCATGATTTCACCGCCATGTTTTTTCTTACCGATGCGCGCTCGTGCAGACCGGAACTCACCTTGATAGCCATGGGAAAATCAATTCATGGGTTTCCTTTTCAATTCTGCTGTCTCTGTAAGTTGTAATTTCACAAGATCCCATTCGTGTTAAGTCTGACAGTGGCGTGCTTTTTGTGAACTAATAACAATTCTTTGCTATGCGTAGCAGCCAATGACATGACTTCATTTTGTATAGACAATGTTGAAAGATTTTAAAATAAGATTTCTTTCCATATTTTGATAAAACAAATTAATTCCAGAAACAGATGACGGAGATGTCAAAATGGGACAAAAAATTAGTGACAGACTCGGCTATTGCCTCCTGTGTGATCTATTACTAAACAGACGCACAGTAAAAAAAAAAACGTTATTAAAAAGCGTAAAAGGAAAGTTCATTAATTATGTCATGGCAACGTCATCAATAGTCCTCTTGCATTAATTAAATGATATAAAAACACCCTCCATGAAACACTGCATCCGAAAAAACCTAATATTGTAAGCGTTTTAATTTTTTTGCGGAGCCAGTACGTGTGAGTAAGAGCGCGTCGTTTTTATTCTTTGATTGCTGATTAAAAATTTGTTTTGCGCTCCGCTTTAGTTTTTTTTTTTACACTACTAAGAAAATGGTAGCGGTCTCGAAACTCCTGTTCATTCCGTCTTTTCAATCACTATTTGCGTATAGCTTCAATTAAAACATCCTTTACCTTTCAACTTCATAGGAATATTTTTCTCTGGAATTGCGACAGCTATCTTCAGCAGTCTTCGCACGAAAAGCGGAGAAATCACTAATGCTCGCGCAATTTGCGTTCTTCTTAACTATTTTGAAATCACGCATATTTGCGTATTTGATGGCTCAGAATAAGGCTTAGTTCTTTGCGCCATCGCATTGGCGATTAATAGCAGTTACTTCCATGAGGTCTCGACATCGACGCCTCCATAAAACCAGGATGGTTGATTTTAGAAAGTTTTCTGTTGTCGTTCGCGCGCGCAATTCATACAGTATGCGTAAAATGTGTCCTGGATCGAACTTCATTAGAAAATAAATCCATTAGAACAGAATAGACAACTTTTCATTATTTTGTTATCTCTCTCTAAGCTGGATGAAAACTAGTCATATAGAACTCTTTCTAGTTGTCGCCAATTCCCACCACTTCCGTCCGCCCCATTTTTAAACGCGGCAACGCAGAAAAGTTAAATGTCAAGAGAAAGAAACTCGGAACGCCTCGTAAAAACGTAAATATTCAACTTACCTGGAGCAAGGAAGGCAAATGTAAACGCAATCAAAACGATCCAAATAAATCTCATGTCATTTTCGAAGGCAAATCAACGCTGCTAAAAAACTGCGAAAATTTCCGAATGAAAACTGAGCTTTAACGTGACGTCATAGAGTTTAACAACTTAAATCAACTGTGTAATTAACAATTAATTATAAAGTTAACAATAAGAAGCCTTAATGCGGCCTTGTTTACATTATCTTTTGCCGTATATTTAACCACTTGGTATGTCTTTGTTCCTGTCCTCATCTTGAAGTTGACAATGCTAGTAGCCCATCAGTAGGAGCGTACAACTGTCCCATTTTCCTGCCACGGCGTTTTTGTTGACAGATCTAGGAATCTCAGGGCAGGATCCTCGGTGATCAATTCCAAGCACGGACTTAATTTTTAACTGACATTATCATTTCACCGGAAGATGAAAAAACCGCCAGTTTTTTTTTCATACTGATGCGCGCTCGTATAAACCGGAACTCACCTTGATAACCATGAGAAAATGACTTTATGGGTTTCCTTTGCTTTCCTATATGGATACGGGGCTCCGCTTGGCTACAAAATATTTACATGTGGTCGGAACAAAATATTTGCAATGATTGTCTAGAATTTACATTTTTATTATCAAATTAAAAAAAGTTGTTTTGTTTCCCAGGCATTAAACAGTAGGAGAAGCAGGAAGAAATAAGAAAAAGCGTTTTATTTTTAGAAAGTGACTCAAAAAATACTCGAGCGGCCTCAGTCGGCAGTTGAACGGTAATAAAACAAACACAAAATTGGTCTTGCTTTGTCTCGAATTTAACAAAGCCAATAACTAAAACGTTTATTACATTAACTTATTAAAAAAAATTAACTTTACTCAGTTTACTTGCTGTCCGACGCGAATGTTCCAGTTTGTTTCAGGGCACAGCAGCGAGCGGCTCACTACTGCTCACAGCTAACTGCATCGCAGCTGTAAGGTGTCCCCGATACTATGGGAGTCACCAATCATAGAGAACACAAATTTCCACCGTCACTGACGCTCCTTTCATTCAAATCCCGAATCGAATGGCCTTCAGTGTTGACCGCAAACGTAAGTTTTTTGAGCGTATACTTTCAACTCCTGCAGTACTCAAGGCAACATGAAAGCTTTTCGGCTCACTAGGCTTCTTGATGAAAAAACTTCCTTGATTTTCACAGCATTTTATTTAAGATTATGATTTTCGCAGTTTAATTCGTCTGTCTCTGTAAGTTTTCATTTCACGAGATCCCATTCGAGTCAAGTCTGACAGTGGCGTGATATTTCTAAACCAATCACAACTCTTTGCTATGCATATAGCTATCTTCAGCAGTCTTCGCGCGCAAAGCGGAGAAATCACAAATGCTCGCGCAATTGGCGTTCTTGTTAACTATTTTAAAACAGGACATACTTGGGTATTTGATGGCTTAGAATAAAGGTTACTTCTACTAGGCATCGCATTGGCGATTAATAGCAGTTACTTCCATTAGGTCCCGACATCGTCGACTCTATAAACCAGGATGGTTTATTTTTGCTCGTTTTCGGTTGTCTTTCGCGCGCGCAACTCAAACAGTAAGGCTAAAATTTGTCTTGGAACATTGTTAATTGGTATATACCACAGAAGAGAATAATGTTTTTCGCGCGCGCTGATTGGCTTGCTCGGAGGTGATTATCTAAGTACTATTCACCTCCGAGCAGCCGAAGAAAAACAAAATGGCTTCCCTTTTTAAATAAAGTTACTCTTAAACAACTGAAGTTACTCTTTGGTCCGCTAGTTATTCAACTTGTGTGGTATATACTAAAACAATTATTCAGCTCAGTGTCGGTGAAAGTGGTGGATATTTACCTCCATTTCCGTGAATAATTGTTAAATATTTCGACAAATTTATGCATGGGATTGCATTGCATTCTATTGTGTTACTTCGTTCTCTATTGAATTGTATTGTTTATCTATTGTTAGGTGGATACAATACAATACAATGCCTTGCATAAGTTTGTCGGAGTACTGGACAACCCTCAACCCCATTAGAAGATAAATCCATTAGAACAGAATAGACAACTTTTCATTATTCTTGTTATCTCTTTCTTAGCTGGAGGAAACTAGTCATATAGAACTCTTTCTTTTGTTGCCAATTTCAGCCACTTCCGTCCGCCCCGTTTGCAAACGAGGCAACGCAGAAAAGTAAAAATTCTGGCAAAAGAAACTTGGAACGCGTCTTAAAAACACAAATATTCAACTTACCTGGAGTAAGGAAGGCAAATGTAAACGCAATCAAAACGATCCAAATAAATCTCATGTCATTTTCGAAGGCAAATCAACGCTGCTAAAAAAACTGCGATAATTTCCGAATGAAAACTGAGCTTTAACGTGACGTCATAGAGTTTAACAAGCAAAATCAACTGTAATGAACAATTAATTATAACGTAAGCAATAAGGAGCCATGCTTAATGCCCATTTTAAGTATCTTTTGTTGTTTATTTATCCGCTTGGTATGTCTTTCTTTCTGTCCTCAACTTGAAGTTGACAAGGCAAGGAGCCAATCACTGGGAGTGTGTAACTACCCCATGTTCCTGTCGAGGCGTTTTTAAAGACCGAACCAGGAACCTCAGTGCAGGAACCTCATTGACCAATCTGAAGCACGGACCTAATTTTTAATTTACGTAATCATTTCACGGGTAAAATAAAACAAAACGCCATGCTTTTCCTTACCTATGCGCGAAACTCACCTATTTTGTGTGAAAAGAAATCTAAAAATAGACCACTGTGTAGAAAAAGGTTCACTGCTTTGAAGAAGGAAAATACTCATTGCGCGCAAGCGTAACGCCATATTGTACACTCAAGCCCAACCTCATCCCCATGCTCCTATCTCTTCTTTGGACCCTGGGGACGAGGCTCACTCTAGTGAAGCTTCCGAAGCTTGCGGGTCCAAGCCACAACCAATGTAACTGAAGGCTTTTATATTACTTGGAGCTTAAGATCGACAGGCAAACTTCCGTATCTGATCCGTGTATTTTCTATGTAACCGGAGTTTGACTCCGCAATCTCGTTTTCAGAAAGAGCGTTATTTTTAGGCAACAGTGGATGTTTGTCTCGACGTGGTGTTCAATTAGAAAACAATCGGACAACAAAAAAGTGTAAATGGACGTCAATTGTTGATCATTTGTTTGTCTTTTTAAAGTCAGTCGTTCTTTTCTTTGACAGACCACCCTGAATGATTTTGTTTGCTTAATTGTTTGTATATGTGTTGTTATATGTTAAGAAACCGAACCATTGTAGCCATGCTGACAAGTAAGTGATAATACCTCGAGCGCAGAACCTGCATGAAAGTCCCGGATGTGTCTTAGAATTCTGGGTGATGGGCCGATAATCTGTTACTCAGTGCTAAGAAACTGGAACCGCTGCCTTGTTACCATAGTTACTAGTATAATGCCACCTCATTCGGGAGAGAGGAGATTATATCAAATATTTTTAATTCCCCCGGTGGTCCTGACAATTCAGAAACGCGCTTCATCATACTCCTGGGAGACGCAGAGAAAATCAAATCAAATCAAAAATGTAACACAGTTTAACCCGTATTCTAGGTTTGTTAATCCGAGGCCCCCTCTCCACAGGAAAGCTGACCTCGCGAGGTTTTCTGATTACCTTATTTGGATTAATTACTAGAGGATAGTGGCTTCCAGGACAAAAATATGAAAAACACATCGTTTTTCCTGAGGAAAAAATAACATTTTTTATTGTATACTTTTTCCTGCAATGGAATGCAGTTATCTCTGATGTTTCCATTACTATTTACATTTTCATTGTTAAGGCAAAACTCTTGTTACAAAAATAGGTAAAATATAAAAATTATATTCGTCGACAAAGACGCCCGTCCACTGAACAAGCGCATGTCCAGAACAAGTATCTTAGCGGCCAAATCTAAGGAAAAAAGAAAAAGGTAACAGGAAGTTAATGAACCTGCTATAAAGTGTTACAGTGTACCAGACCGAAATCGGCTGGGTAAGCCTTCACGAGCGCAATGACCTACAATTCACTGCTGGTAATTAAATGCTGATTTGGCAACATGGTGCCTTCAGCAATACCTTGTATCCTCTGGAGAGGGTGCCAGTCTAACACAAGTTACCTCACGCATTTCGTTAGTTTGTTCAAAGAATCGAAATACCCATCCCTGTACTGTGATGTGATAAAGTCACCGAAAGGGTAAAGTGTTTACTCAAGAACATAACCCAATAGAACATTCGGCTAATATCCTTGTTGTCATCTAATTCAGATCACTTATTCTGATTCAATTGGAAGGTAACGACTGTTCTCTTTGCACATATTCCCAAGTTATCAGTTGCGTGTGGTAAATTGTACATTTGCAACCTTCCTTTAAGCTCAAACCTTATGTTTGACTTTAAAGCCTTATGGTAACTGAACTTTAATCACTACAAGCGTTTATAATGGAAAAATAGGATACAAAGGTACCTAGGCAATTTGAAAAGCTTCTCTCGTTGAGTTCTTTTGATGTGCTTCTCACAGTAATAGCAGAGACATCCACCCTCTGAATCGACAGGAATACGAATGACCTGCAAGCCTGGTAACACGTCACGTGGCTTGATTCCTTGTGCCTTCTTCATCTTGACATCTTTCTGAAGCCCCTGTTTTCAAAAAAAAGAAGTCCTTCAGTTGTTGTTGCTTTTAACGGGAAACTTTGTACACTTATGCTCGCTGCGTCTTTGGTGTCTATAAGGACGTGATCTGAATTTTAACGACTAGCAATGGGTAACTTTTCAGTAAGTGCATGCTCGCTGCTTAAGTCAGAGAATGGCGAGTACTTAAGTGTGGATTGATCCCTACGTCACGGCGTTACCATTAACCAAATCCCTCGCATTTTACCTGTTACGCAAAAAATATATATATCGCGCAAAATCTCACCAGCTACGCAGCCTAACAACTGCTGTCACGAGTTTTCTGTAAACTTATCATCATATTCAAAAAGTTTAAAAATATTGAAGCCAAAAAAAATATATTTTTACTATTCTGATCATGATTATCTGCGAGATCAAGAAGCTGATCTGATGTAACGCCGGACGTTTGTTCGAATTTGGATAAGGCAGGTAATACCTTGGAACCTATTATATATTTTTTTTCAATATATGTTTTTTTTCCTGGGTACCAGAAATGTAGTTGTTCCTTGTAGTCGTGTCAGAGTTTTTCTAATGTCCGGATCAAAATTATTTTCTCCCGGATAATCGGACAGATGGTTTTTGCACACTGTGAATCGTGCCTTTGTACCGCACTTCATCGGGGTTTTAGTCTTTCGTTAATTAATATGTCTATGGTTATTTTCTTGAATACGAACTACTGAACTATGGTGTGACCAAACTCCTCCTGATTTGGTACTAAAACGTGCCTCACGGGCGCGTTCAGGGGTAAGTATTTGTAACTCGTACCTTCCATGTTTTGTAGTCCTGGTGATTCATGACCCTTATCTTTGCAGCAGAGCTTGTGGAAGAACTCTCTGAACCTGGTGAGGCTTCGTTGGCAGCAGATCTCCATTTGAAGGAGAACAGCTTACTGTTGAGAAAACGAAACATACAGGCACATCATTAGAACAGCAGCCCTTCAAGGAGCTTTTAGAACTAGATTTTTGGTGCTACGTAGTATTAGAGCTCTAATTTTTTACAAGCATTGTAGAAATCAAATTGTTCTTTTCCGGGTATCGTAAGTAACTTTTTGTGAGTTTCTTTGCACTTGTTAAATATGCCGGCTGCAAAACTTAAAATCTGAATGGTCGGTATTGCTAATCGTGGCAGATTTACGATGTTTGTTTGAAGCTCGAACATTATGTTTGAATACATGCTACCTGAATTTAATCACGACACAGAAATTTGAAACAAAAAAAAAAACATATGATAAAATGAGCAAATAAAAACATACCTAGGTATTTTATAAAGTTTCTCACGTCGAGCTCTCTTGAGGTGCCTTTCACAGTAATAGCAGAGACATCCACCTTCTGAATCAACAGGAATGCGAGGCATATTATAGATATCTCGAATGACCTGCAAGCCTGGTAACACGTCACGTGGCTTAGTTCCTTGTGCCTTCTTCGCTTTAATATCCTTTTGAAGTTCCTGTTTTCATAAGTTAAAGAAGGGCTTTCACTTGTCATTGCTTTAAAGTCTAGTTTATATACGCATGCTCGCTGCTACATTGGTATGCCAATCGTCCACAATGAAACGTTAAACACTGAGGCAAGCTAATAAAAAAATGTACCACCTAATATATAGTTTTCATCAAAGCATATCAGGCGTGCTAGGTCTTAAGCCTGGCAATAAGCATGTTACTATTTTTACTTGACCGAAATTTTAAGGAATGGCTCAAGGGTTTGTTATTCCACTGAAAGTGCAGCTACTCTTATTCTTACCTTCCATGTTTTGTAATCCTTGTGGTTCATCACCCTTATCTTTGCGGTGCTGCTGGTTGAAGCGCCTGTATCCAGAGGGTTTGTTGATTTGTCTTTCCATCGTACCTCACGTTTGGCTCTAGGCGTCACGGCGTCTCTTGGGTGAGTGTGGCCTAATGAGTAAAAGTGTGTCCTTTAACGAATATACAATTTCTAAAAACTCCCATCCATTTAAGCTTCTGAGACCACTTCGCTAGTTTGTCATTATCGATACTTCCACTTATTGTATAACCCAAGAGGGAGGAAGGATGAAGAAATACCATCCCCTCCCTTTCTGCTGAATTTGTTGTAAGATTGAGGTTGGAAGGTTGTATGATTTCCAAACACACAAATTTGAAAAGAGAGAAGTAAGTAGTTGATCTAACAACAGCGACTTACCATCGTTGGGGTACTTCTCATTAATAGCGGACGTTTCTTCATTGTTGTTATCACTTCCCATAATATCGATGATAGCATCACCTTTTTTCATATCTTTCATTTCTGCTTCCTGGTTCTTGCTAATCACTTCCTCTGTAGACGACTCAGATTCAGATTTCACCGAAGATTCCTCCTCATCATCAAGCCTCCTTGTTATCACTGCTTCTTCTTTGCTTGATCCTTTGCAGGCATCTTTGGCCACATTCAACACCTCACGTTCTGATTTGTCAGCTGGATGGATGATTTTCCTGTCATTGTCGTCCATAGTTATTACGACTTCATCTCGTGCAGCAACAGGTGTCTTGCAGGACACTGTTGACGAACTAGCACTATCGCTTGCCAAGGACTCATCAGAGGCAGTAGACAGCAAGGAGACGCTGGGCTTAGATGGTTGTTGCGAAACGGAAGACTCAGAGGTTGTTTCTTCGGATAATGTAGATGGACCAGGCCTCGCTTCAGTTGTGAGCGGAGGAGGACTGATAACCGTATTGTCTGTCAAGTCGCAGGTTGGAGCTGCCATCAACGGAGCTGATCTTGGCGTGTTGGTCAATGTCCATATTTTCGGCTCTTGTGTTGGATGATCAGGGGATTCATGAGATGAGGGAGCTGATTGTGATCCTCCTGAGGACGCCTCTGGTGTTTTTCTGGGACTAGCATCCTTTGACGATGATACCTTGTTACGCTCCATGACTGATCTGTCAAAAATTATTTCCTCCTCGCTCAGCTCCTCACTGCAGTAACCAGTTGAAGGAAAATTCGTTTCCAGTCTATGATAAGTACGTCGTTGCCAGCACTTGTTAAAAATTTTCCTGGATAAAAAAATGTTTAGAAGAAAAAAGAAATTTTATATTTCTGGCTTAAAGACATCATCCTCGAGTTGGATCATACGAAATACCCAATATTGTTTTTTTTTTTTTTTTTTAAAAAGGATTCTCTTGACAATAATATTACCAAATAGAGTAAGTTGTTGTCGCCCGTCTGTGCAGTAATTGATCACAGATGACGTGAAAAAGCTGTAAGAACAAAAGCTGAGACAGAAGATGATGGCCAAGTGTGTCACTGGTGTTCTTTACACAATTTTACAAAAAAACCAAACACATGTGATCGTCTATACGTTCGTCTTACAACTTATCATAAGTAAAAACCCAATCAAAATGCCCCAATAATTGGACCTACTGATGTAATACCTACTTTATGGTATGTTTTAAGTAACAGTTAAAAACACTTTAATGTCAATAAAGAATATTTTCTATTGCGTAATTTACGCTGATTTTGCATAATACATTGAAGTTTTGTTTGACCGGTGATAGGGTTCACCCGCTGCCTTTCCATGAAATAAAATTGCATTTATTTATTTTTTATATTGGTAAAGTCAGTTATTCGTATATGAGTCTTTCAGTTTATATTAGAATGACAATGACATCTAGGTATTACCTGTCTAATACTGGGGGATCTAGTCTCGCATTTATTTAAAAGAGTAACAAAAAAAGAATTACCGCTTTCATATTGTTATAGTAAAATACTTTTGAATGTAATGATTAATTTTTCTGGAGTATGTGATTTGCTCTTTTAACGGGATAAATGTTACAGCCTTTTCGCTCCGATCTAACAAAGACTGAAATACTTTGAAAAAAAATCTGCCTGGATCAGACATGTCATTCTCCTTACTACCTTTAATACTGATGGTTAATTTTACTTCTAAAAGCCTAGCGGTGTATTAGAAAGAAATAAAGATATAATAACAAGATCGAGAACTTACCACAGACGAGGGACACCAGTTACAATGAACAAAAACATCAAAATCCCTGCCAAGATTCCTGCAAGAGTGGCTGCCGGTGAACTGGAGTCTTCTGGCTCTTCATCCTCCGATTGAGATTTCTTCTTCTTGTACTTGAAATGCTTTCCTTTCTTATTGTCGTCTAACCTGACGTGATCGTAAGCCGCTTTCCAACGAAGCGCTGAAGATGCCTTCACTCCAGGATAAACAGCCATCTTTTGTTGTGGCATTGTTGATGTGCCGGAATGTTGTGTTGATCCATGATCGTGCCCACTCACCTTTCGTTCGCCGTGAGGTGGAGAATTGTCCCCCTTATCATTACTGTGTGAAGATTTCCGGTCATCTTGTTCAGTCTTATTGTCTTCTTTTGAAAGCCAATCCAATTTTGCATCAGTCGTATCGACTGACGGAATAACCCTTTCTTCAGTTGGCAAAGTCGTCAACTTGAAAGGCGCCTTGATTTTCGTCTGATATGGTAAGCCCGTAATAGATGATGGCGGGGTTTTCTGGAACAAAAATGCCTTTTTGTCTTTGCGGCCTTTCAAAATAGGTGCAAATGAAGGCTTTCCAGTACCATGCGACGATTTAAAGACGTTTTGTCGCCTTGCGAAACGTCTCAGGGCGAAGTTTAACTTTCGCATTGTTGAGACGTTCAAGATCTTGTCATCTGTAGTCCATTTGATGGACTTTTGGACGTTCGTGGACGCCGGTAGAACTCTTTCGTCCAGTGAGCCGATTCCCTCAACATCAGATGGGAATGAATCCGTGATCGTTGATATTTGGACGGGAAAATTTTGTTGTCTGGATCGAAGCGGCGCATCAGCATGCTTTGGTGAAAAATTCTTGAATCCGCGCACTTCTGTTGAAGACACCGCCAATAAATGGTCCGGCTCCTTAGCTATTAAAAATAAGGCGCAAGGATTACTTTATAAGTTTGGTATCCACTTCATTGCTAAGAAAATTGGAACTTATTCGAATATCTGGCTGAGTTGGATAGCAAAGATACCTCGTGTATCTTTAACAAGCCATTTTTTCTCTGTTGAGAACATCGCTTGAAATAGCTCTTTAAGTTGAAAAGGAGAGAGAGCCTGAATAGAGTGTCAAATTTAAATGCTGTTGTGACCATACCCGACCCAAAAATACTGATCACAATTGAAACACTATAGCTGTACTAGAAAAACCTGCCGTCGAGTTCTATAAAATATTCAATCATGGGGCCCTGCAATATTTAATACTTTGTTTCTTTTATGACTTTTAGAAAATATATAGAGGATATTAAGCTATATTACACGGTGGCGAGAATTTTATGTTGGAGTGGCAAGAACAATACGGTATATGAGATATAGTTCTCGCCATGAGAACGTATTACTAAAATTCACATCTTTGAGCTAAAATTATTATATAGACAAACTACCACCCAAACACAGACAGCCGTGAAAAAGTGGGAAATGACGACATCGATATCTTCACCAGTGAGTATATGGAAAATACGCCACTCAGGTCCCGGATGCAGTTTCGTATGGATTTTACGAGTCTAGTAAGACATCCGTGTCCATATAATAAAGACGATTTTAGTGAGATTGCTTATATTCTC
>OMLO01000355.1_pt1 | contig 28611 bp, 17 predicted proteins | sample 1674811 | NCBI WGS metagenome assembly OMLO01 (sample SAMN06265003, study PRJEB25207) | coral metagenome | isolation source: Coral host | place: Mexico:La Bocana,Puerto Morelos, Mexico | collected 2008-11-13
TATCTGCGTCATCTCTTACATCAAAACAAACTGCACTATATCGATCAGCACTTGAGTGATAGGCTATCAAAGTGTGTTGGGCTTTAAAAATATTCGAAATATTTTTCCTGTGATTCTACATGACCTTTGACCTTTGTAGGATTGTTTTGAAATGTGCACTGCATTGGGAAAGTAGTGCTAAAAAATAAATTTAATTTTACAAGCGCGGTTATAAGATCTATTGATCTTTTTGTTTATGAATCATCTGTGTTGATGAAAGATTGTAAGTAACTTCAAATCAATAGAAATTTTTAAAAAAATTATAGAATTGAGAGCGACTTTGTTCAGTCCTCAAGTCAATGAATACGAATGGACAGGCTACCAAGCAGTGAAGTTATTTTTTAACTCTTGTTTGGAATTTAAGTAATTAAAAAATCTGATTTCTACATATGAAAAATGGTTTTTTTTACAGTAAATATATTTATTTTTTATTCAAAAATCTAAATTTGAGAAGCAGTTTAAGGACACTACAAATGATACTGTATCAAGTCCTGAGAGCTACTTTCTTCCTTTGTTAACAATAATTAAAAACAATTTTTGTGGGCTGGATCAGGGAAAGATTGTCAACTCATAAACACCACCAACAACAAAGCCCGCTTCCTTTTTTCTGTTAAATTGCACTAACTTACTAATATGGTGGCAGTTTGCAATCAGCCGGGACCTTCGGAAACTGTGGCATGCAGATACATGTAGCTACATGTTGTTAATGCAGGCTTCCATTGGTCTTTCCTCATTTGTGTTTCTGACAAAAATCCATTCCCAAGGAACTGTTGATTACATATTTACACTGGGTGCTAACCTGGTACAGAATTGATGAAAATGCATTGTTCCATACATAGCATTTTTGTGGGTGATAATTTGTTGATAATTTTAATAATTATTTTTTTTTTCTTTAGATTTCTCCAGAGAGGTGCAGACTTCTAGCAAACAAGCCATCATCAGTCACATGGCTGGGCCGAATGCCAGCAGCCCAAGATACATGTACATATCATTTTGCATTAGAGAGAATGGTCAATAAAACAATTTGTTGTCTATTTGTTCACTGTACTCTATGCTATGGTACCAGTTCCTCTCAGTTGTTTGTGGGGCCTAGGGGGCATTCCCTCCCTACTTTCTGTGATTCCACTTGGAAGGATTTAGGGCCAATAAGAGAACCAAAAGAGAGGTTTACAATACTTTGCTTGAGTGACCCCTAAGAGGTCATGGCAAGATTGTCATTAGGAAAAATCCAACCCCCTGAAAGAAGTAATTACCCCAGTTATAAAGGAACAGGGCTGTGGTCGTGAGGTGACGAATTTCCACTTAGACTCTGTGACTCCCTACCCCCTGTGATATTATTTTATCATGTAAGCCTGCAGCCAACCAGCAGTAATATAAAACAGCAGTCACAGGGGGTAGCTTGTCACAGAGTCTATGTGGGAATTCGTCACCTGTGGTGTGGGTTGAAGAAGAAATACAACCAGTCATTGGAGAATGCGAAAATCCTGGGAGAAATGAACTGCTGGGCAGCTTGATTACTGACTGTGGTTTGAGTTTTCCTAACCATTGTTGAGTGTTTCTCTAACTTAAGGAAACAGATAAAATGTTTTTCTGTACTGTAAAACACACTACGAGAAAAAGAAACTAAAATCACTTTAATCATTCCTTATTTGTAATAACAAAAGGTTGTGAGATTCACCTTATCATTACATCAATAAATCAACAATTTGAGCTAGCTCTGACTTCAACTGGTTTTAAAACTATGCTTTATTATAAGAAGTGGTTATTTTTGAGTTAGGAAAGTAGAGAAGCTTTTCATTTAAGTGTTGTAAAATCAAAACCAAAGTAAAGTAAACATTCTGGCCAATAAGATGGTTTTACCTAAAATGGGATGACAAAGTAGCCCAAGAAGTTTTTTACCCTAACTGTGTAGCACAGTATTTCAAAGCAAGAAGCAATAAATGAAAGATACTTGATCACTTTGTCATCCAATCTTGACTTGCTCTGCATTACTTAGGTATTTTCTTTGAGTGTTGATTGATTTGCTAGATTATATAATTAATTTTGTCCTTCATGTTTTGAATTAATGAGCTATTTATCAACTTTGACTAGCAGTCGTCCGTATCAGGCTGCACGACAAAGATATTATAATTTAATTACTTAAATTTCGCCATCTAAAGTTGTCTTGGCCTGTTGGTCTAGTGGCATGATTCTCGCTTAGGGTGCGAGAGGTCCCGGGTTCAACTCCCGGACAGGCCCCTTCTTTTATTTCCTTTTTGCTTAATTTTGTTCAATTTTTCTTTCGTTTAAAATTTTATTTCTAAAGGACATCTTCTTTTCTTTTATTCCAGGAAAAACAAAAATAACAGCGCACGTACACGAACACAAAGAAAAGCGAATAAACAAAGGGGGCGCGGCGAAAATTCAGTCAGTAACCGCCTTGTCATCGTATCGATTATATTATTAATTTTTTTTCTATATCAAAATACTTTGAAAAACATCTTAAAAGAATACACTCCCTGTAAGCGTCTAAAATCGCGTTAAATTGGATGTTTTTGTCCGCGGTTTTATTTGCAGGTCGCCATATTGAATCTCAAACGAGAAAAGTCTGGGGAAGAGTAAAAATAAAACTTTGAAGATGGACCTCTGGCAACAACGGAGTGTATATTAAAATTGCAAATGTTTTCAGCTCATTCGTGCGCGACGGATGTAAAATACAAAGGAAATAAATATTTGTAAAGTCTAATAAATAGATGAACATCAAATAGCAATTTTCGAGTTTGCAAAATTTACAATATGGCTGGAGTAGCCCAAATAACACATTTCTAGTCGTTTTGTGAGCCCATATTCCTTGCCCGGCACCGTTGAGAGGAGGATCAACAACAGGACTCCCAAAACAGTTGGAAATCAATCCTTTTTCTTTTTGACTTTGGAAGTCTTCAATATTCAACCCATCGGCATCGACCATAGCAGTCAAGAAACTGTTGGTTCACTAAAATGATGTTTGAAGCCCAAATTTCGAGTCATAGCTCAAACAAACTCTACGATTTGCTGGAGATCTGCAAGAAAAACCATGATGCTTGAGGAGGTTACCAGTCACATTAGATCAATCACCGGCATTTGTTATCAAGTTGATAAAGATGAAATTAAACTGGTTTAGATGTTTAGATTATACCAAACGAACTAAACGAAATCTGTTTATCGGTTACAGGTCCCCGAATTTCAGTTTCCGGTTACGATTTACCGTTTGGTGCCGATAAACTACATATTCTCCGATGCAAAGTATAAAAATATCAAAATATCGGCATCAAAGAAAGTGCCAAGCGTGTTTGTATGTAAATATGACAATGGAAACATCAACGGAAATATAACTAATTTTATTTCTAAGACAACATGGTTACATGTACTCACAGGCGGCCCAAGCTCACAATGCGAGGAGTTTTTTTTTTAAATCTCTATGCGAACGTTCCGCGCGCGAAACGTGACACAGTTAATTCTACGTATGGGTTATTGACCAAGCTTGTTCGGTCAAGATGGCTGGATAATGAATAAAGGGTGAAAGTTTCTAAAGAAACTATGGTGCTGCGTCGGTGGGGGTGACAAGGTAATTTGGTTATATCAACTAAGTTGAAATTGTAAATTGGCCACCGTAACGTGTTGTAAAGCTGACGTTTCGAGCGTTAGCCCTTCGAGCGAAGGACGAAGGGCTAACGCTCGAAACGTCAGCTTTACAACACGTTACGGTGGCCAATTTACAATTTCAACTTAGTTGATATAACCAAATTGGCTGGATAATGGTCTCGTTCTTTTTTTGCGTGTTTATGGACCTCGACTTCGTCTCGGTCCATAAACACGCAAAAAAAGAACTTGGCCAATATCCAGCTATCTTGGCCGAACAAGCTTGGTCAACAAAGGATTTATTATATGGGATAAAACACCAAACCATGATAAATTATACTTGCAAAGCCCGTATCCCGAGCGGGCAAGATAGCTCCATCTTGCCCGCTCGGGTAGCCAATCACAGCGCGAGTTTCGGTTCATCTTGCCCGCATATAATAATATTACATAACGACCGAGTTTGGTTACGCGAAATGTGACCTTCGTCTTTACAACGGTTTGAATTTATAAAGTTTGTATGGGGAAAAACGGTAATCGACATTATAGCTGAAATTTTGGTATATTTGCAATAAAAATGGCGTACCTCGATGCCTTGCTGTCTTTTCTATTGTCATCTCGCTTCTCAGCTTGATCCGAAGCCTTTTAAGCGAGTTAGCGCTTTTTGGTTTTCCTATACTAAGAAAAAGAAGACTAAAGAAGGTCCTCAGAGGAATTCACAGAAGAAAATGAAAATGAAAATTCGTATTGTTATGCTAAGGGACGCTGCCCGCATATCAGGAGTAGCAGCACCCTTTAACATCGTATGCATGAACAGATATGTTGGCTACCGACAGTAAACCTATTAGATTTGTATCTTTATCGTTTTAATATCTTTCATTTGAATGTCCACCTGATAACTGAAACTAAAGAGAAAAACAAGCGCAGGACGGGTGTGCAACCCGCGAAAATGATGACGTCAAACTCAGTGATCGCCCAGAACCCCATGAGCAAAGGGAACCTTTTTGTTTGATTTTCCCCTGTAAGATAAAAAAATAAACGCGTAGTTTAATAAGGTTTTGATTAGTGTTCACTCTACCCGTACTATTTTTTTTTTTCGCGGCTCTTTCTTTATTATTCTTTCTAAGAATAATTTGGTCAGGTCATTGATGTCCGAGGGATTTTCCCGCGCAAAACTGCGATGTGGAAAAAGACTGGGGACCATATGGACTATTGCAAGGAAAGAACATGGCGGCTTGCTGTGCAATATCAAAGTCTTGAGAATTTATAGCAGAATTATGAACAGACCATCGTCGAAAAGGATCAATAGCAGAGCTCTTATTGGCAAACTGAAACGTTTTAACAATGGAGTACGGCGCTTCTTTGAATTAGCTTCATCATCGACAGCTTTACGTCAGGATCTGTTTGAAGAGTTTAATGGTGATCTACTTGATCGCCGAGAAGTACAAACATACCCCCAATGGAAAGTGCAAACTTGTTTCAGGAATTTAAACAGACATCAGAGAAAGCGATCCACACAAAGGAAAATATACATTTTGCCCATAGGTCCCTTTCCTGAGGTTTTGTGGAGGCCGTTGCCTGGAATGGAAGTTTCAATATTTGATCTGATCGTAAATTTTACAACTGTTTTCTTCCACGGAATGACAGTTAAACGTATGGACGAGATTCCCGCCACGGAGCTGAACTGCAAGAAAAGGATACACCACTACACTGGGAAACTGCAGTTGTTAGTAATAGGTAAGTTAAGAAAACGCTGATCAATATTGAATTTCTCCTGACGTTTGTAAAAAGACAAAAAAACAATAGTGCAAAACAGGGCTACTGACGCAAACAGCATTTAATTTCAGGGGGGTCCAGTAGGAGGGATAGTACAGGGGTTTTCCAACCTTTTAGTGGTTCAAAAGGTGGTTTTGGTACTTCTTAAGGTCCACAGCAACCTGAGCTTTCATGGTATTTTTTAAGGTATAATCCAAGGCAGAAATATAAGACTGGAGATATTATTGTTTTTTTAGAATTGGTACTTCTAAGTGGTGAAAACAATATTACAAGTGATGCCCACAAAGTAGGATCTTGATATCTCTTCTTTTCCAAATGTTTGACAAGCATCCAATGAGCATCCCCACCTTATTGGAGTTCCTCCCCTGGGTTGGTCACCCTCTGAGATGTAGGGGCATATAGTCAGGTTAGGGGAAAGTCAAAGAGAAAAAAGAAGTGCAAACAAAAGATTCTGTCTTGTAAAACAGCAACTATTTGACACTTCAAAGAGCCTTCTAAGCCTCATACTCAATTCATCAGTCAAGCGGCCCTTCAGGCCAGAGCTTACCCCACTTTCTGTAGCATGAAGCAACTGGTCAGAAGTAATTCTACTCTCCAATAGATGGGATGCTAGTCCATTGCAGGGTTACCCCAGCATTCAATCCCCTGGTACTGGTATCCATTTATACAATGGGATGGAGAAGGGGAGGGGGGCATAGTGAAGTGTCTTTTGCCCAAGAACACAACACAATGTCAGTCTCTGGACAGGACTCAAACCTGGACCACTTGATCTGGAGAAGATTGCACTAACCATGAGGCCACTGAAGTTAATTGTTATTGTTTTGTGAACATTTCAGATGTGTTAAACTACTTGAAGACCCATCTTCCTGCTGATGGCTACTGCATCCTTGGCCTTTCATGGGTGGATCTTTACCCTGGTGAAGAGTGGAACTTTGTCCTTGGTGAATCGTCTTGTATGGATGGCTGTGCCGTGATGAGCTTTGGCCATTTTGAGCCACAGTCTTATGCAAATAACCAGTTACATGAGACTGATAGTCCCCATCTCATTGGTGGTGTACTTCCTTTATTAGATGGGACTCAGTGTGGCAGAAATAATGTGACTTTCTCCCCGTTGCCTCAAAACAAAAACAGCCAAGATAACATCAGGCTTTATTTAGAAGACTTTGCACATATACAAAACGTTGACAAGCAAATGATTTGGAGACTTCTGAGGGTAAGATCTCATGTTTGCTTGTTAAGATGTTATTTATTAATATTTACAGATTTGCCATAAGGCAGATGTCCATCCACCTAACAATTCATCTGTTAATGATATAACAAGTACATCCGTGAAGCTTATCCTGATCTTCATAGCATTACTATAAAGAATTCAGTATGAACGTGGTTGTCTCTGTTGTAGTTTAAAATCAAATTCAGGTAAAAAATTAAATTCCTTTGTCTCTTAACCCTTATTAGGGTTAGAAGACAAAAGAAATTGAGAATCAAACTAGGTTAAAATTCTTTTTACCTGAATTTAATTTTTAACTACAACAGAAGTCCCAAATATTGACTTTATTTAAGGTCACTCAAAACCTTTGCAGGTGTCCTGCAGAAAAAAAAAATTGTTTGTGTACTGTTTTCAATGAAACCCCCACAAACTATACATTGATTGGAATGTTAAGAAATTATATAGAATCTTATAGAATCACATTCTGTTTTGTTGATTGCTGTCCTAAGGCAGAAGATTAGCCGTTGATTCGAAAATGACTGACTGAAATTCTGGCAAATTAATTGGGTATCAAATTCAATTGATGATGCAAAATAACTGTGCAGTGTTAATCACAAAGCATCAAAGTGGGTCAGAATTTTCTTTTATTTCTATTGGTTGTCTTTTCATAGATCTGTCAAGTTCCATTATCAAAAAATTCTGTTAATGTATGCGTGCTGTGTTAGAGGCCTTCATAAGGAAAATATTTTAAAGAAAAGAATTCACACTTTTGTTAAATATCTATCAGTGAATGTTCTGGCCAAATTTCACAAAAAAACGTCAGTTCTAAATACCCTATTAATTAATTTAAAGAGGAGGGATTCTCTCAAAAAGTGAGTGCAAGCTTACACCTTCTAAAGATTTATAAACATGTCACGCCTTCTCAGAGGGATATGTCAACTCAAAAAGCTGTCAACCAATGAAATAACAGAACCGATGAAATTTAGCAGAACCTCTAGCATTCACAGTGTTACAGCCATGTTTTAGGTGCACATGTTTCAATAATGGACAAAACTGAAGGAAGGCGATGTGCAACAAAACAAAAAGAAACTGAGGAGCAATTATTGAAGCCCAGTTATAACAAGGCGCTCTTGATTGAGCCATTTGTCATGAGAAGGTTGCTAAGAAGTCCATTACTTCTGGGGATAATGATGCTTTGACAGTTTATTAACTTTTTAAAATCTCTTTTTCCTAATAACTTGCTTATTTTTTGGTAAAAGCTACCTCATATAATGAACTTTAATTTAGTTGAAAAAACTGGAAAATTTGGCAAAAGTAGCTCTGAAAAGGTTTCGAGTAACCTTATATTACCTTTGCATCCTTTGTCTAAACATTAGAGAATGAAAAACAGTGACACTTCAAACAATATTTCAATGCTATCATCCTTTGTCTATTTGCTTTATTACCTCCCCAGGGGGGCTTAACTCTGTAAATCATTAGGTATGGGTGTGCCACTGGGACACTGAAACCCTCACCCTAGCCTAGACCATGATCAGCCTGATTTTGCAACCCTATTGTAGACTCGGCACCAAAAACCTGTACCCTATCCCAGACTAGCTATCGTAGTCGTAGTCAACATGTGCAATTCCAAGTTTCAGTTATATTTATAGAATCCCAGGTAAAGACCCCTGTTCTAGGCTAAATTATTTATAATTGTACCCTTTTTTAGACTAAAACAGTCTGACTGCTATACCCCAAACTAAACTGAATGAAAACCGTATCCTTCACATGCCTATATATGGTTGTATAAACCTTTGTCCTAGCATTTGAAAGAAATTTCTGCCTGCTTTCACAGACGACAGACAAAGTTATCTTTTTTTATTTCATTCCCAGGTATCAAGTCATGAAATTTGCCACGTGTTTGGAATGGCTCACTGCTCATATTTTTCTTGTGCTATGAATGAAAGTAAGTCCATCTTTCAAGCAGAAAATCAACCACTATTTCTTTGCCCTGTGTGCCTACGTAAACTTCAAAAAGCTGTAGGCTTTGATATTTATGAACGGTACAGAGCACTGTCTAACTTTCTGAACTCTATAACTAACAGTGACCTTAGCAAAGTAGATTTTCAAAGCCAATGTCATCATTCAGGGGAACAAGTACTGGTAGAGAGTTGTGAATGTAAATTTGAATTGTCCATTCATTGGATCAAATCAATATTGCTGTTTATTGAAAATAAAAATACAATTTGATTAAATGAATTTTGTACCAAATGTGAAATCAAATAGGAATGATCAACTCCCAGGAATATGACCTGTTGTAAATGTCGGTAAAAATTCTTTGTTTGCATGCTATTGGTCCAAATGTCATGCGATGGAATATACCCCAGCTAAAGCTATGGAATATCTGAGTGATACTTCCCAATTTCCAAATCCTGCCTGTTGCAGAATATATGTGAAAGATAATAAACACAATAGCCCTCAAAATAGCTTTGTCCTTAGACACTATCTGTTCCTCAAAGCTTGCAGTTTTCATTGGTGTTTGCACACAGAAAATAGTTCATATCTGGGGATACTTTCTTGCCGAATGGAAGCTGTTGTTTTTATATTTCATATCATTTGGAAGGATTCAAATGAAAGCAAATTATATTTGATACTAAAAAAATCGGTACCACTTAGCGTGAAATGCACTGATCCACAATCCTATTCCTGTAGTCCCACCCAATTTTGGGGGGTTATTGTGACACGCGTTTTATTTTTCTTCCTCCTTTTGTTCTTCTTTTGGTTTCTATCTATTGATTTCCATTTTTATCCATAGCAAATTATACGCAAATTGAAAAGAAATCAGGGACGTAGACTGAGAAATCCCTCGATCCTCGAACTTAGTTCCAGTAGTCCAACCCATTCATGATTTTACATGTACAGTAGTATAACTTTAATTAATTTTATCTTGGATCAATCAAGCGGCGTCTGACAAGAAACAACAAAATAAACATCCTGTTAAAAGTTTCAAGAAGCGAGACCTGTCATCGACCTGCCTTACGCATGCGTTCGCCTTTTATTTGCTCAGTTTCGTTGGCAGTCAAATCGAACAGAAGCATGTTTCCGACAACGGTGGTTGTTTGGCGAAGCGTCTCGAGAAAGCGCTCCTCGAAAATCGAGAACAGGTTTGTTTCATAACTGAAAACGTAACTGAAGGAAGCGGACGAGTCAATCATGAAACCGGCAGTACATTCTACAATCTACCTACTAAATCAAAGGGAGGTTTGATGATCCGAGATGACCTTGAGAGAACGAATTGTTTCACTCCGAAGATGAGCGATCTTAGAGTTTGGGTCGATGGTGTTGAGCGAGTTGTACGAGGCGCCCACGAGGACACTACATGCGAAAACATCTTGCTCGCTCTCGCGAACGCCACGGGAAAGCTAGGGAGATTTGCCTTGCTTGAAAAATGGCGCGATCTCGAGAGAATATTGCCGCGAGAAGCGAAGCCCATCAAATGCTTGCAGATGTGGGGAAAACAAGCGAGCGAAGTCAAGTTTGTTTTGAAATTAATGAAAGATAAATCAACTCCAAATGCGGCTGCAGTAGGTAGAAAAGAATTCTGTTACGACGAAGAGAACACAAATAGGGATCCTTTTCATCGATCTTTTGAACGGAAGTCTTTGGAGAGAGTTGTTGCAAACCAATCGAATAAACTCAAACGTATCGCGCGTGATTTGGAAATAGTGCAGTTGCGGATCGATTGTTGTGTTGAAGACGATGAAAACTATTTATACTACACCGAAGAGGAAATCACTGAGGACAGAATCACTAAACTGGGGCAAGTTTTAAAACTTCAAGCGAAAGAATTAACTGTCGAGGAAACTTGTGCGAAGGAACTCGAAAAAGAACGCACTCGTCGGGAAAAACTTCAGTTCGAGCTTCAAGATCAGAGAAGTAAGCTTCATCATTTAGATGTTCACATTTCGGATTTAGAAAACGTCGGCACAAAAATTTATTCTGTGCGTGCTCCACACGAATCAAAATCTGAGAATAATACCTCTGGCGTCAGTGTCAACGATCTGGAAGACCTTGCCCAAGAAATAGCATTAACAAGGGACGAACTGACAAAACAAAGAGAACTCGCCGATCGACAAATCGAAGAGGTAGAAAACATCAAAAAGTCGTTTACCGAAATCGAAGAAATTTCCCGTCAAAAACTGGTTCAGCTGGGCGCGTTGAAAGGCGAGTCTTCACCGTCACCGGAACCAAGCCTATCTTACTACGATTTAGACAAAAATCTGCAATTAGACGTCGAACAAGACACTTCGTTAAATTTCGTCGATGATAAGCTCGTACTGCTAGATAAAATCAAATTGATGAGCCCTGCGGTTTCTCCCTCTCCATCCCGAAATAGGACACAAACAGGCCTTTCAGCACCTGGTAGCGTGACCTCGCGAAAATCCGCTCGTTACAGAATCGGGAGATTTGACGATGTAGCAGACGAACCAGGAGTGTTTGTCTGACATTGAGGTGAGCTTTAAGTATTACTTTTAATCTTTTTTTATGTTTCTCTGTATGTGGTTTTGATTACAGGCGTTTGTTTGTGATGTTTTGGGGTGAGAAATGATTTGATTACACGCCAGAATGCCCTTGCTGAAGTTGTACTGTCTATTACAATGAAAATCAACGATGATAAGCTTTGTAATGTTGTCAGCCAAAGCAAAATTCCCTCCCAAGATGATGGAGAGTAACAGAAAACCAGCCGGAAACAGTACTTGGCATTAGTGCCTAATTAATCCTTTGATATTTCAAGCAGACTGAACGACGTCGAGAAGCTAAGAAAGCCATCTCTGATGGTAGGAAGAGGAGAGGTTGCCCAGGGATAGTGTGCCATGCTGACTCAGGGTGGCTGAGGATTTTATTAGTCAAAAATATTTAGTCTTCTTACATGTAGCTTGGCTACATATGCTATATTTTAGGAATTTCCCTGCAATCATTCTCATATCAATGTTACATTCATGAATTTGCTATTCTTACAAATTTCGTTCTCCCTACTCTGCCAACAAACTCTTGGAATATTTTAAATACCTTACCCAAATTGACATTCTCTTCAGTGTGTACACATTTGGACGGGGAAGGGGAGGAAGTTAAGAAATTTCGTAACCATGGTTGGGTGATGACGTAAGGTAGAATCAAGTCAGTTATAGTTGGAGGGATCAGCAGACCTAGAGTTAGTTCGTTGGTTCTGACGCTTATTATATTTACTTGAATAAGTATGACAGCACTTAGCGCTATTAAATTTTTTGCACTCCAAATGCAATGCTTATTTGAGGGTGGCATTTGAAAATGTGCTTATTTAGGAATAGGATGAAAGGAGCCGGCAAAGGTGAGCTGACAAAGTTCACCACCTTCACAACAAAATTGCATATTGCAAGAATTCTTGACAGAGAATATAATGGGCGAGTGGTGAAATGTAATAACTAAAAGTGAAGAATATTGCTTTTGACAAAAAGAAATTTTCAATGCTGTTTTAGGGTTGCTTTGTACTGCTATTTGGGTGCTACAAAATTATGCTACATGTACAGCTTCATGAAGTCCATTGCCTATTACCCCTAGCATATATAATAATTTGTCAGGTGACATATGTTGCTAACTCATTGGTACCCATTTACACTCCTAGCCATGGTTATTCAGAGGGTGGATGATGCTATCCAGTGGATGGCAGAGTTGTTTTTATTGTCAACACTTATTTTTACGATAACTGCAGAAATTCTTTGCGTGCTCATAGACTAATTTTCATTGTCATTAAGCGAACAAACACATGAACTTATAATTTATGTGATGCGTCAACTAGCGAGAGCAGACAATTTGACAATTTGTTATCATCCAAAAGTTATTATCCCTATTACAGTACACTAAATAAACACTATCAAAGCATTCAATTATATTACAGGTAATTCTTTGTGACTATCATTGTCTCTTCTGTTATTACAGATTTACCAAACCCCACTGAAGAGTTAAAAGGAAAACAGAAGACCAGCCGGGTTAAGTCAGTGGAAGAGACTAACTCTGCCTCAGTACTGACAGTGCACTGCTGTCCAATGCACGTAAGTGTATTTTTCTGGTGCATGTGGTATGCTTGATTGTTTACTTGAAATATTTGTTGAAGAGACATTCCTGTTGTTATTTCAATAAGTAAGCCCAGCTTTATAATTATGCATTTGTTTGATGAGGACAAAATGATGTTCCTATTCTAAGAGTTTTTCTTGGACATTAAAGTGGCACCCTTTATTTTATCCCTGGGTTAATTTCTAGTAAATTATTGGTGATATGTAACTTAAGTTATTTACAATCTACAATTCAGGTATTAAAATTCCAATTTCGTGATGTGTTTGATATCCTTGAATCGCTGAAATTCTATGAATACCAAAATGGATACACAGGTTTTCAGATGGAAAACTAAAATGGATACTGTTCTGTTTTTAGAGTTTTTGAGGTGACCTGTTAAGCGAATGCGATTTGTTCCTTTTTCAAAACTTATTGACAAGCAGCACTGGCTGATGTCTTCAATTTCAGATTGTCAAAGAAAAATTAATTTCTTCATAAACAGCCTTTTCTTCTGAATTCATCCATTTTGTAGCCAGTTAAAATTTTACATTTTAATGCTCCAAAGAGGTAATTCTGCATTCATCTTTTAAATGTACAGTAAATATACTTCTGGGTGAAGCAAGCACAAAGACTGTGCCAAAAAAAATATTTTGAAGTTCAAAAGTACAATGTATGTAATATCCATGTTTTTAAGTTCGCTTTTGGCTGCCTATTTTCATATTATACTGCCTTCAAAACGCACAAGGCGACTTCATTTTCAGAATTTCCTGGGGAGCATGCCACCCTGGATCCTCATAGGCTCAAGCCCCCTTGGCGCTTGTTAGGTCTATCTCCTCATTGGATCACACCCTCCCCCCAGAAAAATATGCTTTCAGACCTGATGGGTATGGCAAAAAAGAAAAAAACATGTAGAAGAAATTCAACTGACCCTTGATGCAGTCAGCCAATGTGAGAGATCTGCATATCAATATGTCGTTCCAAAAAATCTTCATGTCCACCACAAGGGAGTTTGTTGGAAATTCTAAGGGGTTTGGGGGGCCTCAAAAAGCCATCATTTTTAAAGGAAAGTATGAACCTAAACTAGAACTTCCATAGGAAAATAACCCTTAATGGATGGGATTTGGGTGGTTTTGGAACAAACACAATATAAAACTCAGAAAATCAAATGCCTTAGAGACCAGCCCTCTCACATCTACCTGAAAATGTACGGTACTTTCATCAATATTTGTGATGACCCATTGTGTACATACTGATCTGAACAAATCACTGAGTCTGAATGGCTGAACAAACCAACCAAAGAGCTGATCAGGGGGTTCCTGTTTGAAACTTTGGCTAATAAAGCTTTATTTGACACTTGTTTACTCTAGTGGATATGCAGATTTCCATCCTCTGTAGCACCTTAAATTTCTTCTTCCTTGACCATCAGATCAACACTAATATGACCAACTTATGTGCTGAATTTTTAAACAATAATTATTTAATTTTCTTTATCAGGAGTTTTGCTGTCTGGATAGTCTGAATAGAGGAAAATAATTCTGATGATGATGATGAATGTGACAGCATTTTAGATGGCACTTTGTGCAGTCTGTGTGAATGAGCTAGAGGAATAATTGAGCTTGCTGCTATGAAAGGTGGCCGTGTTAATGATCACATTTCTAGGAAAGTTATTGCTATGTGTAACAAGGAATTCACCTTTTGTGAAAATGACCAACTGGTAATTTGGTAGGCTTTTGCAATAATTTTCAGTGAAAAATGGGACAAACTATGAAAGTTTGTCAAAAAAGAAAGTATTAAGTGGAGTGTGATAAAGAATACACTCTAGTAAGGTTTAACCAAGAAAAGAGAGATCTCTGGAGTGATGTGCTATGGAAAGTTACTTATAATATATTTATTGTGAACATAATTTTAATATATTTATTGTGAACATAATTTTCAAAACGAGTTTATTGTGAAGTCAAAGCAATTTGTTTTAAATACTTAATTCTTTTGACACTGTGAACATAAAAGTAATTTTTTTTTCAAACAATCCTGAATATCCTTCAATATTATCTTGACAATGTCTTGATCATTGCAAGTGACTTCAATTTATTATAATATCCAAAATTAAATTAATTAAAACCATTCTCCAGCAGCAAATAGAAATGTTAGAGGTAGCTACTTGTACTCAATTTAATAAAACAAATCTTATGATGAAAGTGTGTTTGATTATTATTATTATTACTGTTACTATTCTATTATGATTATTACTATTCTATTATTATTATTATTATTATTATTTATCCTGAGCAGTTGAAGTAAACAATAATTATTGTATATTAATTTTCTCTTCACTCTAAACAAAAAGATTTTGATCTATAATCTATTTAATCTACAATCTACGTCTAATATTCTACAATGGGGTCTATTTTTATAGTGCAAGCGGCAGTTAATTATTATTCTGAATGTTTGTGAGCTATCAAGTGCAGTAAGTAACTATAGAGATCGTTTGTCACCTGTCAAGTACAAGTCTGATTGCATTGTTACAAGTTGATTGCCCTTGCCAATATAAAATACAATACAAAGTGCATAATCTAGATATACATGTAAGCATAAATGGATATTGTAGATATTAAAAATCTGAAACCACCTATACTAAATGAGCAGGAATGAATTTTAACAACAAATGAGGTTTCCTGCATGCAGTCTTCAAAAAACCCTGATTAATATTGTTCCTCAAAAATGAGTGTGGGACCAATGAGAGCAGATCAAGGAGCTTTCTAGTTGGAAATTGACTGGAGAGAATGGAAAAGTTTTGGGGGCTCAGGTATGTAGTAAGTATGAATTTTTTAGTTTTTCATTTCAGATATGCAAATACATTTTGATGGCTGAAGATTGTGCATAAAAATGGTTAATTTTAGAAAGCACATGTGTCTCTTTCTTTTCCACAGATTCAGGGTGGATGGGCTGGGTAGCTATCCACCCTGGTTATGGAGAAGCAAAACTGGCATTAAAAAAATTATGAATATTATTGCAAATGCCCTGGACAGGTATCTGATCAACTACTGTTTTTAATTAGGTTCCAATTTTGGGAGCATGCCCCCCCCCCCCCAGTGGATTCTGCAACTCCAAGGTACCACCCTCTTTGTTCCCCATTGAAAAATCCTGGATCCACCCCTGCCACTGAGTATTTATTTAGCTAGTAGTTGCGTTAGTGGATTCCTTGTGTTAAAAATAGTAATTCCTAATTTTAAATGCTTGACATAAACTGTTATTGTTAAAATCTAATGGGCAAAGCTTGGGGACCAATATTTTGAAGTTTTCTCACTGCATTATTCACATTTTAATTTACCTGTTTTCATTTGGGAAATTAAGTAATTACCTGAGACAATAACGTCACGCTTTGTTGACTATGAATTAAACTTTATACTCCACTTTCACTGCTGTGATCTGATTGGTCATGTAAATATTAATCTTTGTATGCACATGAATAATTCCCATGTGCTTTAGCAGCCATTGCCTAGATACCGTTTTCGACGCTAACCCGCACAACACGGGTGAAATAATAGTTCGATCGACTGCCAATTATTGTTTTCCTAGCAAACGACACTATCTCTGATTCATAGAGAAGTTTACCTTCGTAAACGCCATCTTTGCGCAGAGTTTGTACACTCCGACAAGGCTAAATTCCATCACTTGTTATTTTTGGAGAGGGGTGCGAATATTGGCCGGACAACTCTATGGGTAAGGTAATTGCATCTTGAAGTCTTTCAGCTTTTGATTGACGAATCTAACCAGCGAAAATTTCGTCGATGTATTGGAAACGTGCGGATTATATTTCCGTTGAATGCGTTTTTAAAGTTTCTACTAAAAGAGACCTCGGAAGTCAACGCTTTGTTTAATTTTAACTTTCCTTAGCGACAACATATATTTTGCCGCAAATTGCATGGAACGATGACCTGACTAATTGTTGTGTCTGTCTTGATTGGTCTCCTCTCTAGAGCAGTTTTGGAAAGTATCCAATCTTTGATCGAAACTTTCTTCGCTTAGATAATATAAATTGACTACAGCTAAAACAATCTGACTTAGTTATCTTGATAGGGATTCCACAGTTGTTACAATGGTCTTTAATTATTAAATTTGTTTGCTTGAAAGATCTGGTTTACTTAGCGACTCGAGAGCTTTAACCATTTTGTTACCAAGACACCAAAGAACCAAAAGATGACTTCGCGAAGTTCTCCAATACTCGCCCCTCGCTACATGGAGAAAGATTACCTTCAAAGTCTCAACGATCGCTTTGCTTCGTACGTTTCTCGCGTGCGGCAAATGCGCGAACAAAGCGGTCGAATGGAAACGGTAAATCTCGTAAACACGACCAAGATTCTAGAAGACGAGATCATATCTTTGAAAGGCATGTACGAGCGACAACTTGAAGAGCTGAGGAACAAACTTGAGGACATGGCTCGCGAGAGAACGCAGCATCAATTGGCTGCGGCGAAGAATTCTGCCTTGGTGGCAGAGCTTCAAGACAAGTGAGAACTTGAATTTAGTGATAAGATCTGATTTCTCCTTACGTCGTCAATGGTCAAACATGCAATATGTTTGCACCAAACGTTCCAAACGTGTTATAAGTGGAATTATCATGGCAGTGACTTATCTCGCTATTTGCTTATATTAGCCCTCTCCTGATCATGACTGTCCATTCTCCTTTGAAGGCATAATGTAAATAGCCCCCACCCAGCATTTGTCAAACCATGAAAACCTCAGTGCAGTTTTAAATCCACCAAAAAAACAGTTTGAGTCACAATTGTAGGCTGAAGTGCCCTAAAGGACAGTTCCGAAACAAAGCCCATCCTATGTTATAACACCCCCCCCCCCCATATAGACAGTACATACTAGTTTTAAAAATAGTATTGTCAACAGAAAGCAGCATGTTCTTATTTCTTAAGAGGAATTCCCATTCCGTGAGGGAAAAAACAAATTAGAGTACAAGTCTAGCCCTCTCCTTGCTAAATTTACAATTTAGAGCACTTGAAACGTTTTTGGCTGGCACTAACCTTACTGAGCTGGCAGACTAGCCCAGGTCAATCAATGCAATGAAAAGTTGAACAACAAATCCTGGACAATAACTCAAGATAATCATAAGATCAATGTGATTTGCTTATAGACTGAAGGTTTGAACAAACTGAGATAACTTTTGTTGTGTTTTTCTCTTCAGGCTGGCAGAAGAAACAAGTGCTCGGAAAAAGGCAGAAAATGCTCTTGCAGATGCACACCGGGTCATTGCAGAAAAGGAGGCTCTATTACAAGATGCACGAGTTACAACCACCCAGCACCAGAATGCTCACATGGATACGAAGCGCGACAGGGATGGTCTGCAGGCTGCACTGACACAGACGCAGCAGGCATTAGATGTGGAAGTGGCTGCAAAGGCTGATTTGCTGACCCTAGCTAATCAGCTCAAAGAAAAGCTAAACTTTCAACAACAGCTTCATGAGAAGGTTTGTTATGGGATATAGTAATTCACACCTCAGATAAACTTAATAAACAATTAATTTAGCTGGTCTTTTTAGGCAGCATCCATGTAATTCACTTTTACTCCCTAGCTAGTCTGCATGCACACTGGAGTTGATTTTGATATAATTTCTAATGAAAACTTGTTTTCAAAAAGTCATTACCATTTGCGCTTACTCCAGTATACAGTTACATGCAAATAGCTAGACAGACTTCTATTTACTTAGGAGTGATATAAAATAGACCATGTACCATTTTTATTAACTAGCCCTGAGTACATGTAGTTTGGTACATGTAGACTCTCACAACTATTGAAATATTCTCAGTTTGGCACCTCACTGGTATCCAAAATAAATAAATGTAATCCTGGGTGGAGCAAAGTGCTTGACAGGAGTCATTTTCCAAGCACCAAATACAACTATAAGAATTTGAAGCTCAGTCCAAAATCTTCAGTTCATAGGCCAACACAGTAACCATCCTGATAGTAAAAGTTTTATGTGTTTGGTCTTTAGGAGCTGCATGAGATGCGTTGTCGACTAGATGAAGCTGACAGGACAATCTTATTAGCTGAGGAGAGGTTGCATGAGCATAACATCATTGATGAAAATTTGTCTGCTATGTTGGCCAAAGTGAAGTTGCACAGTGAGGCAGAGTTACGACGGTTTAAAGAAGAGGCAGAAATCTCCTATCACAATGGGGTATGAACTAGTTCTATAGCCAAACCCTGTAGACACCTTGACACATCCTAAAATGTTTCAAAAAAGTATCATTAATTAAGTACACATTATAGCATTTCTAAAGGGGGGGATTTAACCACTTTCTATTTTAAAGCCAAATTATCCTACACAAAGGTCACATGATACAAGTTTCAAAATAAATTATGGTTAAAGAGTGTTCTGATGTTGACCTTTCACACTGGGACTAAAATAAACTAGACTGCAAAACAGTCATTTTTTCTTCGCTATTATTTTGGAAGGCCCAAAGCACCATAAGGGTAATTGTGCGAGAAGCATGCATTAAGCCTCAATATGTGAGGCATCGCTCTCTAACCTTCCTCATTTGCTCCAGACCTTTAGTTCGAATACTGCTTAAAAGTAAACCTTTAGTTTAGATATTTAATGTCCTGAGGCTTTTGCGTTAATCAAAATTTGATTTCCTTGTTTGTAGGTGAATCAGATCAGAATACAACTGGATAATGAATCTCGAAACCTTGCAGCAGCTACAGATGATAATATTCACCTGAAAGCACAAGTTGAAGCATTGAACTCCAAAAATATCAATCTTGAGGCTAAGGTACAGTAAAAGTATCTGTAATTATTATTTCTAAATTCCCCACTTTCTAATTTGTGACTTTGCTGATGGTTTGAGTTATATGTTTACACTTTTAATAAGTCAGTAACAAGCTTGATTATAATACTCTTAACTAGTGTTCCAGTTTGGAAGCGCAAAATGCTGGCTTGATTCAGTCACTGGAGATGGAGCGTCAGCAGGCTACAAACGTCATAAAGAACCTTGAGGCGAAGTTGCGAGAACTTCAAGAAGCCCTGATGGCAAAAGTGCGCGAGTTGGGTCTGGCGTATAATGCTCACCTACCTCTAGATCTAGAACTGGATGCATTTGCTACTTTGTTGGAGGCAGAGGAAAGAAGGTGCGTTCCAGTAAATAGCTAACCATAACTCAATCACCTTTGAAAACTTAACTAAATGGCTGGTACCAAGGGAGAAATCAGAAAACTAACATTTCTGTATCTTTCTTTCTCACTTCAGACTGAATCTAGCCATGGAAAGCAAACTTCCTCTGACACCAGTGCGTTCCCGCACCTGGCACGCTACCCCTACAGAGAAAGTGGTCATCCCAGCAACCAAACGTCCAGCCACCACATTGGGAATTGCTCATCCTCCAGTAACTACAAGCACTGCAGTGCTAAGACGACCCAAGACTACCTCAGGTATTAACCATAAAAACTCTCACAGGCAACCTTTTATTACTAACAATGATTGTTTGACTGTGCATGTGTATGACTGTGCAAGCACTACACGCATTTTGAGACTCATCTTACATATTAGCAATATTATTAACAGCTACATCTTACGTATTAAATAATATTTAAGAACATAAATTTCTATAAATTATTGTTCTATAGGATATAGACCTAATATTATTTAGTATATATGTCTGAGTTTAACGAATCTACTCTACCGTATATTCACTAGTCAATTGGCAGGGCCTTACCAGTTTATCTTTGGTTACAGTGTTACCATTATTGAGAGGTAACTAAAAGTAGGCTAACCTGTCAGAGCGTTATTCAAGTTAATCTATTAGTAAGTGGTATTCAGGCTAAATTGAGGCTAATCAGTTCAGTTGCTATTGACACTAACCTGAGTATCATAAAGCTATGTAGGCCAAACTGAAATGCTAGTACCGTGTATTGTAGATAAACTGCAGTGCAGTTACCATTTCTCAGTCATAGACTCATTTGACCCACAAATTATAGAGAGCCTCTGCTGGGTGGTTCTAGCACTGACTACAGATTTTAAAGAAAACAGATATTTTCCACGACTCAGTAATGACTGTGTGAAAATTGTTACCTAACTACATGTAGCTTATAATCAGGTATAAGAAAGTGTTTGGAAAAGTATCAAAATTAAGCTGCCAGATTAAGTAAATGAAAACCATTGATCTTTTGAGAAATTTGTTGTGCCCTGTTATCACAAGGCATCCATTCAAGTATGATTCTGCCTTGCATTGCTTGCATACATTGCACACTGTTTGTGCTCCCAGCTGTTGAAGCCAGTGAAAGATGCCCATAACCACTTCCTCTCTAGGGGTGGGGGGGGGGGCAACTATTGGAAACTCCTAACATTGTTCTCAAAGCTTGCTTGCAACAGCAGAATAGCCAACAGAGCAGGTGCCTGTAAACATTTGAACTATGATTTGTTTTCTGGCTTGTGATTTGTTCCAGGTACTTTAGCTGGTACTAAAGTGAAGCCTGTAGTCCATCCGATAACCACCAGTAGTCCATATCGTCACACCTGGTCCTACGTACCAAACTTTGTGGATTACCACAGCCCTACCTCAAGGTAATTTAATACATGTAATGCTAGCTGTAGCTTTTCATACAATGGAAGTTTGCAGCCAAACATTTGGTAAGAAGGTTTTTCTAAATATTGCTATTAAGTTGGTGCTGGGCAGGGGGCCTCTGAGTTGGGCAGGTGCTAACCTACTATTATAATACTTGCTTTTTATATCAAATTCTTAGTATTTTAATTATGGCACTTTTGTTTCAAGATCAGTAATTAAAAATTGTTCTATATGCTTGTTCCAAACCTGCTTTACATGTAACAGACAGTTTTAATATCATCTATTTTTCTCTGGAAAAGTACATACTGTATCAATTTTGTTAGACAGTAGTTTAAACAATTTTGAAAAAAATTTAAAATGAAAAAAACTTTTATAATATTTTATATCATTAATTGTATGGGAAGGGGTAACTACTATTAATTAACACAATGTTACCTCAATCCCTCTATGCCTACTGAGTGCTGTTCATTTGTCTCTTAAGGTTTCTCTGAGTAGTTTATTAATGCTATAAATGTCATAGCTTACTTTTGCTTTGTTTTTGATCAATTTAGTATTAAATATGAAACAAACATTTTTTCTTCAATTGCTAAAGAATTATTCATTGGTTACCTTACAAAGCCTCTTCTCTTGAGAGTCCACATAAAACAATTTACAGCTGTGCATGTACATGGTGGCCAGATTAATCAATGAGCCTTTTCTAGGTGGAGTAGATTGTTATTTGTCATCTTTGGTGAACGACTGTAAAAAACCTTAATGTATGTAAATGATGTTTTGATGTTTTTATGTTATCATAGAATAATTCTGTTCAGTATACAAGTGGCAATGTCATAGCATAAGTTTGTACATTTCAACTGTTTTATGAAAAGAACTATTTCATTTTTGAAACATTGACCTTATCAGGATCAAACTGGGCCAGTTTGATTTAACCCTTTAATTTTCAGGGGTTTTTCCTACCGTGGTGTCATTGACTTCAGTATATTGTCTTGATGTCTCGATCCCCAAACGTTCACAACTTTCTTGTGAAAAACCCGTTAGTAAGGAGAATCAATATTTCAACTTTGGTAGTGAAGGAATTTGAAGATGATTCAGTATCAAGCTGACTCTGGTTTCTCTGTTTCTTTTGGAGGTCCCTCTTTCTTCGGAGCCTTCCACGTACACTGGCCCAGTTTGACTACTACAAGATTTACCATTGAGAAACAAAACTGCAATGATGCCTCTTTGATTAACCACATATTTTAAGTGACTTTTCTTTGTCGCAGTTTAACATCATGTTATTCATGTATAAATGTCAAAACTTGAGCTAAACTCTGTTACTGTAAATGTTGTTCTTAAGTAAACATATATTTAAGGTTTTTTTTCTAAGATATGTAAAATGTATTGAGTACTATCACAGAAAAATTTCTTCTCCAGTTCTGTGACACCTTGTTATATCAAGGTTAAGCCATACAGAGAAAAAGAATTCCAAAGGACACCATCTACTAGCCTAGGGAACAAGGCATTGTTTGATCAATAGAAAGCTGTGAGATGAACATCCAGTACCTTCTAAGATTTTGAAAGGTCATTATAACCACTCTATATCAAAAATTTAAGGTGGCTCTGAATTCCCTTCACATAATTCTTTTAAACTATGCAAAAGTTGCATCTTCTCATGGTGATTATAATTCAATAATAAAAAATGGGAGTCATCTGACTCATTTTTGAGCTATACACGCTTGAAGCTACAATTAAGGGTTTCTGAACAGGTCATGTGCTACAAAAGTGACAGTAACATGTTCACCACTGATTTGGCAGTTTTTTTGATACCATGAAGTCTTGGAAAGTACTGGAAACGTTTTCCAGCCACCTTAAGACCTGTTTTACAAAACAGATCTTTTTTTTATATGTGCATGTGCAATACAAAAAAAAAACAAAAGCACTTGATTAAACCAATATGTTTCATTAAATTATCATTTTCAATTAGATTTCAATGTTGTGTAGAAATTTGTTAATATGATTTTATTGATTTACATTATATTGCAAATGGAGGTTTAGAGTATTTCAATTTTTTCTAAATCAAATTTCAAATCAAATTTCTCATAACCAAATATCATATAGTTATAAGTGATTTTCACAAATTGAGTTTACCATATTATTGATTTACCAAGTACCCTGAGCATTTTTATTCATAAACTTTATTTATTTATGAATCATAATGATAAAATTTTACACACAATTACAAATATAGTATTAGTTGGATCAATTAACATTTAAATTGCCAGTTGTAAAAAGATTCAAATTACAGATTGAAAGCTATTATGTCACAGTTGATAAACAAATTATTAACACCAATAGGAAGAAAATGAAACTGATTCATTATTAACCCACATTGATATTTATTGACAGTTATGTTCTGCCATCATAAATCGTACACCAGAGATATTTGTTGACTTTTGCAAGGATGCAAATTTATACACAGATTTTTCATCACTCATGTTTTTATATCGAGGAAATATTTATAAGAAAATATCATTTTTTGCATTTTCACACTGTTGCTTTTTTTGAAAATAAGTAAACCAATCTCCTAGTCTGGTTCTCAGAGTCTAGTGTCACTTGCTCTCAATGCTTCTCTCTCCCAACAGAGCAGGGAAAAACAAGAACAGGTCAGACTCTAGCTGACTGCATCTTAAGATCTCTCAAGATCTGGCAATCTATGTTATTTTTCTTGATTAAGTTATTTATATAGTATAGTACTTTTAAGTATGACACTAGCTAAAGTTAGTTCATTTTGATTCAAACATTTAAAACCACTGATCATTAGCTAAGGAGCACCTGTAAGTTGCTAAATGAATTCAATTCATCAATAAAATCACTTTTTCACTGCTCATCATTTATATGTTTTCTTGTGTTCTGGAATAATAGTTTGGCACATTTTTTAGAATAACATATATAACAACATATGTTTTCATTTTAATTGTCAACTATAACTTTGAAAAGTCGTCGTAAGTTCTTGTACCCCTCGGAAGTGTCTGTAGTGATTAACAGGAGTCAAGAGTTTGTATGGGAGTTCAAATTGAGTTTTGTTAAGTCTACTGTACATGTATGTAACACTGTCCACCCATGAGTTTCTATTAAGAGAGCTTTGACTGCATGAGGAAGGGTGCGATGCCATTAGGGGTCATTCATTCTTCTGAGCTGTGTATACATGTTCTGTCTTCATGGTTTTCTATTTTCTCAGGTGTTTGTCTCCATCTGTGACTTAGACCAGTTACTCTATTGTTAGACAACTCAAACCTGTCCTTCCCTGCTCCTCCATCTCTCTCAAAGATACTTTCCATATTCTCAAAACCAATTTGTAACCAACAGAGCATTATTGTTCAGAAATTGGTCCCATTATACATTTGTCTAGGATAGTATGTAAACTGCACAGCTGTTATTTATCCACTGATATAATGTGTGTCTCCAAAAATGACACTTAATGTTTTGTTTCCATAAAGCAATAGGGGACCCATAAAGGTGCATTTGAATCTGATCTTGGAAGTGTTTGTTATTTTTGTGGTTAATGAAGGTAGCTCAAGAAACCAACAGAGTCTACAGTTATATCTTTGGAATTTATGACATTTCATAAATTCTATTCTTGTAACCTTTTTTTTATTTTGGCTGGCTTGTTATCTCCGATGACATAATTAAACTCATGTTTCTTGTCTTTTCAAAGTTTCATTTTGTGTTTCTTTATGTATATCTAGTCATACAGGAAATGTTCGTATCTTGGAAGTTAACCCAGATGGCAATTATGTCAGAGTCTTCAACACTTCCAGCTTCAAAGTGAGTTCACTTGCAACTTTAAAACTTAGAAACCTATCAGCAAAGTAATAAATCTCATTTTTGACTCATTAGTTTGAAGTTTCATTTGTAGGAATTGAATTTGGGGGCTCGTATCGCTTCCGAGGCACTGTATTTTGATATTCGCCTGGTAACGACGATCAAGGGGATGTGTTCCAGAAAAAACTTTGAATGTTTATAGTGGTAGTTAACTAGCTAGTTCTCAGGCATGCCACCTCAATTGAAAGAAAAAATATTTCAAATGAACATAATAGGTTTTACAACATTTTCCAACTGTTGGCAGCCAGACCAGGTGGCTATTTACAAGCATGACCAAGGAGTTGAGCTTGTGTCTGGCAAGAAACAACTACAACTAAGTGGTCAGCGTGGGACCTGAACCTGCGACCTCCGGTTTTCAACCTCCACGCTACCTCTCTAGCTGTTAAAGCTGTTGTATAGTGTTATTCATCCACTGAACAACTAGAACCGGAAAGGTACAAAAACAATTAACAGACCTAAGATCGGCTCCTACTTGATATAAAACAATAGAGAACAAAAAGACAAAACAACGAGGAAAACAATAAAACAATAGGTTACTTTGTGAGGTGGTGTTCTATTGTGACCTATCCTGTGTCTTCTTACACCAAGAAGGAGCCCTAAGGTCTTAACAAGCTTAGACAGATAACAGACGTTATAGTATTGCTCTTGTGGCTTACGCATGACATGGCCTTGATTTGTTTCCAGGATGAAGAAATTGGTGGTTTTATGATTCAACAGAATGTCGCTGGAAGGCCTGTCACAGTCTTCCGTTTTCCTCCAAGAACTCGCCTTAAGGCTCTGTCACATGCAACTGTAAGTATTGTATTTACGAATTTGCACCCGTTGGGTCTTCTTGCACTGATTTACACTGAGAACACCTTCATAATTAGTTACTCTGGACACATTTATGTCTAATCAATCAAGATGTCCTAATGTTATCCTAATCTGGTATTCCCCCGTCCCTCTTGAAGGTGTGGTCAGCAGCAAGTTTGACGAGACACAATCCTCCATCAGACTTCCTTTGGAAAGACCAGCACAAGTGGGGGACTGGGCCTGAGTGTACCACAATCCTTTGCAAGCCGAATGGACAGGTGAGGCTCGCATTTTGCATCATTAGAGGCAATGTAATGAGTAGTGGTAGTCAAGGGATCAAATGCATACTTCCGTCAAAGTTAACCGAGGTGGTTTTTGTGTAAGAGATTCTTCATAGCATTAATAAATCCCAAAATAATGGAAGGTCACTGTTTAGAACTACCACTCAATACACTTAATTTAAGTCGCCTTAAACGAAGTGGTTCACTAATAGACTTACAGTGCGTTTACTGAAAGCAGGGCTACCGAGACAGTGAACGCCATGACAATTTATTGATAAGCGACACCGTAGTCACGTAAGAATCACAACGAACAAGTTGAGATTTCATTGTTTTGTACCGGACATTTGATTGGCTGGATTTGAAAATGTTGGAATCTTTTGTTTCAATTCTGCCAGCTGATTGGTTTTCATTGTCTGAGTGGCCCTGGTTTCACTGCAAAGAGTTAATCCACCTTTCACATCATAGTAGACAGTGCCACATAACGGCAAATATCTTTAGTGGTGATTTGAGTGGACATGTACTAAGGTTCTATTCAACAACATTTACTTTTTAATGGAGGAGGTTCGGCTGTGGAAGTGAAAAGGTGACTAGTTAAATAACTCAGTGCTCAGGCCAACTATTCCACATAGTACTATTAATATTACAGAACAGTGAAGTTTATTTTAAATTCTGTAGGCTGTAGCATGGACCACTGCTGCTTATCCATTCGGTGTGCCGAACCAAATTCCCACACGAGACAAAGGACCAACTGTCTTGCCAGACACTGGGTTGGACAGAGAACCTGTCAAGGAAAGGACTTCCCCTCGCTCTCCAAGGTGGGCATAAATTTACTGCTCAAATAACTCGAAAACCGTGCACGTAAAAAAATGACTGCCTCATAGTCTACTGTAGCCACTGCTTGATTTTGGTATAATTTTTAAGCCGCCATGCTAATATTGATCGCCTACCGGTCGAAATTTGGCCATTCGTTATGGCTATCTATCGTTTTAGTAAGTCCTTCCTTCCCCGATTTCATCAGGTTTAAAGTTCCCGACCCTGTGCCAAGAGAGATAGAAGGAAAACCTTTCTCTAACCCCCCAACTGACCCTCTTCATCCGCACACTGTCCAACTCAGGACCAAGACTGGCGGCCATGATGCCATGAGCATGCACCCTCAGGCGAGATCGCAGGCGGAAAGGCCAGACCCTTCCGGTGCCAGTCGAACTGGAGGTGCCCCTTTAAGAAGGTTCACGGGGACGTCTCTGCCGAATAGCAAGGTAGGTGGTAACAAAAGGGAAGTAGAGTGGGTTTCAGTTGATTCTTGCAAAACCAAAACCAAACCTATTACTTGCCAATTAGACTACTCGGCCAATCTCAAAACAGAGTAAAACCAAAACCAAACCAATTACTTACCAATTAGCCTACTCAGCCAATCTCAAACCATAGTAAAACCAAAACCAAACCCAAACGTCTTACCAATTAGACTACTCAGACAATCAAACAAAACCAAGATACTGCAGATTGGGAACTCTATAAACTGTCTGTATACAGCTAAGACCTTTTAAGGATTAAAGATAAAAAAAACTTTTATGAACTAAAAGCTTTTATGCTATGCAAGCTTTATACCTTGTGTATGAAAATTGTTACCTCTCTGTTCGAGACTTTTAAATAACAGTCTCGGGTTGGTGGTTGTTGTTGTTAGTTCTTTTAATTTGTTTTGTTTTAAGTACCGTATTGTTCAGTTACTTGTCGTTTTGGAAGTTGGGAAAAGTACGACCGACGGTTAGTTCTCCGTCGGAAAAAAATAGAATTCGTAATGGGAGCAGGATTGATAAACGTTATATTTGAAAAGATCCAGTGTTGGCTAATTCAGAAAAAAAGAACAAAACAGTTCCTGATTTCGTTTTTAATGATCAACAGAGCTCAGCGCCAAAGAATGGCCAAGGAGGATCCATACGTGTTTTACCAGCAACAGACTTCAGTTCACCATCACAGCAACATGAAGGCAGGCTTAGCCAAATAAATAGTCAGCAGAATGTTGAGTTCGCGCCTCCAATGCCACGACCGTATATCATAGCGCACACCTGGTAAGGGTATGGGACTAATGCAATCCTGAGACGATCAAATCAAAAACCTGTTTTCTATTGGGATTGAATTTTTTTTCAGGGTATAAGACTAATGCAATCTTGGGATGATCAAATCAAAAACTTGTTTTCTGATTGACTATTTTTCAGGGTATGGGACCAATGCAATCTTTTGACGATCAAATCAAAAACTTGTTTTCTACTGGGATTGACTTTTTTCAGGGTATGGGACCAATGCAATCTTGGGACGATCAAATCAAAAGTTGTTTTCTACTGGGATTGACTTTTTTTCAGGGTATGGGACCAATGCAATCTTGGGACGATCAAATCAAAAGTTGTTTTCTACTGGGATTGACTTTTT
>OMLO01000356.1_pt1 | contig 28600 bp, 40 predicted proteins | sample 1674811 | NCBI WGS metagenome assembly OMLO01 (sample SAMN06265003, study PRJEB25207) | coral metagenome | isolation source: Coral host | place: Mexico:La Bocana,Puerto Morelos, Mexico | collected 2008-11-13
TATATATATATACCTTGATCTTCCAAACCTTTAAAATTTCCAGGGTTTGCTAGTAAAACCGAGGTTTGTCCCGGAAAACCAGGTTTTGTGGAAAAAACCCGGTTTTTTCCAAAAACACGGGTTTTCCCCCCATACTTTTTTCAATTCACAATCTGAATTTTGAAAACGATTCCCTTTATGGATGTCCAGAATGGATATTGTAAATTGTCATCAAGCATAAATTCGAAATCCTTTTGGGCTTGAAGCGTTTGAAAGGAAAACCATGTTAATGCCAACAACTCACCCCAAAAAGAACTGTTGCAAGGATAAGTGTTCGACCTATCAAGTCGATACGAAAGTCTTTTTCAGATACATTTCTTCATTCATGGATGAAACATTTAAATTGTCCGAAAGTATTTCGAAATCAATTGTTCGACTTTTGGGTACAACATGGCACAGCCCAAGAATCCACTGTCCCCCCACCATTGCCGGATATCGCTGCACCTTTGATTTTGACTTGAACGATCTGGCTCTGGCAACTGAAACTCGGAAGTGAATATTTGGGATGAAGCTGGTAATTACTAACTGATGCTAAAGGTTTGATGACTCAACTGTTCGCTGATGATGGTGGGCCCCTTATATAATATTCACTCCTTGGCACGCACTAAGTAGCCGCACTCGATGAACTTTGCATACACAGCTTGAAGATACCTCTCTACCACCCTAAGAGACGTAGTAGAACCTGAAGCAACGTGCCGCGACAATCGGCTGCCACGTCCGATAAAATCTTCGTCCATCTGAACCGACGTGCACAAAACATTGAGAACAGGCCCCCCTCGATCTGCAGCGTCTGACATGTGTATGAGGAGATGGTGCAGCGCATGTATTTTCGGATGCATAATCCACAAACGATCCCCACGCCCTAACGATTCCAATGCCATTTTGTTGTAACGCCTCAAAAATCGAAGACCATGACCCGTGGCCGTCGCGGCCTGCTCGGCCGAAAGCCATGCATCCGATTCAAACATCGTAGTTATATATCGATTGATCGCCACTGCAGCTTCTCCGACATCACCCAACATCCCGTCCCAGCGTTCTGCCTCAAATCGTGACTGAACAAACAGCATGAGCGATGTGGTGAGGTCTCCTTTGTGCCAAGCGGCTGTAGGATACGTTGTTGTCGATTGCCAGCCAATATGCTCCTTTGTCAACTTTTGAATGTGCGCCGTTCGTCCATTTTCCGAACACCACGTCAAATACTTGTCTGAAAGCTGCTGAAACCGCAAATCGACGTTCCCACCGTTTTCAAGCTTCGATAGAAGTGCCAATGCAGATCCGAGGAAATTCCTGCCGACACCTAAGTGCCAGACATGAAATAGATCGAAGTGGAAAAAGTATGGCAATTCGTCAGTCGGGTGCGGCACAATCTCGAAAGGGATCTCGCCACCAAATGGCGATTGTTCAAGAACGGTCTGCTTCCAACGTGGATTTTTGGTATTTACCTCCTCGAATGGCACATCTGGTTGGCCTGCACGGCATAAGTGGCATATACCGCCACAAGGTCGGCGATTGCCACCCCCCGAATCGGCGTGCTTCGATACATTGCTGAACGATCGTTGCAAGTTTCCGCACTTTGCCAACCAAGGCCAGTCCCCGGTTATTCCCAGGCAGACTGCCCAAAACTTCTTCTTGCGAACAGAATCTTCAACACCTTCAAGTTGTACATAAGATAATTCTTCCGCAAGATATGTCATGAGATTGTCGAACACATAGGAGTTTGCGCCAGTGTAGTCGGACTTCGGAAGGGCTGTGAAAAGAAATCGCGTTGTGTACGAATGTCCCAAAAAATTCGGCAGCATCTTGTTGTAGTGTCGTTTTTTGTCTTGCCTCAAGCCAGGCTGTATGCCCCTGCCCAACACAGAATGAACGTTGATCACCAAAAATGCACTCTTTTTTTTCGACCTCCCTTCGTCCCCATGTGCCACCACCGCCACACAGCGTTCGAGACAAACTTCTCCTGATCGAGCTCGCACAAAAATCGGATGTTGCGGCACCTGCTGCTCAAAGTTCTTCCAGAAAGCGGTCCAAATTGATGCTTCCCTCTTTTCGTCGGGACGCACTAAGCCCGAAAGAAGGTGCCAACAATTGTGATCCAGAAGCATTTTCATCCAATCTCTGAAGCGTAAAATCGGAACTTGAGGGCCGTCGTCATTCGTATCAAGAAAATGGTGATCAATCGGCATACTAAGTTTAAAACGATGCACCATTAATCGATGACAGTTTCGTTCACTGTTCTTTTCAGACGACTTAGCCAACTTCGTGATTCCCCCGCTAAGATCCGCAAGATTCTCACCAAAGTCCGACACGATGTCCCGGGCAGTTCGCACTGCTGAAGAACTCGAGGCCTCAGCCGAAATGGATGCATGAATGAGAGTCGAGGAACTTTGGTAAAGTTTGCGGTATATATCTTGAATGGCCAACTTTTTATGTTGATTTTATTTGCGCAAAAAATGCACAGTTCAGTGCAATCATAATATTTCCATCATCAGCCCTATCCACACCGTGGACAAAACCCGAATGAAATAATCGTCTTTCTTTGGGTGAATATGGCCGGGTGCTATATATATTATGTCGTATATATTGTATATGTTTGGCGTTCGAGCAATATGGTATCAATGATATTTTTCTTGATATGTATATAGGGCCAAGCACGGAAATTTAGAAACAAATATAATATTCGTCGATTATAGGGTTCCCTCAAACATACCTAGAGAGCAGTTCGAACACAATTCCAGAGGTCATAGGCCTCACGATCTCACCAGCACATTTTCACGGCCATAGGGGTTTTTCACGGCCATATGGTTTTTCACGCTTTTCACGCTTACAGGCGTTGCTGAAATTGCAACTTGAGCTACTGAGCTTGAGATACTTGAGCCGTACAGTTTCTAATAAGCGTCGCTTGCAAAGGAAACGCTCGCAGTGAAGAACTAAGGTACAGAAAAAGTATACTTGGTTATCTATATATGTACCTTAGTTCTTCATATCTATATGTATATCTATAGTCTATATATGTATTGGTAAAATAAACAGTATGGGAGAACACCCAAAAAACATCACAACAAATCAACCCCATACCCTTCTCCAGTTTTTTCCTTTTCCAGTTTGGCAAAAGTGCTTGGGATTCCTAAAAGCCAACGTTGTAGCACCCTTTGTGCTGCAGTGGCACGATGGGTGGCCCGGTTTATTCTCATAAATTTTTTGTTGGCATCTTCATCCATCCATGTACTGTACCTCTGTAAATTCAAACGACCAGGCGTTTCCAGGCAAAACATGTGTTGTAAAAGATGTAGCTTTGGCCTTGTGCGGTAGAGCCTTTGGCCCTGTTGAACTGCACCATGTGCCAATCTAAGGTATGTGTCACAAAACAGGTCTCCCAACACATGGACTTGTTTGTTTTCTTCTTCGGTCAAAAAATATCCTTCAGATTTGGCAAGGACAGTAAGAACATTGTTCGAGGTCCAAATCGCAGTAGCCAGATCATCATTCCCAATGTTTTGTTTTTCCACCAAGTCACTCAACCACATGCCAATGATGGCAGTATCAAAACCCTTTGTTTTCAACTCCGGGTATTCATGTGACTTCCAATTCAAACATTGTTTGTTCAGCTTCCTTCGGGAAAGATTGTAGCGATTTGCCTTGGCATAATCTCGAAGGCTTCGTGAAGCAACAGCCAATCGTATATCAATGGTGCGTCCAGGGAAAAAATGGTTTTTTACCAACACCACAATTGCTGAAGCCAATAGATCACGGCCTACTCCTAGATGCCAAACATGCAGGAAGTCAGGATGTAGCATACGCAAATCCCACCCACAAAGTTCCGTGAGCACTGGAGGTCTATCAAATGGTAGACTTTGAAAAAGAGTTTCCTTCCATTTGCACGTTGTATTGGTATAAGCAAAGTCCAAGCACCCATCGTTTCCCTTTGTGGCGTGGCACATCCAACAAACCTGAAGGGTATACATTGTATACCCCCAGGGAAGTAGAGAAACCCCAACAGCAAGAAATATCTATTAAGTTTCCGTGTAAAACCTTTATGTTTTTGTGGGGAAAGCAAATTGTTTGAAAACCACAACGCCTCATTCTTTGATTGGTCCCGGTTGAGGTTCATCAGTTGTTTGAACGCTTTCCAATCACCTCTCACCCCCATCACGTACCAGAAGTGGCGCTCAACCTGAGTCCACCGGCCGTTCAGGAAACGTGGCTCTAGATTAATCCTAGTTGTTTCGACGTCATTTGCATTTAGCATCGCCAAAACCAAAGAAAACAAACAAAACACCACTAAGCCAAAGCTCAGGGACAATTTCGTTGGAAATAGGATCCCTCAGAACAGCCCCTTGTGAAGACAACTGATTGAAAGATTGCACTATATGGGACAATGCAATTTGCACAGTTGAATTGATTTTTCCATCACCATCAAAGACATACCGACTTGAGGGGATGATCGTCACAAGATTGCGGGAAGCCAGTGAATCTGTTGCATGGGGTGAATGGTCACTGCACCACAATAAGTGTAGGAACTGTTCATTGTTGGCTTGGGCTTCATCACCTGAAAAGCACACAGGAATTTGCGCATAATAACCAAATATATTCATCAAAATACCAACACTAGATCAGAAGCAAAAAGCCGAAATAGATTTTTGTAGAAGGATATTGGTGGGAATACATTGCTATTCTCATCCAGGGCACCGTACAAGGTTACGCCAAAAGATTGCTTCCAACTAGATGTTTTCCCATTCAGAGGATGTTGCGGAAACTCTTGCATCATCCCAGACCAGTAGGACGCATGTTGCTGGAAATCGACCAAGTGTGATAAATACCCGCAATCCAGGATTGCCTGTACCTTGAATGGGGCTCGAATATTTGTGGGTAAAGCATGGTGCCATCTTTTTTGGGTAACATATCCTGAAAACATTTTGTATTTCCTCAAATCTATTAAGATACATAGAGATGTGGTAATACAAATGGCCACTGTACCAGCTCAACCACGGGATTCCCATGCAAATCTTCGCCACAAACCATTGGCAGCGGGAGATAGGATAAGTCACAGTCCAAGGATATAGCATCCCTCCGAATCTTCCCATAGAAAGTTTGCTCACGTGAAGTCCTTGCATGCAGAGCCATGGGATGGTGGGATGGCCGGCAAGTGGGAGGCCGATATGGGATTGGTGCTGGGTGCAGGCTAGGTTCCTAATGATTTCACTGTCATAGATTTCAGCCACTGCTCTTGCAGCTGTGATAGAGGAGCCACCAGTACCAATTGCACGAAGAAGTCTCAGCTCATTTTCAAACATCAAGGTAATTTCGGGCTTTCAAAACAACAAGTCAATACATGTTGGAAATTCTCTTCTCAGAGGCCAGTGGCGCATCATCCAAACGATTTCGTAGGTTCGGGGAGTTTTGACCTGCGGGGGACACCAACGTACACCTTTTGAATTTGTTGGGGCAGTGCCGAACCACTTGATGGAATCTTGAAGATGATATACATGTATTATAAATCTCAGGTACGTACTTGTAACATATATTACACGTGAGACCTGAAAACAGATGAAGTACTCTGAAATTTTCCCAACGCAATCCTGCCATCCGCACACTTAGGCATGAACATCCATCGCACAGCATGCCTACTAGTGTACATTCCCCACATCGAACTGGTGCACGGACACCACAAACCACGATTAAGAAAGTGAAGTTGTCGATTGTGATTCCAATGATCCGGTACCAACTCAAGAAAATGAATGTTCACCAAATTTGGGTGGATCTATCCGTGCAAAGCTATAAAAGCTGATGTAGAAAATCAAAATCAGATTAGGCCGTTGCGTTCGCTGCGTTCTTGCGCAGTTGATTGGCCACGGCTCTGGCTTGTGCTTTCAACATGCTCCCAGCATCCACCTTGAGGCCAAACTACTATGGGGGGGGCGTTGTGAAATTTTGGCCGGTGAGAAATGGATTATTGATAAAATATTTTTAAAAGTCCATCAAGAAAAACAGGATATATATGTGCAATTTGAGTCACCAAAGAAGAAGCTTGCGCCGCCAAATCATTGATTTCTTTCGTATCGTTGGTGTTGAGCAGCCTAAGTCCGTCATGAACCCTCAAGATCCATACCATAAGGCCATCAAAAAATTCAGAATCAACATTGCCCTATGACTAAAGGGGTGATAGTAGAAGAAGCTGAGACTAAAACCCCTCCAAGATATTCTGGTACTTTGCGCGGGTTTCTTCAAGGTTCTTTCGAAGTTCATGACCTTGTGGTAAATCAAGTAGGATACCAAAGGTACTGTTCATCTCCTTCTTCAACTGGTTGCCTCATGGGGGACACCAAAAATTCAACGCTATAAATTTGGGAAATGAATTGCTTCATTTTTCATGGCTAGATACGGGTTTGGGTCGCAATCTCCGATGGTGTTAGTTGCACTTGGGGCTGAACACCACCAGCACGTGCTTTGGCCTTGGCCTTTCCCTTCGCTTTTGGGCGAGTTCCTGGCAGAATTTTCTGAAATACAAATCGACTATCTATATACATATATATATATATATACATTCCAACCCAGCAAAACGCATTGTTGAACAATTATGAACATTGAAGAGATAGGGTCCTGTATCAGTACCTCCACCCTGACCTGCAAGTTGTTTTTGAAGAGCCAATAGTGCATCCGTGGGGTTGGTATCACCAAGGGCAGGCGTAGACATACTCGGTGTAACCCCAGAACTCACATCATTGATGAACCCTTCCGTGGCACGCCCACTCATATGGAGATGTTGGGATTGTTTCACTCTGACCTTGTCATTGAATTTTGCTTTTCGAGTCACCCAGAAACCCACAGATTCAGGGTCATCTGGGGCATCAGGATCCTTGATCCCTTCCCCTCGGCGTATGATACTTTCCACCTTTTTCCTTGGATGTGAACCCAAAGGCAATGGGCTTTAATGTTCAAAAACTTTTAGCAGTTCATTGAATAGTTTCGGATGTCACATGTTGGCCAAGTAGCGTGCTGAAGCCAGCCTTGATCATGTCAGCAACGGTCATGAGATCCTTACCACCTTCTAGCTCATGCTCATTTTCCTTGCTGTAGTGCACAGCCGCTTCAACAAGTCCTGAATCTTCATTGTTTTCGACCCACGTGCGAAGAAGCTTGGAACGCTCCTCCCAGAACACATGGGGAAATTGTGTGGGGGGATATCTACTTATTGAAAACAAACAATCGTTCATTTACAAAGCAGCGCCATTCCATGAACATATAAGATATGAAAAGGTCTCCTTGTTGTTTCCATTCCACAGCTGTGCCATGTTCGGAAATTGTGTGGCATTCGACTGCATGTGCCGCATGAGCCTGTTGTACTCACACTTATGCGTACTGGAGTTGATCTTATCACCTGTTTTTGGGATGGCCACTGCACTGCATGGTGGAGTTGGAGCCACAGAGGGTGGGGGTGGAGTCTCTTGAGTTTCTTCCTCCTCTTCACTTTCCTCCCCATACATCCCACTATCTTCTGCACTCTGTTCCTCTTCTGTTTTGGTTTCTGTTTTTTCTGCGGCGGCTGCGGCCTTAGCGGCGCGAATCTCCTTAGCTGTCATTTTGACACCATCCACCTCGGACACAGGAACTTCACAAGTAGGGTTTTGATTGATGGATGGGGCCTTCTTCGATGCAAGGGTCTTTTCTAGCTCTGCAATCTTTCGTTGAAGGGCAGCCACAGTATCACCGTCAACAACTTGGGATGCACTGGGACCAATCCTTGGATTTTTTTAATGTTAAGTGACACCAAGCAAGTACATTTTTGGTTTCACAGCAACCCCCACCAACCTGTGGTCATCACGTTGACCTTTAACTTGTTATATGTTTCAAGTGGACCAAGTTGGTAAGGAGAGTAAATGCCAAGCAACTCGCTTTCCTTGGCAGGCGAGGGAAGCTCTGCAGGAGGCATCGTCTTCGACAAGTCAGGCGCCAGGGCCTTCTGGGAGATCTGTCCGGCGACAACTTCCTGACCCAGCAACAGGGTAGTGCATGACCTCAATCAACAAGCGGGTTTGTTTACAAGTATAGGATTCGGATATCCTACTCCAAGGTTTCAAAACAATGTATTATTATCAAGGGGCGAGGTGTTTGACCCAGAGCGGTGAAGGGCAGGGACGGCAGGTTCATCCTCAGGGATGTGGTGACGGAAATTGCTAGGATATATCCTGGGATTTTGGGAATGTAAAAGGAAATGATTGATCAAAGTCACTGTTGCAAATGATCAAACCAATGATTTTTCAATCCATATCAAAATCAAAGATTTTGATACATTTAAGTCAATGGCCCCTCCTCTGGCGGGGATTTGCGGGAACGTCGTCGTTTGGGCTGCACTGCTTCTGCTGCGGGATCGGGCTCTAGAGCTGCATCACCCGATACATCGGGAGGGGGTACATCAGGCGAGAGCACGTCAGGAGAAATGGGTTCGTCGACACCAGGTGCAGTTCTGTGTTTCTTCTTCTTGGGTTTCTCTGAGTTCTCAGGTTCCTCTGGTGTCTCAATCTTCTTTTTCTTTTTCTTTTCTTTTTTGGTCTCTTCTGCATCCGTCTTGACTGTTTCTTTCTCAAGATCTTTCTCCTTCTCTTCCATATCTTCCTGACCCTTCTTCTTCTTCTTTTTCTTTTCTGGCTCATCATGTTTCTTAAAGCCTTCTGGAGGAGGTCCATTAAGATCTTTCAAGACCTGGTAGGCCTCCTCATCAGCTAGGTCGAAATCACGTTTGAGCTGTTCATATTCGCTCCATGTGTAGAAAGGAGTCCCAGTACTACCATCCGACCCAGCAGCCCCAGACGGACATTCGTTTTCTCCAACCGTAGGTTTGACTTTTTTCTCTTTTTTGGACTTCTTGCTAGAACCCGAAACAGATGCATCTGGAACCCTGGTGGATTCAGTGCCTTTCGTGTCCGAAGGTGCTTCTTTGCCAGATCCGGCTCGGAGAGCCAGCACACCCAGAACACCATCAATGGTCGATTGAGGAAGCTTAGCTTTGGTAACCGCCATGGTGCATGTAACTACCAGGTTACCAAATCAAAAAAGGCTTGAGAATCAATGCCAGTTTGGTTTGGAAGTTCAAATGCTGAAGTTGCCGACTGAACTAACTGAAGTCTTTCAATATGTGAAGCTTTTTTCAGCATGACAATCTCAGCAATAGTATGTGCAAATGTCCGGGGAAAATCCGTGAAAAAACGTGAAAAAACGTGAACTTTATAAGGGGGCACCTTTTAAACGCTACATATTTGGCCGTGAAAAACCGTGAAAATCCGTGAAAGTCATATAAAGGGATTTCACGTCGATTGCTCGGATTTTCACGCACTCCGTCCTGGTTTTTTTTTCCACCTCCACACAACGAACGTCACTGGGACGATTCCCCCGTGCCCAGGCTCGTGAAAGAAGCCATACGTAATCAGATGGCATCAGTGTTGAAGGCAGTCCTGCAAGGGCACACAGTGGGTGAGCAAGGATGATGCAGCCAGAGTTCATAAGCCAGGATTTTGACTATTGGGCACTATTCGAATCCAAAACCACGTGCAGAATATACATTCCTTCTAACTCACCCAAATACATTTCCAGCACCACCCGCGACCAGTCCTCATATTGGGATACATCGTTTTGAAGATATCGAACTGAGTCGAGCTTTGAAATTCGGGGCTTGGTGTGGTGGATTGAAACTTCTTTTGAAAAATCTACGGAAGTTTTTCTAACGTTTCCATGAATTTCTACGGAAAAAAATCTGACTTTTCCGTGAATTTGTGATATCAACCGTGATCGGCTATGACATACATTCATGTACCTTAAGTCCAAGGTGCCCAAATCCCGGGGAAATTGATTGAAGAGCTTTTCAGCAGATAGTCGATAACATCTTCCATGGCAGCCTTAGGTCAACAGATATGGAATAAAAAAATAGGCTTTATTTTTTGGCCATTTCATTGTCAAAGAACTTGCTTACATAGATCACCAGATAGGCCAATCGGGGCCAGCGTACTATCAACCACACAAGTGCACTTATCCATGAAAAGCTCGGCGTCCGTGAAGCAACGATCAATGTGAGCCGGTTGTCGGGCATCAGGCAAAGATACCTGGGAGCAAGAGGTGGAATCCCGGGAGAATGGATGGAGTGGCCAGACTTGGAATCAAATAACAATCACCAAGGGGCCCCTGTACGATCCTGGATCTTTTGGGCCAACCATACACCAAATTCATCAGGGTATCTCCTTATTTGCAGCTTGGATCTTTGGTGATGGACCCATGGCAGACTTGCGATGCAAAATCCCTACGGTTGTATCAAAATGGTAAGGGGGGAAAAAAACATAGCTACCCCAAATTTGGGCATCATGAAAATTGACCTGTGGTTGAAAAAACCATATTATGTTGGAAAGAATCTGACTGCTCTTGAGTTGATCACGAATACCAACATGGCGTTTCACGCCTTGCTTGTCAATGTACTTGCGAACCAACTTGACTTCTTTTGCAGATTGGGCTTCACGTGACATGTACCCTGCACGGTTGTTAATTTCCTGCAGCAAGACATGATCATTGCTCCATACCAGATGTTGCTTCGGAGTAGGGTGGCCGAAATTTCCCATCCAAAATGTCGTTCGAAAAGCCTGGTGAAAAACAATTGAACCAATCTCAACGGAGAACCCTTTTCGTTGGGGGGTTTCCCTCCAATTTGAACCACAGGACAAGGGTAGAAACAAATCCCCATAAACAAACATAAAATGGGCTCATGCTGTTTTTTCAGACCCAAATTTGCCTCAACTGCAGACCATAGTTTTTGGAACCATGGCATATTGGCCAGACAAGTTCCCGAGGGTTGCTCCAGCAACCACCTCAACTTACGGGCTGCGCACACATGGACCAAAATAGCCACGCGAGCACTTAAAAGGTTTCCCTCACGAACGAAGTCACGTCGGGAATCCCCTTCAGGGCTTAAGAAGCTTCTCCCACTGGTGTATCTTGACCTGGGATATGTTTTTTGGTGGAATGTGGGGCCAGTTTGATTGTCAACCCCAATAAACAAATAAGACACTAAGGTTCAAACATTATGGAAAAGGATCGGCATACCAAAGCTATCAGCACAAAGCCACCAGGTTTGCAACGTAGAACTTGCACCAGGGCTAGCCTAGCTAGATCACACAGGAAGATATTTGATTTTCCAGCGGGTTTTAACATGTTAAGTCTTGTAGAATGAAATGTCACGAAGTTTTCGCTCCCTGCGGCCACGAAACAGAAACCCGGCCGGGGTTGTCAAATCCATGGAGGCAGTGTAATCGCTATCCAACGCACTCCCATCCAAGCCGACCTCAAATGGAGAATGGTTTGAAACCTGGAAACTGTTTGGTGGAAAGGGTTTGAAACGTGGAAACTGTTTGGTGGAAAGGGAGGCAACAATTTACTACAACAGAATTGAATTCAAAATTAAAGTTCAGATATGGGACATCCCACATTCCACGTGTCACAGCACCACCGCCACTAAAGATTTCAGTGAAATCGAGGTCCTTCGGGAAAGATTGAGGTGGCCGAAAATCATTTTTTAGTTAGTTAAAAAAAAAAGGATTTTCGGACACCTCAAGTGCAAGATTTTGTCCATATGGTGAACAAATGCCAGATTCCAAACAAACAATATTGAATACACAGTAAAAAGGATATATCATATCTTTGGGAAAACATGTCACAATCCAATTTCGACCAATAAATCCTGCGTTGTGCACAACTTCCCATGCCATAGTGTAAGTAAAACCGCAGCAATCACCACAGGTGGCACATTGTACCGCAACAAGTCCGCCACCACCATTTCGGCTAAAGGTAAAACGATACTAGCAGCTTGATACTTACAGTGGCTTCCACTGGGGATTAATAGACAGGTCTTGAACAATCCATTTTGGAGGCTTCACAATGTTGCCAAAGGTACAACCATTGATCACAAGTACGTACGCATTTTTTTACCACAACCCCTATCGTCGATCCAACACCGTGAACAAATTAGGCAGCCATCATGGCTGCTTCAACAGTGGCCTTGAAAGGGTTTTCCCATGTGCCAGCCGGAATGAACTTCCTGCGTTTCAGCTCACCCACACTAAGAATCTGGGCACGCTTCAAGGATCCATTCCACGCAGTGTTGGCCACAGCACGTGTGGCAGGCTCACCCCGGGATTTGGCACTATCCAAATATCCCTTGATAAATTGGTTCCTACATTGACTAAAATCCCCAGCTTTGTAGCTGAGGCTCTCACTCAAAACATCTTTGATTTCCCCCACCGGTGGTTGATCTAAAGTTGGAATGTCACCAGCCGGTGATGCGCCATTTGAATTTGGTACCAACAACGCTTTTTTTTATTTTTCTTCTTACGTTTTTTGGGAACCAAATGACCATTTTTTTTGGTCGCCTTGGACCCCGAATCAACAATGCAACCGTTCTCATCTAAATTTTCCTCAGCATCTTCACCAGTGTTTGACTTGTACTGCTCAGAAACAGCGAAGGCAACAGCGGGTTTGTCCTTCGACTCTTTGAGTTTTGCCTCGAGAGATGCCAGAACCTGAGATTCCGATGTGGCAGCGCAAAACAAATTGGATGCAAGGTGTGTATTGTATATTTTCGGAGTCACTTTATTATATATATAAATATATTGCAGCAGTATATATATATATATGTGTATATCAATATTATGTGTATATATAAATATATATATATGGGTGAGCCTATCAAAATCCAACTTCAACATCGACGAAATCGAAACTACAAAATGAAAAACACTCTGAAGTTCACGTAAGTGAAGGGGAAGAAACAAAATCTGGTAAAAGGGCACGTTTTGTGGGTTGCTCTTTTGCGGATACAGACTTTGGTCCTGAAACCTGTGATCCATTGTCATTCAGAACCTTTTCCGATGACGACTTTGACAACCGAAGATTTTTGATCTTTTCTATGACATCATCCACCTTGGCCGACCTCCCAGAAGATGATTCCAATGAAGATGACTTAGAAGCCCCACTATTGGATGACAAATGGGATGACGGAATAGTAGTTGATGAACTAACGGAAGGGCTGGATGCAGACCGGGCCCTTGCTTTGTCCACCTGCTGCAAAGCCCGCATTAGCTTCGCATCGCGATTGCCAAGGCTCTCAAGATCAATCGTTGGTTTCCATGAGGACTGACGGAGTTCCGAAATGTCACCATTGACCGCCGATGTCGGCTCATCGTCATCAGAATCATCCTGAGCCAACGGAAGAGATCAACAGTTTTTTTGTGGTGTCACAGTGGGAAAACTGGCCCACTCAACCCCCCCTTTTCGGGGCCCAAATCGGGGGGTTGAGGGGGCCAATTTTGAGAAAAATGGAGTAAGTCATACAGGGGCGAAATTACTGATGGACATCATCTTGCAATAAATGCTGTCGAAACTTGATATCAAGTTTTGTCAGAGGAACTGGTTTCAAAGCTGCAGCAGGTAACCCTATTTGCGCAATTTCATCTCTAAGATCATTCAATGCTTGTTTCTTGGAACGCTCGGCACGAGTCATAAGCCTCCTCATTCGGCTTACCTTAGATAAGGATTTTGCACACATTAAGATATGATTCAATCCTGGTAAAGATGGCAAACCCTTCAAGTCGCACAAAACTAATTTTGGGGGCCCAAAACCACCAGTGCAAACATCGGACAAGTGACTAGTTTCACCAAAGCCTTTGCCGTTTTAAGGGCCCAGTCTTGACAGGCTGGAATTTGGGAATGTAGTCCATTTGGCCAATGTTTGCCATCATCAAAAAAGACCAGTATGCTTTTGCAAAGTTCATGAGCAGAAAGCCGGTACATATTCATACTCTTTGGGCCCGGGTACCGCTTCAAACCACGAAAGACTGCTAGTACTGCCTGCAAATGATTTGTGACATATAGGGTCAATGCATTCAGCGTGTGTGTAAATTCTATCGTTTTTTCAAAAAATACTGTACAACTCAATTGACGATTGTTACCGCAAACATTTGTGTATACCAAAACACCTTTTCACGACCCTGGGATCCTTCTGGTTGGCCACGATATCGTTCAAAGTGCACCTCTCTTTGGTGAAAAGTTTGCCCGAATGGTCCAGGAGGAAACCAAGTCCAGCCTCAGGCCACTTGCTGTGCTTGGCTGGTGGCTGGAGTGATGGGAACCAAAAAACAGGCAGACCACTTTCAGGTTCACCCAAGAAAAAACGAAAATATACGGGTTAATTATACCAGAGGACTGCTTTCAGGTTCTCGCACTCTTCAAAGCAAACAGCAAAGGCTAGATGCCGAGTGGGGCATTCATGAAAAATCTTGCTAAGCCGACCCATAGTATACCCACCTACCACCGACTCAACTTGATATCATGGGCCCCGAGGCCAAAAGATCCAAAATGGACTGCGAAAGACATGTAAGTGTTTCTTCAGTTAAGTCTCCAAATTGTTCATTACTTTGTGAAACAACATGTTCAAAATCCTTTGGCCAGTTTGACCTTTTTGACATCTATATATGTTTTTCACCCACCCACCAGTGCACAGGCGGGTCGTGCCATGCATCACTTGCCATATTCTTGGAGGCATCGTTCACCGCTGCACCTGTCATGTGGGAAGATTGGGCAGTTTGAGGTGCTTTTTTTTTTACATTTAAAAATGTGGTACCTGTGAAACTATACTCTCAGACTCTCAGGTAATGGAGCATGAACTCAATAGGGAATGTGAGTCAATTAAGTTTGCACACATCGTAAAACCATAAAGCCCAAGGGCACCTGTGGATACTCCAAGCTGGTTCCAAATCCAATGGTTGCCTGACCTTACCACGCTTGCTGCACCAGGAGCAGTGAGTGACAGGGCAAGATACATTTCCGGCTTTACCATCATCTCTCAATTTTTCCACATTGAAGATATTGAAACTAAAGATTTTGAATAGCTGAACAAATGGCCACTGTGCATGCTGTTGAGGAATTTATATGTTGATTTTTTTCACACATGACAGGTGCACGGTACTTTGCTCTAAACAAATGGAGGTATATACATATGTGTTCTAGATATGTTATCTCAAGTCTAACTTGCATTCTCCAAAGCCTGAAAGCCAGGCCACTGTTTCACTTCATAATCGCCAGACTCTGCATCACCCAGCGTAGATTGCAAACCAGCAGCCGACATGGAAGTACACACTCGAGCGAATGTTTTCACAAAGAAGTGTTTGTTGATCCTTTCTTTTGGAAAAATCAGTGAGGAAAAGGTGATGCATTTACAGAACAAAACAATGTCAGGCAAGCAAAGTTCTTGCACATGGATTATCGAAGAAAATGGGAAATAACTTGGCAGCAAACCTAAACAGTTTTTTGAGTGGTTTGAAAGCATATTTCCCACATGTCATTTCTGTTGTTCCGCCTTTTTCCTGTTGGAAATGCAACAGTTCAAATTGCGAAAGGTGGACATGTCAAAACATGTCAAAACCAAGGGCCAATGGCCAATGCCCCTGTCCCAAATATATTATATGTATTTTATATAACATGATTTCTGGACAAAACACCTCAAAGTCTGGCATCTTGAACTATTGTAAGTTATGGGACTCCTTGTTTTTGCATGGTTTCTGGTGAACTCTTCTTTGGAGGGAAGCAACAAACAGTTTCTTTAATTTGCCTTTAGTTGGGGCTGGAAATTGTTTGGGTCGTACCTTCCCAGGTTTTACAAAAATATTGGACCACAAACATAAACTTCATACACTTCTTGTTATCCCCACAAAGAAACCATACAGTTCTTATAACTGCATGGTTTCTTGAAAAATACATACTAGCCCATGCAGTTAACACATGTGGACCAAAGCCATTGGGATTTTAGATCCATTGGGGCTGCTCACGGCCAGATGGGGATTTTCACGGCCATATGGTTTTTTTCACGGCCATATGGGGTTTTTCACGGCCATGTGTTTTTTTTCACGGCCATATTGGGATGTCACGGCCATATGCTGAAACGGCTTATGGCTGGGGAGGAGGCGATCAAACAGCCCTCCAGGTAACGAGCGGATGATCTATGAATTTCTTCGGGATTCGAGCTGGGTCTTTTTGAGATACTTATTCGAACAAGAAGATCCACTGATGCCACTGATGTTCAAAAAAAGTTTCGCACGAATTCTCTTTCTATTCCAGTCCAAAAAAAGTTGGTATTCGATCAGATTTATGATTGCCCAATCATCTTTATGGTGAGGAAGATGTAGGAACCTTAGGAAAATAAACTGACCGTTCGTTCATTTTGCTGTGGTATACCAAAGGGACACTAGTCATTCCAAAGATTGATGGGAATTCGACCCCCAGAAATCCGAACATCTTAGGACACGACCCCCTCACCCATGGAAGCGCTCATGCCACGAATGACGTTGCCTGGCTTGATACCTGGCATGCCGCGGGATATTGAAATTCAAGCGGAGTTGTTCGAAATGCAGTGACTCCAGCAACGGTCAGAATTGTAAACCATGTGAATTGTTCGGCAGTATTTGCAATCAACAATGGTTGCCGATTATTTTGCCATGCATAAGCAAAATGCAATCAAGCTTTGATTTTCATCATCACGATATGGCAACGAAACGTACTGGATTGCGAGAGATTATGATCAAATGGGTCCGCCCCTGCTCTGTACACCCTGCTTTGTGGTTCCAAGTTGAAAACATTTGAAAAATACTTGATGCAACCTGGTGCTTCGAAATCAAAAAATCAAAAGATCTTGAAGAATTTCCCGATCACTATTTTCATTACCCACAAAGCCATACAGGTGTACCATTGGCATTCGGCTAACACCCCAGAACCCAATTGAACACTAGTGCGACCAATTTTGTGATCGACAAAAGTGGCAACTATTTGCCCTTTTTTTCCTTCTTGCCCTTCTTTTCAGCATGACCTTTCTTAGGTTTTTTCTGATTGGGCTCAGCTTCATCATCGGCATCAGGTTTCTCCTTCTTGTCATAGAACTTCTTGGCAGTCCTATATGCATTGATTGCTTTGACCCCCAAAACTTGATATATCGAATGGTCCATCGGTCTGCCAACCCCTGAAGTAAAAATCACATGTTTTTCTAAATTCGGCTGTCCTAATCTTCATTTCGGATGCAGAAGCTTTGCTGCACCTAGGGTGCAACCCGAAAAGGTCCCAATTTAGAAACATTAATGTTACACAATGATATGAATCTTTGGTCAGCTCTCAGAAAACTATGGTTGGCACACAAGGGTTGCAGCCTTCATGGCACTTTCGGCTTGGGTATACCACCTGGAGTAAGGAATGGTGATCTATCATTGATCATACTTGAACGCTATAACGTTTCGAAACATGTATCAACCAAGTAGCTTGTCCCCTGTGAAGTTATCCACCTCACCATTCGCCCAAGCTTCTTGACATTTGTCATACTCCGCATCAACCTTCGCGATGTCCAACTCAAGGCTCTTCACACACCTGCAGTGTCGAATTGCGAAACTCGAGCACAAATATGATCGGATAGGAGGATTCGGGCAGGCAGTTTCAAACCCTGAAATCGGTAAAGTGAAAACTAAAAGCAAAATATGGCGAAAGTATAAGCTGAACCGGGAAACTCATTTGTGGCTGCTCCGGTGTAGTTTTTCTTCAAATCACGGGCCAAAGATCGGAGTTTCCCAAGCTTCGAAATCATGCTGGGGAGGAACTTCTTCAAAGTTTCTTTTGTCTGGCAGGGGAATGCGACATCGACCATTCAAATCTTCTTATGGGATCCCAAATGACATCAAACGTACTAGCAAATGTGTGGGAGTCCTGAATATACTTGTTCATCTGGGGTTGGTCGAGCTTCTTATCCTTTAGCTGGGTGTCACGTTTCTCACGATCAGCAAGTCCATCAAAGCTGGTGCCAAGGTCCGAAGTAGGATCACCATCTGCCTCATCAGGTGGATGGTATAGCAATCAATCGGTTTATTTGTTATAAATGGATTTCGCGAAAGTGCAATGATTTGTTTTCTATATAGGCCTTGACCTTTTTGCGATGCTCTTCTTCGTAAGATGACTCTTCAGTCCTCTTGGCAGTCTCCTTGACCACCACCCAGTACTCAAATTCTCCGTCGTAACCGTTGCGCCTGCCAGGCGGAATTATTCGAACAAAGAACATTTAATTTACGACTCAAACTTTGGGATTACTAGAATCAATTCTGGCCTGGCATGAGTATCGCCCAAAGCCAAACACCGTTGCTTTGCCCCATCGATCTTCTTCCTTAATACGATTAATTCCAATTTGTGATTTCGAGCTTGGGATTCATAATGGATTCATATGTGCGAATGCTGAATGCTAACATTGAAGTTGGTTTTAAGAATTGCACTGATTCCATCCAAGCTCTTTAAGATCTTCTTCGGAATACCATCCTTCATCGATGGTGAGTTGGAACGTCTTCTTCTTTTTCACGATGATGAGGATTTCGTTGCAGAAGGCATCCTACCAGTATATCTACCAGTGAACATTCAATGCGAAGACAATGTTCGAAAACATTGATTTTGGCATCTAATATACAATTCAACCAAGTAAGCAATTCATTGTCCTTGTCCCAGTTCACCCGTTGAAGGATATCGGCCATCAGGTTTTTATTTCCATTATGCCGCCATTCCTGCTTGACATAATCGGGTGCTTCCAAATCCTTCCGTCTCGCGTGAGGTTGGCGCATTCGATTGATCCGAGCTTTAGCAGCTCGGCGCAAGTTGAACTGCAGGGATGGCTGGAACGAGGAGTTGAGGATAGTCATGGATTGCGACAAAAGATTGAAATCTTTTAACTTTAGAGTTAAAAACACCAACTTTTGAAATCAGGCCTGACGCTGAGTCATGCGACCAAAAGAAGGCTTAGGGGCAGGGGTTTCGCCACCTGGTTTCGAATCCTCTGCACGGTTGCTATCTTCTGGTCGTTCTTGAAGGCTACGGACAGGTGTAGGGATGACCTCTTGGAAAATTAAAATGCGAATTCGAAATCCAGAAACCAAGATAGAGGATTCGCGCACGGTTTTTGACATCCAGAAAGATTTACCAAAGGGCGATCTAAACCCAGGGAGAATCAATCGAATTCTTGATTGCGGGCTAAGAACCTTCTTAGGGCCCACATCCTCCTTTCCAGCCTGTCCCACTTCGGCATCAGACGCCTGGGTCCGCTAAATGACGGGAGCGCAATCAACATGACTTTATAACTGTCATGTTTATTTTTTTTGATTTGTTCCAAGTATTTCCAAGTTATCGATCGAAAATGTCGGAGTTGTCAATCAGTTTTTTGTAATACATTTCAAGGCTGCTTCATCTTCAAATTATTATGGGATCAAAGAACAACAGCTGGGCTTTCGGCCGGCGCAGTCTCTGCAACAGAAGGTGCTTCAGATTCGACCTTGGCGATATAGAATTTAACGATTCGTTTTTTGGATGGGATATTGGTGGAATAAAAATTTCCGTTCGAATTGAGGAAAGGGCAGGTGGGCTGCTCTTCTGGTTGATCTGCATATCTATTTCCTTCGAGGGGTTCAGAAGAATGAGAAATTGCCAAAAGGCTGTTGGATTCCAATTTCAGCAATAATTTTTTAGAAAAAACCATTCGAAAGGGTCCTCCAATTCAGCTAGAATTTGCTTTTCCTCGGAATTCAAAGCCGCATCATCAACGTGTTTCAAACCGGCTCCCAAAGAAGTGCAACTCCATCGGTTCGAGGTAGACATGCCGACCTTATACCCTGTCGATCTCGAGAATGACAAATGGCTGAAGTGCTGAAGGGATCCCAAATCGCACACTGGCGTGGTGGATCGTGGTGGTATGAGTTTTGAATTCTTCCATCGGTCATGAACTGGTGTTTCTTGAACATTGCAGATTTGCAAAGTGTTTTGATTTTTTTCAATCATTTAAAGCAGTCGATCGCTAAATTGGTTCCGAAAAGCGCTTTTGCGGGTATCCCACTATAGCACCAAAATTCGAATTTTGAATCGAACATGCACACCGTTCGAATCGAACATGCAAACCGTTCCGAATTGATCGTATCAGGCAAATCCCATCTTTTTTATCAAAAAAATGATTATTCCCCGAATATTTTCAATGCATGGGGGGCACATTCGAACCCGTGAAAAAATCACGGGTTGTCACGGGTAAATCACGGGTCTGTCACGGGTAAATCACGGGTTGGACATTACCAGGTTTTCCCCCAAAATCCCGGGTTTTTTTGGAAATATCACGGGTTGTCACGGGGTAATCACGGGTTCGTCACGGGTAAATCATGGGTTCGTCACGGGTTGCTAAACCGACCCGACATTTTCCGGGAAAAAAATGAAAAAAACTAAAACGTGACATATAATTTCTTCAATCTATAGTTCGAATTGTGGTTCGAATTTTGTTATAACTGGTTACGGGATTACCCAAGACGATTCGGGATCACAGTTCGCCATTCAGGAGGGATTTTCAACTTGCGGTTTCCCCGCAAATATTCGAACAATCCATCAAATCCGACATACTGCCACAAATCAGCCGGGGTATCCCAAGAACGATTAAACATTTCAAAAGCACTCGGAACCGTGTCCGGCAACTGAGGGCATCCAGATGCGGTCTCTTTCATCTCCTCGACCATGTCGATCAAGGCACGGGCAAATGGCCAGGGATAGATCCTGGGTTTTGAGGTGGCCATGTTTCGAATTGCATGTTTCGAATTGCCATGTTTCAAATGGGTTTTTCGAATTGCATGTTTCGAATTTAATTCGGGAATTCCATTCACAAAGGTGAAACTTCCAAAAAAAAAGTCGAGGTTCTCGGTGGGTCGGAGGGCTGGAGTACCTTTATATCTCTTGACTCCTTTTTCATCAAAGTAGACCACTGCGGTGCGAATTCGTTGTTCCTTGGGCTTCCGTTGATCTTTCTTCAATGGGCCTTTATCTAGCGCCAGAGTCACTGCAGAGTTACTATACCCATAGTGGCGTTTCGGAGTTGGAGCTGAATAGTGTTGCATCCACCATTGAACTTTCACAACCTCAAACATTGAAAATTCAGATGTCAAAATGATAAGTGCTCGAACTGAAAAAGTTGTTTTTTTTCCGGATGATTCAACCGACTCAACCGACCACAATTTATTCGATCTGATTCGATCTGTATGATTCGAAAACCAAAAAGACAGGAAACAGCTTGATCCCCTCCACAGGTAAAGATGTTAGCCATAATCCATCGAAACGTGGGGAAATACTCAAGGACAGACCCACCCGGCTGCTCCAACGTCCACACCCCATGAAGGGCTGTGACCAAAATGATCAATGCACAGGTCCTGCAAAGCACGAAGAAGTGGGGAAGCACAATCTGTGAGGATGGATGGCACAGTGTGCAATGATCGAATCAATTTCTTCAAAACTTCTATATTTGTTGTTTTTTTGAAAATGAGTTCGATCTATACCCCCCCACCTTTCCAATAGCCGGTTGCTCGAAAAGACTGATCGATATTCATCATATCCAATGCTGGCGCATGGTGATCGCCTTGATGTTCCAACATTCATTATCGAAAATGAAGAGCACTTGATGGCAAAGTGAGCTGCGAAATTACCCAGCCGAGCCCGAAGTAAACATAGGGCTGCTAGCCTCAGATGTATATTAAGGTCCAAAATCGGGGCATTTTGTCGAACACTAAAGATCATTCATTTCGTCACTGAATCAAAAAGAAAAACATTATTCGAATTCCTTCCTAGGTACGCAAAACCGGATGCAGTGTTGAGATCCATGAAATTGCTGCTATGACTGTCAGATTCACTAGGTTCATGGTCTAGGATATCGAATCGAACAGCCTTGTAGCCACATGCCGTTGCAAACTCGGTCACCCTCCCAACACCTGCGAAGAATTCAAACTGCTCGAACTCCTGCATGGGCCGAGTGGACGCCGCCAATAATTTTCTAAGCTTTGATCAAAGATGATAGTGCTGTAAAATTCACATCAGGATTGCTTCAGGGATTGTTCGATTAATTGGAACCCCCTACCTTCCCACGAGATCCCAAACATGGCCTCGGCAATGGGATAGCTCCAAACCAAAAGGAGCAGACACATCACAAACTCCTGCATTAAGGGGGTCGATGGGTGGTTTACGGTTTTTGCCAAAATATAAAAGTGATTGATTCGAAATTGCAATGCCGAATTTCCGAAATTCCATTGGAATATAGTTCGAAAGATTAAAGGTCCTTCGGGCATTTCAGCGCATGCAAGCGCCAAACCAGCACATCCAGAGATACCATGATCGAACGAGAGACGGCCCAATTGGCGAATCTGTAGATTCGATACTGTTGGAAAACAAAAATCAACATTTTCTTAGTCAAGCTTAAGTTGGAACTGCTCGAACTTAGTGTCATTGAATTCGAGCGAATTAAAATGTGAATGGGATGATTGGAAACGTTCTGCAAATCTTCGAAACACTGGAAACAGCTAAAATAGGCGGAGGTTTCGTGCATGATAACATCAGATTCAACATTCGGAAACCCAATTGTATGGTGAACGTTTTGAGAAAGTGATATTCGAAAATCAAACTTCGCCAGTGGTACGATTTTTGGTCCAAAGATGTTGAACCTTGCACCTTGCATTGGCCAGCAGGTCCTTTCCCTTCGATGATCTGCATTCGCCAGTTCCGGCCTCAGGGTGCGATGCCATCCCACAATTTTTTTGGATGATGATCGTTACAAATTCAACCGCTTGATGATCAATGCGGAAAAAAAAGTTTCTCGAAAGGTTATATTATAACTTTCAAGTTCGAATCTATCGGGGTAAAGGTAGCGAAAGCAAGGGGGCTGCTATAGCACCAACACCATTTTCCTCATCCAATGTCGATGTCGCCGTCAGATTGCGAAATGGCTTTACCCGCAGTCATCCAGGATTTGGCAAAAAAATCGTTTGATTCAAGAAAACTGTCGAAAGTCCATCAAATCGACCAAACAATTGTTATTATTATTGTATGTAGCCTGGTCTAAGACGCAGGATCTGAGCCAATCAAAAGTCTTGTTCAGGCATACCCGCAGACCTCCGAAAAGTTTCCAGACGTTGGATCTTGTGAAACTATATTAATCATAAACTTCAAGGTTCCAAGATCGAATGCAACAATGAAAATTGAGACTTATTTTCGAGAATTGATATACTTTCAAGGTCGAAGTCACTAGGTGAGCCAGCCTTCCACAAGTCCCATCGGCGAATGCCATGTACAGTGAAAAAATTACACTGTAATGCCCTAGAAATCGGCATCCGAGCAGAACTACATCATCAGGCTTTCAAAAGCAACAACTTCAGCTGCCTTAATTGCAGCTGCTTTCAAGCAATCCCTCACAATCCCAAAGTCAGGGTCATCGGTGACAGCCTCTGTAGATTCGCGGGGCTTCTTCGATAAATCATCAACCGACTTCGCCTTGGGCCGACCAATGGATGACAATTTCATGATTACAGTAAGGCAGGATTTGAATCGATGGATCTATGTTTGACTTTCGATTTTTTGATGCATCGATCGACTAATATTTTTTCAAACGAAAAAGTCATTCCTGAGTAACCAATCTTAATTTCGTTGAGTCACAAAGATGGATGCAGCTTTCAAAGCTGCCGAAAGTCGAATCAAGTAATCACCATCTCGAATCAAAGGGACCGAAAAGTAGCAAATGTCTTGACGGGAACTTCTAATGGCAACACCAACACCTGGCCTTTTCCAGTAGACACCCAAGCGACACTCTGCGGAGTTTGGGGTTTGGAATCGAAGTTGGTCTTTGTGTTTCTGTTTCAAAGCCTCGGGGGTATCCTTCTTGGCCTTTTTCAACATATCCTTGATGTAGTCAGTGATGTCGTTAACATGTTGATTCTCATCCATGGTTTGTTGAGCAACTTCAGAGGCCTTCTTCCTTTTCTTAGGACGCTCAGCATTTTTTTCTCGGTCTTCTTTTGTTGAACTTCTTGTGCATTCTGTTCGGCATGTTGTTCTTCATTCTTCTCAGGTTGATTCTCATTCAATTCCTTCATCGATACCTTACTCGCAGAATGCGCATATCTATCCCAAGCTTTCTTTTCATCTCCCAAGTCCCCCCTCCAATCTCCATCATTCTCACCATATTCTTCAAACCAGTTCTTATCCAAGTCATGCTGACGTGCTGCAGCAAACTCGGACCAAGCCTTTTCCATATCCTTTGTCCAAGCATGTGGATCGTCACCCTCGGTACCCTTTTTGTTTTGATTTTTTGTTTGACCCCTTCCTCGTCCTCTTCCCCGTCCGCGTCCACGGACCGGCCGAAGGTGCAACTGCTCACCCCGCTCCACAAAGGGTTTCTCCTATAGCGGCAACAAGCACTTCGATTAAGAGTCTATAGTTTGATTCTGTGAAACGTGTTTCTTCGATTGTTGGATATATGCAGATTGCAGATGATCTTCAAATGTTAGGGTCTCAAAAACATTATTCGTCAAAACTTTGCAAAGCATGTGAATTTTTCAGCCAACGCAGATCGAACCATTAGAGCCCAAACCAGCCTTGTCATCGTCGGCCTTTTTCACCGTCTGCGTAAACTCATCGCTCGAATCTGGCTTCTTTTCCTTTGATTTCCGACGGGTTTTTCTGGGCGGTGTTTTCGGATTCTCCGGATCATAGACGAAAGTATCTGGATCTTCATGTTCTTTGGGTTTCTGATTCTGATACTTATCTCGCAGTTCTTCTGAGGAAACTGGTGGAGAAATCACAGGTGCGATGGGATCTGGTGGAGCCGGTGCCACCATCACGTCAGCAAGCTGGGTCTCGGTATTATCATCAGCAGGATTGCCTAAGATGTATACTGCATTTGGATTCGAATCGCTTTTAAAGATGGGCGAAATTCAGACATAATTGATCAAAGGATATCCGATTCACACTTGGGAATACCAAAACCGATTTGCAATGTCAGGAAACCTCCACCATTCGTAGGATGTGGCACTGGTTCGGCTTCTTTTTCTTTTTCCCGAGTGGCCTTGATCCTGAGATTTTTCAATCATAACAATAAATAAAACGATACAATCAAATGGAAATTCGAAAGCATGCAGCCATTTTGCTGTTGCTCTTTTTGTCAATTGGAAACATTGTAATATTGAAGGCTGCAAAGCTAGAGTGCTATACGTGCCATTGCTTTCATTTATTTTTTGTTGATGCAACCTAGTCGCTTCGCGAGTTTCGCCATGAGCAGTTCTTTTCGTTGCTTCAAAAGGTCAGGGTCTTTAGGAGCACCTTGTTTCGGGTGAATCAAAGTTGATCAACAAAGTCAGTTACATGTCAGTTACTAAAAAGAAGAAAGGTTGAAATCGAAACAAGATTTGGTGACCACTCACGTTTCGTCCCCCCGTTTTGCTTCCGTCGGCACCTCCATCCTCTGGTCGCGCAGCCGAAATATCATGAATGCTGGTAGGAACTGGCTTACCTGGTGCAAGTGCAGGGGCAGGAGCGGGAAGATCCGGTTGATTTTCCAAAGGGACGGGTCCAGCATCGGAGGGAGCAACTGACGTAGCAGATTCATACATTCCCGAATTCTCGGATGATGACGACGACGAAGAATCAAATGCATCTTCATCTTCAGGAATGAGCTCCTATCGTGTACCAACCCAATCAATCCGAACCAATGGAATTTGTTCAACAAATGATCGAAGACCATTCAAAAGCACCATGATTGTCAATGAGTGGAATTATATGGGATCATGTATTATAATTGTATTATATGCAATTGTATTCTTTTTGCAATTAGACATCAGTCCTTCTGACCACGTTTTTCACGACGTTCAGCCAGCTTTCGATTGATCGAATCAACATCCTCCTTGAATCGATGGAAAACCACGTTTTGGCGGGAAGGGTGACGTTGACTGGGACAAACACATCAAGAGTTGATTTGCCAAGAAAACATACATGGTTGTATTCTCCGGGTTCGCCTGAAGCAATGGATCCAAAATGAGACAGAGATCCTGAAATGCCCTTACCTTATCATATGCAGTAGGATGAGAGTGGGGCGAGTGGGTAAGGGTTACAAATAGAGGAATCGACATCCAGTGAAACCTCTAACTCGGATTCGGCAAATTTGCGTCCCAGTTACTGTACTGACCTCTCTTCTACGGCATTTCATCTTCACAAACCCACAAAGCTTTTTGATGGCAGAAGATGTCTTGGAAATGGTATCGGACTGCTTATCCATTTCGGGGCCACGCTTGGCTCGGCCAAGCAAAAGTACAACTTCGTCCACCAAAGAATCTATGGGGGGCACCTTTCGAGATTCATGTGATGCCATCCTAGTCAAAATTGGTGCCAAAAGGGCTCGGTTCTTCAAACATGTCGAGATGTCCTCACAACAAGGGCCCGGGGCCATGACACTACCACCATCCAAGAGCCTTTGACGTAGGTCCGCATCACCATCCCATTCCAAATGAATATCAGCGATATTCAATTTTTTGGTGGAAGGCTTTTTAGGCATTGTACGATCCGAAATGCTAAAGGGAAATTGAGCCAAAATTGGCTGAAAGAGATGAATTGGTATTGATCGAACGTGTGATTTCCCTTTCATGAATTTCTTGAATTTTTCTTGATATTTCAAATCTTCACTTCGACTCACACAGGAGCTGTGATCCCGGACTCTATCATTTGGCTTGCGGCGCAAAACCATTGCGGCATTCGCCCGGGATGTGGGAGTTTTCCACTTTATAAAAATTAAAATTGTTGTAATTTGAATTGATTGGCAAGGGTTATGAAAAAACATTCGGTATTTGTGCTTTAAATACATGCCATCGTTATCGATCATATGTTCGATATTTCATTTGGATCGAATGGTTGAAAGTTCAGCGATCCAATTTGACCTTATAGAAATCAATAATATGCATATCTTACGACATCTTTTGATATATATGCTATCGGTTTCTATTTTCTCTGTGTTCAAACTCAAACTTTTCCCAATTGATCGCTCAAGCCGAGTTCCCGAGTAATCATCGGCCTGAATAGGGAAAAACCCGGGTTTTTCCTCCAGACCCGTGATCTTTCGGAAAAACCCGGGAGTTTCCCCCACGTCACGGGGAAACCCAGGGTTTGCGTTCGGACCCGAGAAATTTCCAGGGTCTAGAAGGCAAGGGTATATTATGATATGTGCAATAGATTCAATAGATGGGATTATTCAAAATATGTTTACAGTAAGCAATATTGGCAATATGCAGATTATTTCGTTGCTTTATGTGCTGTAATATTGCCACTGTGTGACACTACATTGCATCATAGTTTGGGTTGTTTTGATTTGCATACGCTTTGAGTTTTAGCCGGTCCTACATCATCAATCTATCAGATATATCATGCAATCTGTAAAATGTTGCAGACATACGGTAGTCTCCCACATGTAGAAAGCTGACCTGAAAAAGCAACCTGAGGGACGACGCTTATGGGACCCCATCGTCGTTCCAAAGATGAATCTCGTGGAGGTGCGGCACTCGAGTAGTCGATGTGTGTAGGACGACTACAAGTCGAGCATAAGAAAGTGTAGAACCTCGGGAAAAACAAAAAACAACAACTTATCAAGTTCCCTCTCCCTGGATTTAAGGCATCAAGGTAACTGTCAGATGGGTTATAAAGCGTGTACACATACATTATACACTTCACCAAGACTATTTTCAGAACCTTCCATCAAACTGTAAATTTGTCGAAAGTACCACTTCTAGTTCATCACCTCTTCCCGCAACCCTTGCTTTCAGACAAAGAGAACAAGTTCGCAACCTTCCCATGCTTTTTGAATCTTCAAGATGTTTACAAACACCAAGCCAGCGTCGTTCACCATGGATTTCACCACCATCCTCTCTTTTTCGTTTTGTCCGGAGGAAGGATTGTTGAAAAAGCTACGCGACGCAGCGCTGAAGTCCAATGTTCAAGCCATGAAGGCGGGATGGAGAAAATTTGATGGCGAGTTGTGATGGATCTGACTATGGTTGGGTGCCCAACTTTGGAACAAAAACTGGAACATGGTAACATGGTACAAATTGTAGATCATCCATCACTTGGGGCTTGGGACTTGGAAGTCGCTTTAGGGGTGCCACTTTTCCTGACCATTCCCACATGTCACCCATACGTTCTGCTTCATGGGGAAAGAAGCATAGAGAAGACTAATAGAAGATATCAAGTTGGTCTTGATGTAGTTCCCTGTCCTCCTTAGTTTTACTTTCCATAGTTCCTACAAATTGGTTGGTGTTCAACTCTTACTGTAAATCCATGGTGAGTTTCCCCCTCCAACAACTTCCAGCCATTCAACAGGATGCTATGGCCAAGGCCAAGGACTCGGGAGTGCCTTGGATCCATGGGACCCTGTTCAACAGGGACAAGATTCTATTTTTGAAGTGGTGAAGTTTGCTAGGGAAACAAGCCTAGCAGCCTACCCAAAAAATGAAGACAATCCAGTCAAAGAACCACCAGCACCACTAGCACCACCTCTACTCACATTCGCATCTCAGGTGTCGGATCGACGTATTTGGGCTGCAGCGTTGGCAGGCATCAAGGCTTTTGAGGCTGAAGGCGTGGAGTTGATTCACTTGGGAAAAAGTGAAAAGGTAGCAGGATTTCCTCAACTTTACGC
>OMLO01000357.1_pt1 | contig 28594 bp, 17 predicted proteins | sample 1674811 | NCBI WGS metagenome assembly OMLO01 (sample SAMN06265003, study PRJEB25207) | coral metagenome | isolation source: Coral host | place: Mexico:La Bocana,Puerto Morelos, Mexico | collected 2008-11-13
AGAATAGCTGTCTTTGTGACGAAACATGACACTGTGACTGGCATTATTCTGACACCCTTGGTAATCGGTTTCCAATTTCCTAATTCGTCTGGTAATGCATGTGTTTCGTGGGCGCGCGGCGCGATAACTGTGATTGGCGCGATTCCGGATGATAATCGCGGGTGAAGACGTCTTCGCACGCTAGAGAAGTCGATTTGTACCTAATAGAAGATGGTGCCAAACAATAACAATGCACGCTTCCATACGCACGAGACGAACGGCAAGTGCGCTTTTCTACACCTCAGAGGGGGTCCTTTTTTATAAAAGTGAATTATTTTCTGAGAAAACACAGCAACGACATTTGCTATTAGTTAATTTAGATTATAGCATGAAAAATTAAAAACATTTAAATCTGAGAAGGGGAGTCATATGATTGCGCTGGCAGCAGAACATGCCCAGACCTACGTGATCTATAATGCAGCCGTTTATCTACTTACATTATGAGATCGAGAATTCCATTGCGTGATTCACGCGTAGAAACTGAAAGCATTTTGGTATAAATCCCCTTGTGGTCACTATATCTAAATATTTTTCACAGACACTTTGAAGACGCAAAGAAATGTAAACAACCGCACATTGCTTAAGTTCGATTTCGGCCGCGCTCTCTCGAGTCCACTATACTTGTCCACTGCACAACAGAAAATAACAGAGAGTAGCTCAACCAGTAACTGAACAAACGGCATTGGTGAAAGACCTCTGACAGATTCATGCTACAAAAATATGCGTTTTCAGTTCCAAAAGCGGGTAACCTACAAGGGACAAAAAAGTTAATCAAAGGGCGGACCGTTTTGGTGAGAACTAAAATGACGTTATAAAATTTCAAAACTTGTTATCCTGGGCTTTTTGAAATTGCTCTTTCAGAACTGGCAGACAATCGCAAAAAGTTGACTTAAGGGCATAAGGGGTAAAATTTTGTGTTAAAACTACGAAGACATTTCGTAAACTCAATAAAATCTCATAAGCAGCTAATAAGCCTCTATTTTCAGAAGGATCACGATGTTTTTTTACTGTTTTAAAACCTTTTGCTAATTCGTAAGACATGTCTCGAAATGCATGCATGATTACTCACGAAAATCAATACCAGAAAAAGAAGGCGTAAAAATAACATCACTTAGAGTCCATATGCATTGCCTCCTGTCTGAGGGTGAGTTAGGGAGGCGGAATAAAGGATATCAACGCGATCTGTAGAAGTGAGGTCGATTTAGGGCGTGCAGCTTACAAAATAAGATTGCCATGTCACCTTGACATGCCATAGCGTTTCTCAAAAAGTATCTTAAACAAGTCTCAGTCGAAGTTTAAAATTATAGTTATTGTTATTTGAATAGTTGTGTAACCGACAAGTGCGAAACCTGAAAACCATATCGTTTCGAGTCATTTTGTGAGGTGACGAGTCAATCGCATGTTCGTCTTGACGTGTGAATTATGATGTCAGATAAGGCGCCGCTGTGGGTATTTTTTTATGATCAAGAATTTTATCTTTCGGTAAACTTGGTAATCAGCGCAAGCTAAATAGCATCCTTTTGCATAGTACCCTCTGGTCAGAATGTCCATTGTTTTGTAGCAGATTCAGTTGTTAAGCATGCTTTGCTACAAACTTCTTGTTTTCTGTAGCGCGTTATTGTGGATGAAATCAAGAATTTTGGCTCAAGAAGGTGAGTTTTTGTAAGCATTGTTACTGTTGTCGCCTACGAAGGTCAGAAATAGCATGCATAAGAACCCATGTTGACATTATTATGACCAAGAACAAGAAATCGTCTTCAGCTGTGACCTGCCACATATAGTTTTCGTTGTAGCCCAGTTGTGTAGTGTCAAGAACATTCCTACCAGCAGTATTTTCAGCAAAACTGACACACATTGCTGTTGTTAGAGGAACACGAAAATCACATGCAACTATCACTCACAAGCCAAGAGCGACTGTTCGCCAACATGGTCTAGTTAACTTTACAGGGTTAGATAAAAAGAGGGTCGTACAGGGGTATTCTCGTGATGCGTGCTTAGCTGATTTTATTGTTTTAGGAAATTATTCTTCGCGATCCTTGACCCGGAGGTTTTTCGTGACTCGTGAAGAACTTGGATTATTAACCACTCTAGTCTTCGTGATTTTGAGACGCGAATCCTCCGAATCTTAGGTATGCGATTGTAATAAGGAGCCTTCACTTAAGATTTCACGATTTTGCTTACTTTAAGCGCCCTTTCTTGTTTAGGAATAGATTATTAAAAAGAGTATCTCACTTGCTTATTTACGTGATTTGGCAAAAACGAAATTTTGTATCCTATGAACAGTGCCGGAGGCCCCACCCCTCTGTACGACCTTTGAAATAATATTTCAGCATTATAACACTGAACAAGATATACATCAGTTAGTAGCTTGCGGTTGGCTCTTTTCAGTGGGATACTTCTAAGCAGCCATTTGGGCTATGAGAGAAAACAAACACTATTTTATAGCTTGGATGGGAGGAATCATTATACATTGTCCACCTTTCCGTTTCAATAAGAAATGATCAGAAATTTGGAAAACAAAAAAAAGAATGATTATACATCTAACATGCATACCTTTCATACTATGTTATCATGTTATCACAAAAAATACAAAACACCTTTATCTTCATCGGTTTCTCAGTGGCAAGTCCGTATGAACTTTACTTTGCTCCTGACTCCTCAGATATGCAAACAGTAGATAGTTATCGCTTTTAACTTAATAAATGAGCGGGCTGTGGTCCAAAGCTCAATAAACGATACAATCTGACAACAAATCTTCGAAGACCTGTTCAAAGATTAAATACACGTCTATAAAGTGTTTCCACGATTGCTGACATTATTTCTGCATGATAAAGAAAGAGACAATGAGAGCATTTGCAACAAGCCACTTGAAGCGGGTACGAGCTCATACTGACGCGTATGATACACTGGTGTATGATAAACTGATGTCACTTGGCGTCATGACGTCATCATGTGGCTTTTTTACTACTTTTTAATAAACTGGAGTTGTACTTCCTTGAAAGGAACAGAGCTAGGCCATCTGCAATACACCATTTTTGATTTTCCCATGGGACACTTTTGAGTTGTCTGTTCAGTGACCTGGCCTTTGAATGGCAGCGAGGCTGTGGGTAACCTTGTTTTGATAAAGACTTCACTGCTTTTGTTTTGTAAATCAAAATTCTCTTATTCTTACCAGTTGGCATTTCATGATCAATGAAATAAGAAGAAAGTTCTGTATCGTTGCATTCATAGGCCAGGTTACTAAGCACGCAACTTTAAAGTGACCCGTTGTCTTAATTATTTAACCACCCGTTTTGCACTCTTCTAAATAGAGGAACCATATGGGTGCGAATAGAATATATTAAACATGGCCGTCTCACGTATTCCTGCTAAAGTCGCGAACTTTTTTCAGAAATGACGATCATTTATTCATTTGTTTGTTTGTTTCTTTTTATTATTATTTACCTTATACTTCTTTCTTGCAGAGGTTTTCTGCACCCAGCCCACTGATCTTGGTATTATCCTGGACTCGTCCGAAGGCATTGGCAACAATTGGCTCGAGGTTTGTTCTGACCAAGGTCAATTACACACACAAAACTACTTCTCCATACTACTCTGAATAACAACATGGGTAGAATAGCAACAGGAAATCATAAGAAACCGATGATGATCTAAAGGCGTAGATAACTTGCAAGATAGCTTGACATACGTCTCTGAATCTGAATCTCTCGCCAATCTAAGGGACATTTTTCAGAGACATGTGTCGAAAGCCGCTCGTGTTTACATCTTTCTATCATTGAATATGGGATCGGAACAATCATTAGTTGTAAATGAGCCTTGAATAGCTCCGTAGGCAAAAAGATGGCGACTGGTACATTCACAGTTGGTTCTTAGCGTGCGACAGCTTCTCATAAAAATTGCAACAAAGTTCTAAAAGGTTTCAAACCTAGCATACATAATATTGTCAGCACGACAAAAATGTGGCTTTCCTTGTACTTTACGGACTTGGTAAGGATCGCTTGGCATTGTGGTAACATGTGCAGCTAAACTAGAAGGGTTGCGGTCTGCCAAGGACTAGAAGACATGTCGGCGCACTAGCCTCTGCCCAGTCCTCCGTGGCGCCTCTCGTTCCATTATTAGTTGCATAAATTACACGCTCTTCAGTGTTAATTATTCTATTTTCTGTCATTGCAGGTGCTGGACTTCGCCAAAGCTCTTGTGGAATTTTTCAACGTAGGTCCAAAAAAAAGCCATGTTGGCATAATCACATATGGCTCTGATGCAGACCTTGTTTTGGACTTCAATACTTTCCAGGCTGATAATCTCTCCTCTCGAAAAGTACAAGACATCATCGAAAATCTGGTGCCCCCAGGGGGAAATCGCTTCATAGACAAGGCTTTATCGCTGGCAAATGAACGGCTGTTTACTGCAGAGGCGGGCATGAGAATAAAAAATAACGATACTACCAAGGTAAGATAAGGTAAGATAAACTTTATTAGGAGTCGTAAACGTTGGGAGTGGTGGCCCAATCGGGCTCATGATAAAAACGTAAGACTATTTATAATAACATCACATAAACACAGTTAATACACTGACACCTTTCATTGTAATTCATTGTAATTAGCATAATATTTATATAGTGTATTTTAGACTCTAGATATTACCTTTTTTTTTTTTCTTATTAAATTTTAGCCTTTTTACCTTTTAATTTAGACCTGATGAATTTTTTACCGTGGATAAAAAATAAAGATTGACACACCCTGCAAATCAGTTCCACACCATCCAAGCGAAAACGAAATTGTGTCGAAAGTGGTAGACGATACCTGGTAACTGGTTCCACGTGTGGGGAAATGTTATACAGAAAGCAGTTGTGCATGACAAGGGCGTTATATGGTGGTTGTAGAACATTTAAACCAATACCTCGTAAGTCAAAGTGGTTTATCCAAGGTGTACAAACCTGAGAAATACATAATTTGGACCGTCCAGTCTAAAATCCCTAAAAAACAAATGAGACATTGCTTGATACGTCTTTGTTGAAGCGTGTCCATGGCAACCATAGCTAGGCATAGATCATAGGCAGCCGAGTTACCCAGGTTAGGTATGACATGTATTTACGTTTTGCAATTCTGCGTGTTTGCATATATAACTAATCCTCTGAGTCACTCTTTTACCAGCTCGTAATGTCGTTATCGTTTTGCAGTGGAGTGAAATGAATATGAAATGAATATATACATTTCAGTCGCCCTCACTATACTATCAACAAAAATGTGATTAAGCTATTTTCTTTGAATCATATTTGCAGGCCTTAATTCTGTTAACAACTGGAAAACAAACCAAAGACCAAGGACGTTTCACGCCATTAAGGGAAGCATCCCAGCCTCTCAGAAACAAAGGAGTCAAGATCTATGTTGTCGGAGTTGGTTCTGATGACGATATTGATGTCAATGAGTTGATCCAAATCGCTGGCTCACAAGAGAACGTGGTTACCACTGATCTCTTTGAAGAACTTGTTGTGCTAGCGGAGGAAGTATCAAAAGTCGTTTGTGGTAGGAAAATACCGCTAAACCTGTAACTATTGTGGCTTAAAGAGTAGGATTTGTGCCAAGAACCAGAAACTTCCCCTGAATACTTCAAAGGTCTGTACGTCTGATTAGACACTGGGACAAAATACCGCTCCCAACTTTTGAGATATTGCTTTCTATTTATAGCAAACATCGATTAAAATCCAGCCATGAGTTCCAAAGCATCTGCTTGACTATATAAAGAGGATCTCTTTTGAGTACGACGGTATAGTTTTGTCATTATACAGCATTTTTCCCCTCGGTGCTAATTTTACTTTATCTATTTATTCTAACAGGTATCAAGAGTTTTGAGGTGAGTGATATAATAACCAGCTGTGTAGTTTTATCGTCTTTTAATTTGATAATGGGAAGTTATGATATGAAAGGCAACATATCAAAGCCAATAATACGCTCCCAATGACATGCGGGTTATTGGCCTTGACAAACTGACTATTTACGTCCATTTCTCAAAGAGAAATAGACGTGGCTATGGTAATGAAACGAAGAATCAGGGAATCTTTGTTTGTTCATTAAATCTGCCGATAGGTTGTTTGTTTGTTGTATGTTAAAAAAAAATTAACGTGGAAGGAGATAGCGACAACTGCCCAGAAGAAGACAAACTTGAAGTGCTACATAATTTTGTTTCGGTGAGTAATTTTAGTTTCCTTTGCTTATAACTCATCTCTGTTTGTTGTTTGTTTATTTGGTTACCCTTTTTCTCCTCAACAACATCATAGACTGAAGGCAGGGAGGTCTCCTATTCTTTGACCCTATTCCGTTGGTTACATTATCAACGACTCAATGCATGTTTTCCAGGTAGATGTTCAACTTCATTCAGTCTGCAGAAATGTCTAGTTTATTGGCGATTTCTCCTAAAACTGTTCAAAGTCCCAACCAAGACAAAAGAGGTGTCACTTCACGGGTATTTGGCTGAGCGTATGTGTACAGGTTCCGGCAAAATCACAAACAGCTCGGCTATTCGGTTTCGTTTCCGTGTGGACGTAAAACGTAAAACGGAGCTTTTCGAAAACGATGGCGTCACGATAACTATATGTTACTTCCCTGACCGAGTTTTCTTCAGCCGACACAAAGGCGTAAGGCGTAGTGTCTGGACGGAAAACATTGGATGCGCTGTATATTATTTAAACAGCGCGTTACGGTTTGTCGGTTTTTGCATTTGTTATTGCTCGTGGCACAAACAACAGTTGTTAGTTAAGTGGCAAGAGACTTGGGTCGTGTACGAATGAGAAGAGACTTGTTAGCAGTTTAACTTCCGAAAACAACATTGTTATGTTAGAGGAACTTTTTGTTTCCCTACTGGTTCACTAACTTTCGCGGATGGCCATGACGACCTTTTATCTCTATGTGACAGCATTAAAAATCTCACAAATTGTCACAACTCAAAATTTGATTAGAAAAAGGACAAATGTGAACCTCTTTTCCTCGCGCCATTCCCCGCAAAAAAAGTCGCAACACGAAAAAAAATTGAAAAATATTTGCCAGATTTCAAATAAAGCACCCTAGGGGATGTTGGACAAGATGAAAGATCGCCGAAATACGGCCAACAATTCGGCCTTCTTCTCTAGCTTTGGTATAGTGTATTTTGTGGAGCAGGTACACGACTAGGGAACTTGCATTTTGTGGGGACATGCAACCTCGTTCCCAGGGCTTTTCGTTTTCCTTTTCCTTTCCCGCCCTTCCTAACTTCAAGGAAAAAGCCCTGGGAACGAGGTTGGGGGACATGTATCGGGGACATGTCTTTTTTCGCATCATCTGCAATGTTCTTACAAACTGTCCTAGCTACAACATAGGGATAAACCAATATCTGCATTATTTACACCAGATATTACCACTGCCCTGTCGACATGCGTCCCCCATGCATGCACTTGAAAGGATTTTCTCTCCGCTTGGCGTTCCCTAACGTGCGCCGACCTAAAAGAAAGAGACTAGCGAAGAGCTAACCAAATGAGTCAGGGAGTGGAGGGTAACGGGTGGTACTGGTCGGAACGGTCTGTCGGAAAGAAACTCCTCTTCTTGGTCTTACTAATATATTGCGGTATTGATATTTGATAGACTGATCCATCAAAATCCTGACTAATGATTTATTTTTGTGAGCACGTTTCCATTGTTTTGGCATTAATCTTGCGTTTGTAAGACAGATTTTTATTGGTCACTAGTAAAGTTTATGACCTGTCCGTCAAGCTTGTTATTTTTCGTGACATATGATTGGGCAAGATATCACCATCCTCTGAACAGTTGTGAAGCTTTTGTTTCGTACTTAGAAAGGAAGCGTCTTGGCAGAAGTTGAGTAATTGTTCTCTGGGACGAATACAGCATGCGCCTGTTTGCAGTTATAGTGTTTCTGTCCCTTCTAATCCCTTTGGTCTGCTCCGAGAGCGAAGTCGAGGATGAATCATGTAAGTATACGAGAAAGACTACAATTCACAAAATGATCTTATCTGTGACCTTGAGTGCAAATGGAGCAATGCAAGACTTGTCTGTTACCGCACGTGTCCTCGTTTCTACGTTCTGTTCTTTACTTTGACTACAAATATATCGATTTTGCTTCTTTACGACCATAGATTACTTATCTTAAGCCAGGTTTATGTTTAAAAATATGTATTTTGAGATTTTAATGAATATAATGGCTACGACAAAGCAAGCAAGTTCCAAGCTTCTTTATTGCCATTCCGGCCGCCATATCAGTGAGAGTTTTAAGACGAGGGCTTTTTGAGGCCAACTTTAATCCGGATTATTTTTGGCATAAAAGATACGTGTGCTTTCGAAATATATATGGTTTCGTTGCCTAGAGGTATTACTGAGATGGACTCTAACATAACGGTTATATTATTAGAGGGTAACTTGACAGATTCTATTACAAGCGGACAGCATATAGGCTTTTCAATTAATTGTAAAAACCGAGCGGATTGGCAGCCAAATGATTAATATAACAGAATCAGTGTAAAATATCTCTAACGTTATATATCATATCAAGGAGTTTTAGGATAAAGTGCATTCCAAGCCATATTTTCCCGAGATCATAGGATTTACCAAGATCATTTACATATCAAGGACTTTGGAAAATGTTATACTTAACAGTTTTTTTAGGGGCGTTCCTTCCAACTGGGGTTTTATTTCCCATGAAATGATCCTACGCATTCCAGTGTTCCAGATTTTTATGCTGAGAGGATGTTTTCAGCAGTGTCATCAATGTGTATGTAGATAAGCGTTCTTATTATCGTTCTTATTAATAACAATGTTTTTCACACATTTGGTGAGTTTGTACGTCGCCGGCAAATAACTTAAGATCTGCGTCTAATATTGAAATGAAATTTATTTTTAGAAAGTATGGAACAATAATAGATACTGAGACACCAGTGATCGTCGCAGTTATCTTCAAAACTTTAAGCAGCTGTGAAAGTACTGCACCGGTATTGCGGAGGTCACGGCGGGTTCGAACCTCGTTCAGGCCTAAAGTTTTTTCAGGATTTAAATACAGATGCTCAGGTTGTGTGTACAACTGCGAAGATCATTGATGTTTCCATATCTTTCTCGGCATTTCAAATATACGATCTTTCATACATTCATTTGCAAGAACAGATGTTATTAGTAAAAAAAAATGAAACAACTCCGAACCCGTATTCTTTATTCCTAAATCATCCGGGCATACATATAAACTAACTATCAAAGCAATTACATTCCACGAGAAAGACCTCATTCTGCGAAAAACGTCCTACATTTTTGTGTTTTTCTTTCGTAATCTGCATTAATTTTCATCAGTCTTAGCTGAACTTTCATCTGCTTGATTTAAGATTACTTCTTTGTTGTTTGTGTACTTTAGTTAACTGTTTTGACACAATTGCACAACGAAAACCTTCTGTAAATTTGTTAGCTCAAAAACTGTCTCAGTACATTAGAGTACAATCTGTAAAAATGAAGTCTTACAAGTGACTGTGGAAGAGGGATTTTAGAATATTTAGATTGTTGTAAGGCATATTTGTATTTGTTAGAAATCTAAAGCTTTATATCTATTGGTAAAATCTATTACACTCGAACGAAGTGGCCACCTATTAAGCGGCTATCACCAATCAGGCGTCAGTTATCAAAGCCCTAAACGTATATTGTCGTTAATACACTTTATAACTAAAACCTTTGTTTAGCGGCCATCTCTATTAATTTTAACGCCCGCTTACCTCAAACCTCAGTTAGTTGATTCAGTTTAAGTATTTATCAGGTCGTTTCCAGCTTCCAGGGCCGAAATATTTTTGAAAACGTTTTGCCCTTTGGACAAGTAATCCTAAAGTTTTGCCTACCAGAGGCATTTCCCCCTCTGCCCAAGTTTACAAACTGCCAAGACTGCCGAAAGGAAGACATTCATTTGCGTGTTGGAATGCAATAAACCCGTCTGACTTGTTTGCAGTCTTCTTAGAGTAGAATACTTGCTTGCTGCTCATGAATTACGAGCTGATTAACTTGCATTTTATACTAAAACCCTTGAATCATTTTTTTTCAATCGTCGAAGCCTCGAAGTTCGTTTCAATGCCTTGAATCATTTTGAAAAGATGGAAATGAAAGAATAAAATCTCTACTTCAGTTTTCGGTTACACAGCTACGGTGTCGAATTAGTAAAGCCGGCAAGTGTATATTTTTTCGCCCACTTTTGGAAAATGAAAAATAGTTTCAGTCAAGTGAAAACGTCTTCAATGAAAAACTATTTTCCGTCAACATACGGGAACACTGTTTTTGATGGCTTACTTATCAATTTCGTTTTAATAATGTCAATGATGCATTTTATTTCGGCGGCATCCAAGTGTATTTCTACCAGAAAACTTTGTATGTTTCGCCGAAGAGACTTGCTACTGGTATTTAGCTATTTCATTAAAAATGCTGGTGAGGACTTTGTTTTTGCTGAAGAAATATACAACTTCTTTTTGCGTACAGTTTCACAGCTTTGATATATTGATGTCGAGTTTGGTTTGATACAGTGAAACTTGGAAATACTCGCAAAAAATGTTAAAATTTTAAGAAATAAACACAACGCTTTGGTGGCGAACGAAACTTTTTTTAGTCGTGGAAAAAAATTTGATCGGGGCGGATTTTGCTCACGTGCTAGGTAACCACTAGGTAACAAAACAACGCTGTACGTAATGTGTAATTTTCGTCAAGCTTCATGTAAACGCTTGGTTATACCCATGTGTCTAAAATCTTACAGCTACGATGTGTATGTATATTGTACGTGACAGAAGGCAAGACACTTGCACAAACATCACTCCAGAGTATAACACTACAAGGAATTTGTCTTTCACCCAACAGCAAAGAAAACCATGTTGTCCGCGCATGTGTACAAATGTAATATTAACTTAATATAGAATTGCCAGGTTACGTAAGGAGTTTACACCAAAATTTTTCCACATCTTATTCCTGATTGCTGTAAGTAGTTCATTTCATTCACGACTCAAAATTAACTAGAATACTATGGGTTAGTTAACGCGTTGTTGCAGTCGGTTTAAAAATCGTTCTAAAAGTCTTGTTTTTCTACCACTATTCAATGTTTCATTATTTTCATTTTCTATTTCGTTATTAATTTTTACCCAGTGCAAAATACCGGTGAATGTCCTCCAATGGCGTGGTATACACGCTGCTCGATACCAGTCACTCATGAATGCACGGTGGATGTAGACTGCGACAAGGACGAGGAGTCTGAGAACAAGTGCTGTTACAATGGTTGCTCTATGACATGCCAAGCTGCTGTTGAACCGAAACCTGGCAAGCCTCGACAAAGAAAGAGAAGTAAAGCTTTTGACGTTTTCACGAACGAACAAGAGAATAAATTAAATAAACTGCGAAAAAAAAATTTCTTGGTGGCACGTAAATTTACCGCGCTTTTCAAAATGTGCGACCTGATAACGTACGAGTCAAAAATTCAAGTTGTTGTTTCCCTAGGGAGCTAGTGAGTTTTGACCCATGACACGTGACATGTTCCCCTCCAATCGGAAAACGTATTTAAGTTGGCGGGAGATATAACAAATTTATTTGAATTATTTCCACGCAGTGTGTGAAAAACCCGTGGAACTGGTCATCATGATCGACTCATCAGAGAGTGTTGGCCTTAAAAACTTTAACAGCATCAAAAAGATGGTGGACAAAACCCTGACACTTTTCACCATCTCAGAGAAGAACACCCATGTTGGCGTTATTGTGATTGACAGCGTGCCTCATATTGAGCTGAACTTGAACACCCTCAAGGGAAACAACTTCACCCAAGATCACGTGGTGAAAGTTGTTGATAGTCTCCAGTTCATCAGCGGACAGACGCGCATTGATCTCGCACTGCGCATGGCACGAAAAGAGGTCTTTTCTAAATCGAGGAAGGACGCTCGTAAGGTAATTAAGATAAAAATTAGTATCTCACCCTTTGCGCTCCAGTTAATTTTGATATTTTCGATATAATCATTCCATTTCTGTTTTTTTTCCTAAGTTATAACCAATAACAGAAATGTTTTTAGGCAAAATTTGGTCGCTGGACCCTGGGTGCAAAGGGCCAATTAAGCAATTCGTAACAGTAACAGATGTCTAAAGATGTCAAATGAAACTGCTCTTTTTTGACAGTTTTCCAGGCCTGTTATACAGGTCAGTAAATTTTCATCCGTTAGCCCCCGCTAATCATTCATGGTGTGAACATGTAATTTGAAAGAGAAGGCAAATACTGTAGCAAAAATGGACGGATCAGATTAACAGTGTTTGACTAGAACCTGGGGAGTGGAAAACAGTTCAAAGAAATTATAAAGCAATGATAGCTGGAGAGCAGGGTCACTATCTTTAGGTTCCATTAATTTTCTTTTAATATATATATATAAAAGAAACGCAAAAATCCATATAATTGAATTAATTATTAACCTCAAACGTCAGTCAACATGACAACGCCTCGGTTTGAGAATTTCCCGTGAAGATCGCACTCTCTTTTAATAAGTAGTTATATTAATTCGCTGTATATTCCTTTTTAGCTTCTTCTTGTTTTTACTGACGGAGGACAAACGTGGGATCGCACCATGCTCGACCTGCGAAAAGAGGCTGAAAGTCTGATAAAGACTGGGGTCGAGATTTTTCCTGTGGCAGTCTGGTCTGAGATGTTGAATTTGAAGACCCTAGTCGACATAACGCACCACCCTCGTAATGTATTCAACACCGAATTCTTTCCCTATCTTCTGGATCTACTCAAAAAAATGTCAAAACGACCCTGTCCTGGTAAGCTGTTATATAATTTCGCCATTTTAGCTAACCACGAAGATATTTTCTATGGAAAATGATTATTTGTCTTTGCAACTGCTACAAGTCCAATCAGAACTTTGCCTGAAATTGACCTAAAAAAAATTATTCCTTGCAGGTTCCCTGAAAAAGAAGTTTTTGAAGAATCTAATCAACAAGGACTGAGAAACAAAACTACTGTTGCTTTTAGAACGGTTTTCAACTGAGAGTCGTAAACCCTGGCCAATCACAAAGGACATAGGAAAACACGAAGTAATTACATGTAGCTGATGCGAAGCCCAAGAAAAAGAGTTCGATTCTTGACTAGTTTGGGTTTTACTTCCGATTGGATGAAAAAGTAGAGCTGATTTTTATGCCAATGATGTAGCGTAGTGATGGAAATCAACTATTTTTCGACACTCAAGCAATTTCTCTACAAAACTAAAACAGCAAAGTGTTAACTTTAAGTTAAAAATTGTTCCAATACCTGTTTAAAAGTCTAAAGTAAGATTAGTTCCACTTTGTTATTGCTTTTTAGCGTTTTAAAATCCTTATTGGTAAAAAAATAATAAATAATAACCGTGTAAATCAAACTGGCTTCTGAGACACTTTTTTGGTTCGAACGGTTCTCAGAGAACCAGATTCGCAAATTCAAGTGTCTCTCATCTCGGATTTTTATGCTGCTTTACAAACCATATTTTACGACAATCGTGGAGCTATATTCTGTTAAGAACACGTTCAGACCTTATTTAATTAAAAAAAAACGTATTTACGGAAGCGATGACAATAACGATTCCGGCTGCGCGTCCGTTTCTAGGCTATATATGGGTAGTGGGTATCCCTCCTATCTTCTAACCAGCCCCGGCCTTAGAAAAACAACATTTAGCTGATGCTATGGACTCCTGACTTGAGCAATTTGAGCTGATTCACAGGCTTGGACTGAGCAGACTTGCCGAGACGAGCATCCTATCCGCAGGGTGTGTAAATTTTGCGCGCGCACTAAGATTGCGCTACTCCCGCTTCATCCCAGTTGTCCTCTGATATTTCACTCATTTCAGTCAAAAGGAAGACTACCGAGCGGAGGGTATACCGCATTGGGCTCTATCCACACTGTTAGTCGTCTCATGCTACGTAAACAGCCATCTTCATGACTAAATTATTTCCGAACATCTGCCACCCCCCCCCCCCGGATATCCAGGAATAGAACGTTCGTAACAACCCTTAAGTTCAGGATTCATCTTGTCCATGGTAAAAGGGATCATGTAACTTGCTTGTGTTCGTGATCTCCAGCGGAGGCAAGAAAACAAATTCATTCCCTGTAATTCCATGCTTAAAAGTTTATTTATCCGGTTAATATGCCATCGATGTTACATGGTTCCCAGTATAAGAACTGCAACTAGCGCTTTCAAAGCATTAAAAGTTCTTCGAGTAAATAAGTTTAATATAACGGCAGCGAAACCTTTGTCCTTTGTCCTTTCTGTTTGGAATCTACCAAATGAACACTTGATGCTGGAATATCTAGGGCGATATAGTTTTGTTTGTATCAGCGACAAATAAAGAATACGTTTTCTCGCTATTATCAAACTCTTTTCCGTTGAATTAAATTTGCAAAATCGCAACCTTTATAACGAACGAAAAGATCGCAGTTTTCATACCAGCTTTGAACTAAGTTTATGTGTAAGGAATGTGAATGGCTTTATAATCCCAGACACTAAGTAAGATGGGGGAAACTTTGAAAGGCTTGCAATTTTACAATTTTGAACAGCCGACTGTTTGGGATGAATGATTTATGCCGCCTGGCTGTTTCTGTAGCTCATCAAGGATCGCGTACAACTCATTGTCAAAACCAGGCCAGACGTAGTAATCACTTGTAGCGATTTCCACCGAGTACATTAAGCTCATCTCCATGGTAACGCCAATAGTATTTACCAGGACTCCAGATTTCCTCAGTGACTTAGACGCGGCTAAAGCGCTTTCGGCGTCGGGACCCAAGTTTGCGTCACTGATGACAAAAAGAACCTGAGAAAGACAACAATGAAACCTGCTTCCGTTACATGCTCGAAGGTAAATTCCCTCTTCTGATTTGACATGAAAATGCAGTGATATATCAATAAACTTTCTCTGTTCTACATGGGCTCTCAAAGAGGTCTAAGACTAATCTCTCGACAAGAGACCAATCATGGTCTCTTGTTCTCGAGGTTTCCACAAGCTCAAAGCCACCTCCCGAAGGGTTCCTTGGCCACCCACTTTTCCCCTACCGCTACCCCTTCTTCACTTCCCTGTTCCATCCACTTAAAACTACTGCAGCTGAACAGAGTATTTGCTAGTTTCCCATAACTACAAACTGCTCAAAATATAGGCCCTGAGTGTGACCTCAATGAAAAGGAACTTTTCAATCCTTTAGAAATAATTTAAAACTGTAAGATTTTATTCTAATAAAAAATGTATAATTTTCAGATACATGCCCTGTGAAGGAAAACACCGTTTATGTAAATTTACTCTTAACTTCATCTCTTTACCTTGATTGCGTCTTTTCTAGCGCCGTTGGATTCTTTGAAGATTTTCTTTGCTTTCTTTAGAGCCTTACTAAGGTTTCCAGGCCTCATTTCTGGTTGAAAGCCGTCAATGATTTTCAAGACTTGATTTGTCTTGTCCCAACTGTCACTGAGTTGATTAAAGCTCAACAGCGTCTGACTCGTTTGAGCCGTCGTTACCATGGCAATATGCGTGATGGGCCATGGGACTGTCGCGTTTATGACTTTTTTGATCATGTTCTTCACTTTCTCCCAAGTAGTTCCGTTTGCCTCAAACACAATAGCCAGATCGACTGGTGCGTCGGTCCCTGAAAGCAAAGAGCAAACGAACATCAAACGAGAAATTTCTCCACAAAAGTCAACGCGAATTTAGGGCAAATGGTAAAAGCCTCATATATGCAAAAGAAAGGAGAATAAGGCAGGCCTGTTCAGACACAGCGCTAGCTGAAATTTATCAGCACAAAGTTTGAAGGTACTTATATAATGTACTCTAGCCTTATACAGTGAGTGGACAGTTTGAATTTTCTTGTCTTCTCTTTATTGACACTGGCTCAAACCTAGAAAAGTATGTAATTCAGTTAAATTCAGATGCATAGTTTCGTGTCTGTTATCATTTAACGATTAGATTTATGTTATTCAAGAGCGAAGAATCTAATTGTTTCTGTAGAATTATAGCTACTTTTAATCCGTATAAAAATAATTGAAAAACGTTTTTTGAAGGTAACTAAGTAAAACGGCTCTGTGAGCGGACAAGATGAATCGAATCCTGCGCTGTGATTGGCCACCCTAGCGGGCGCGATGGAACTATATTGCATTGCCTGCTCGGGCTACCCGCCGTGTCCCGCAAGAAAAATTTCCCCGAAAGCCATAGATTCTGGTCCATAAGCACACAGAAAAAGACCTTGGACAATATCCAGTCATCTTGACCTAATAACCTAACCTAATAACCCATATTTCTAAAACAATTAGAAATCTCGAGTTCTTTATTCAGTTGTTAATTGCAAAAAAGGCTACTTTTAACGATAAGACTTCACCTGATGGACATTTCAGTTTTGCAGAAATGTATTAGATAAAACCTTTTTCTTCCCTGAAGCCTACGCTTATTACTTACATAACAAGAGCTAACTTACACAATACTACTAGTGCATAACAAGGGTACCCAAGGTAGAACCACTCCAGTCAGATGAACGCCTTGAACAGAATTGACTAGTCTTAGAAATCTCAAATCTGACAGGAGACATCAATATTCTGTTTACATGAGGCTGTCAATGCTCGTACCACGGAGAAGTTTGAACACAGCTACTTGTTAGTTTTTACCCCTTACAGAACTAATCCCTGACGCAATCAAGTCATCGCCTTTAAAAAGGTAATGCAAGGGGTAGTAAAAAAATTACTACCACCTTTATAAGGTATAGTAGCCCTGTTTGAGTACTAAAGTTTCACTGTATCCCTAACGGGCTTTCGAATCCTTTTTTATGTAAACACTATACTCCCAGCAGCGCATTTTAATGTCAAATTACAAATCACTCTTGAAGAAGGACGACTATTGTTAAAAGTACTATTAGCGTTCTAATTTAAATATTTATGTTCAAGCATGATTTTCTACAAAGCTATACAAGGAGGTCGAAGAGACTTACATGTGGAATAATGTACAGGCTCCACACACTTTTTACTGCAACCCTGCATGCAGCATTTCATGCGCGACGAGCACTCGGTGTCATCGTAACAGTCTGATTCGTCAATACTAGGGAAGAATAGCGCCTGAGTACAGTAGGTGCATGGTCTCTGGTAGGGACAGACATCATAGGTATTACTGTGGACTTGTCCTGTGAATTTCAACAAAGAAAATTTAAGTTTAATAAATGTTTTCTTTCAACGCTGTTCTTCGTAAGATGTGCGGTGGTTTCAAAGGTATCAACTTGAGAAAAGCTGAAAAATCGACAAGTGTTGTCAATTTTAAGAGAATGAGATCGCTGCCAGACCAAGAAGAGGTATTGATCTCAGCCAATCAGATGTCAAACGAAAACTCCTTGAGCAGTTGCCAATGTTGAAACGTTTCTGAGACAGTTTCAATCATAGAGTTTCACTGATTTCGATATCCAATTTGCAGCTACCTATAATCCTTGATATTGTTCAGATTTGTTGTCATAACGAAGTACCCGGAAGTCGAACCAAGACACACAGAAAGAGCTCAATTATTGGTGTAAATCACTGACGCAAAAGACAATCCCGGCACTAAACTATACCCATACGAAGGCACAATTTCAAACTAACAATGTTTTTTTTTGATATGCACCGGTCAGTTTATTAAGTGGTTGCAAAGCCCAGTATTAAGTGTTGGGAAGGATGCCTAATACAGGAACTCCTTCAGAAAAGCTGAGTTAAAATTTTCTCTAAGTTTGAAATTTAGATAGATAAAGGCAAAAGGTGAAACCCTACCTCTGCCTTAAAATTAAAAATAGAATTGACCATCCTACAGCGTAACGATAATCGACTTTGGACTCTTTCAAAAACGTCTATCCTTTTCATTGTGATAACGATATTATTATCAGACATAAGTATGACTTGTGGTAATCGATTACTCTTGAAGAAAATCCTTGCTATGTTTTCCCATACCGCGTTTTTGATTATACGTTAATTGGATTATTTGTAGCCTGAACATTCCTGTAATTCAGATAAAATGACCTGCGACTGATCGGCCGGAAACACCTTGTTTCCACAAAAACGTTTTAGAGAGCTTAGGCAAACAAAGATGGCAACAGCAAGACGAAAGCCATCAAACAAAAAGAACAATGGCTGTGCACGTGCGTTATAAATCTTTGTACATTTCTTTGCCGTCCTCTGCAAAACAACAACGTGAAATAAACAAGTTCTGCGTAGTCTGGAGAACGCAAACGACGACAGCTACTTTTTCATATTTGCATTTGAAACTTAACGCGGTCGATACACATTTAGTCTTGAACACGTTTTCAGAGCCATAAGTCCCAGAGAAAGTTATCTCACTTAATCTTTGACGAATAAAGACATCAAAGTTGACCCCAGATCAACTAGAATTCAGTATGTTCTCTCTCAAAATGATCTCTCTGATTTTTCTGGTTCGCGTGCTCGCTTCGTTTGGGAAGCTGTGAATCTGGCTGATCTCAAAATAAAAAAAAAGCATATAGGGTTTTCATTTTGAGTCATTAAAAATGACAATTGACAGTTTTTTTCAACAAACCACTCTAATAAAGCCAAGAACTTAGAAAATAGATACAATAAAACAATCCTAATGAGATTTGCAATTCTGATAAGATTTCACTTCGCGCCAGAAAAACTCAAATTTCCTGGTCCTTGCGTTTTCTTCATCCTGAATGAATTATGAGATCGTCTAGAGTCTAGTTGGTGTAATATCTGAGGCCGGTTACATGTGCATTTAAATCGTCGCAGCCATCTCTGCGAAAGCATGTTTCGAATGTATTGATAGACACGCGATACTCGATTAGTAAATCATCGCATGCCAGTAGATCCACATGTCGTTTGCTGAGGTTCACCACAGTTATTTACATCCGATTCTTGGCTATTATCCAGTCAAACCGACTAGTTGAATTGTTCTAACACCTAACTAGTTTGTTTAATCACAAATCTTATGCAGATCTTCCGATACGTATGCGATACGTATTCGGCGTCAAAGTGATATCTCCAATACAAATTTAAGAAAAGAAGAGGCGAACATACTTAGACCCCTCAAAGATTCGGCATCGCAACACTGGACAGCCAGCAGAGTTAAAACTACCACTCCAATCGTGTTCATCTTTGGTCTTGGTGAGGTTTTCAGTTAGTTGGTCTCTCAAATTTAAGTCAGCTGGTAATCTTGTTGCGTGGCTCCCTCAACGATTGATTTCTGCGCAACAAACGTGATTTCTTTTATAGGCTCTTCTCAGACGACCGGATATGTAAGCAAAGACAAGAGTCAAGTGTTAACGGCAATAACTTATCAATACGTCGACCTTTAATGACTCTTAAATCAATCAAGCGGCGACGATTGTCAAGCCCAAACACGACAAACACTTTTTAAAGTGTGCCGCACGTTCTAAACAGTGTTTCTTACTCTTGTACCGACGTTTCATACGTAACGTCCTCCAAACTAACCGGGGGTATGCAGGTATGTGAGTTCACTTTAGGATGAGGAAAGTCAGGGGCAAAGTGTTGACGATCTTCGTTCACGAATTGTCCCTATTACAAGTATTACAAAACCTTAAAACGCTGAATTTTCGCGTGTGCAGGTAAAATGTTTCTCCCAAACAGACTTCGGAAGACGAAAATATTAAAAGAGTTTTTACTCGGGGCTGACTTGCCTGAAGCGTAGCCTCAAGGCCGGTTCTCCACCCATTACACAAAACTAGAACCCCTCCAGAGTTCCATCAAATGGGTCGCACGCACATAACGTTTTTCACTACACTGGACCTTTAATTGAGTATCATTCTACAAAGTTCTTTGCAATGTGTCAGACACGTTTCTTTTCTCTTATTGTTAATAATCAGGTGTTGTCCGAATGGTTGAAGCAAGACTCCTTCGGAGGGGATTATTGGTGGTGGGAAAAGAGTTTGGACGGACATTCGATAAACTTAATCAGTTCATCAGTTATCTTGTCTTTTCATCACAGGTCGTCTTCTCCTTATCTCAGAACACTAACCTCGGCAATGGGCATAACTTCCTTCCTATCCGGAAACCAACATAGCTTATTAAGAATCCATATCAGTTACAAGTGTAAACACAAGGTTTCCAGCACCTTCGAAAATATTTCTGTTCCCTTGTTCGATGAAAGTCTTCAGTGGTTACAGTATCGATTGTGCATACGCGTGCACTCACAAACCTATCCTAATCACGGTTGTTTTACAGAAGTTAAGGCGATAAATTGATCTTTACACTGGACTACGGAAGACATTAAAATCGAGATTATATATTAAATATAATATTATTGTATAACAATACGTATCTTTCTTTCCCATTTCTTCCAATCATGGAAGATGTTAGAATTGACATTATATAATATAATATTATTATATAACAATATGTATCTTTCTTGCTTTCTTGCCCATCGTGGATTCCTCTGGGAGGAAGCTCTTAATTTATTTTTTTTTAAATTGATCTTGTTGCGGTTTTCCTGTATTTATGGTGTTGAGATTCGATTTTTCAGTTATATCGTATCTTCCCCAATCCAAGCACGTTTCAACATTTCCTCAGATAAAAGACATTTTCTAAATTAGTATTGTTATTCAGCAGTTATTTCAAGTCCGTTTGTAACCGTTTTTGGTCATTAGTTTCCTCCTTTTTTGTTTGGCGACATATGGCGACGGGAATGTCTAATGAGCGCGGGTCGCGCGATCCGTACTAGTTTCTTACATGCCGCGAGATCCCAAAGTGAAAATCCAACGGGTTCAGAGAAAAAGTTCAGTTTCGTTTTTGTAACTACCGCACTGTTTGCATTTCGAAATGTTTCGTTTGGAAAACATGTTTAAAACGCTGGAAAGAAAAACTATTGACTTAAATAGAAGTCGTGGCATTTCCCGGGTGCCCGGGGGGTACTCCCTTATATGGGCTATATAGGTAGGTGCGGCCCCAAAGGGTATGGTTTTTGAGCCGTTTCGGTCATAAATTGGGTATCGATTTTAGCCATTTTGCCGCCATTTTGGTCATAAATAGGGGATCAATTTTTGCACTCTAGTCTTCATTTCGGTTTATTTTAGAAGAAGCAACCTCTTCATCACGCCTTCCTTCTCCCATCCGCGCTTTGCCATCGTCAACTCCGTTTAACGCAGGCTAGATAAAGCCAGCAACAAAAGTCCTTCCCCTTATAATCTTAGAGTCAGGTCATAAATAGGGTATCAACTATTTGGTAAGGTCGTAAATAGGGTAGAGAAAATCGTAGATTTTGGTCATAAATAGGGAAAGGGTTCTGGTAAGAGGGCCGCACACCCATACCTAATTTTTCTGGGAGTACCCCCCGGTGTCATTCCTGTTATTTTTATTCATAATCCTTCGTATTTTTCAGGTTAAAGAATATACCCGTTTTCCTCATACAAATCCTTATATTTGACTGTTGGGTAACCTAACTAGTAATGTACGTATATGCAAGGGACGCGGCTCATTTGCGTGCTTGGGTTAACTTGACATGTTACTCTAATTCGTTCGAAAATCATTTCACGGAAAGTACCAGACTTCGACCAGGTTCTTCGTGTGGTTTTTCCTTTACTACTTCTTCACTAAGCTAAAAGTGCTGATTTGAAGTACGGATTGAAGTGAACAACAAGGATTTGCAAGGTTTTTCAAAGTGCAGGAAGCTAAAATATTGATTTCCCGTTTGTTAGGACTTCTGTTCTAAAATCGCGGAACTACTGCACCGTTTGGATCTGAGAGAGCTCTCTTTGAAAATCATTTTCAAACCGCTGGGGAGGAAAATTATATTCTATGTGCTTTTTCGAAAATAGGTCTTGTCATTTTTGCATGACTGATTCACTTCGGAAGCCATTGGCACAAAAGCTGCTGACAAGAATTCCATTCTACCACGCTCGAAAGTCGTTTCTCAAAAAATTACTGAAAGGATTAAAGCGAAAAAGATCTCTTTGGAAACTTCTTTTAAAGCACCAAAAAATTAGAAATTTTCTACCCCTTTCCCCGCGAACTGGGCTCCGTAAATCCAGGAACTAGTACGCCATTTAGATTGAGCAACCAGGCGTCTTTCCAAATATAGGCACGCAGTTTGACCACGTGCAAAAATAAGAAAGCTTAAAAAGCTTATCACTGGAAGAGGCCCATGTATGAGGCTATGACGATGTGTTCTCTCAGACCAAAGTCTCTTAGATCATAGTCTCTTGGCCTTGAATTGACATTCGTGATTCTTATTTTTCACGCCAGGACTCACGCCTGGGCTCCTGTTCACGCCTAGTGTGTGTAAACCGCACGTCGTAACGTGATAGATATCTTGATAGTACTGTCCCCGTTTCCTGCCTTGTCATCGGCTTTTGTAAGGTTTGAAAGTGCAAGTTCTCAATGCATTTTAAGAAGCACGCTACGTATAATTTTACGCAATGTTATTTAATGTTATGCCACTATTAAGTAAACAAGTTTATCGTTAACCGTATCAGAGCGAGAACTTAAGATACTTAACGGCTTATCGTAGAAAGCATTGCTGTGAAACGACTCTGCTACGGTTGGTAGAGGAGTGGTATGCCAAGAAGGAGGTAGCAGTCTCCTCAACAGTTTAAGGCCGTGTGTGTTGCTCGTGCCACCCTGCTGAATATCGTCTTTCGACAACTCAAGGAGGGAATTTAATTAAAATGTCTTCGACCTTTCGCATTAGCGACGTGACGATTTGTTCAGCTCTATTTTACCCGTTTGCTTATGCGGCAATCATGCATTCATCATTCTAGAATGTTCCAGTAAGTGAAAAGTTGACAGAAAACAGATCATCAGGCGCGGCCTATACTCCCTGTTGCTTTGTTTTCGTTCTCCACGAAGATATACTATATTTCTACGGACATCGTGTTGGTAAAAAATAGAGGGTAACTCTCTTACACTTTCTAGTTGCCAGTGGCCGTTAGTTCAATTTAGCTGCTGTTGCTGTTATTTTTCTCATGATACGAAATTGTCCTCAGAAATTTTATCGGAAATAATGACGCATAAAAACTATAAGAAACAATTCTTTTAACAGAAGAATAAGAAATTGAATAAAAATGGAATATTAAAGGGGAGAGAAGATTTTTTCACCCTGTATAGAGCTACGTGTTTTTACATCTGAGAACTCAGTTCTCTCATGATTAGCTTTGCGGTAGGTCCTTAACTTGATGACACGAAGAAAGTATCTTCACGTTATCTGTTTTGACAAATTCATCTATTTTTGTTATTACACAGGACAAGGCAAACCATTAATATTTTGCGCATCAATCATCACAAAGGCGTAGAACTCATAAGAGTGCTTATAGCCTTGGGCACAGTCACGAAAACAAAAATGCTATTTTTTGTTTTTTAGACCTGAGAACTTTGAGCAGTGCGGGCGAGATCGATGGATGGAGTCAAAGGATTAATAAACGTTTTATCAGAATAGAACTAGTATCATAGAAATACACTGATGCAGGTAAAACAGTACTCTGCGAGCAGAGTATCGTTAGATGTTCCTTGAAAAGTCGGAAGGATGAAGCTGACTCGGCGAGCGGCTTCGAGATCCTTTGATTCGCCGCTCGAAGGCGGTGTGGTTGGGGGAGATCGCGGGTTCAATTCCTGCTCTGACCACCAAGCTGGAGGGCTTTCGTTAGACCCTAGTTTAACTCTTCGGTCACCTGGTCATGCTTGTAAAAAGTCAAGTGGTCTGCCTCCCACCAGTGGAGACTTCGAAGCCAACAAATATTTCTTTCTTTCAGTTTTAAATGTGGCATGCCTGAGAACTAGCTGGTTGTGCTAAGCGCATCGAATTTATTTAACATTTAACATCCGAGAAAAGGGTTGCCTGCATCGCAGACGGATATTTCCCCGTGAATACCGTCTAATAACGGATAAATTTTAGCGTTTGTGACGCAGGCTAAGAAAAGGGATGAGTCAGTTCAATTCGAGCTGGTCAAACCGGTTTTCCACTGATGCGCATGATCATCGCAAGAATTGTTGTCAGGCTAGTATTCAAGGCGATTTCTGAGCTTGGTTACTTTAAGTTCGCCAACTTTGCCATCTCAAGTGAACATGCCGGGCAGTTGCTGAATGGCACTCATTCGAAACACATGGCAACCGTCGCCCTTGGACCAAAAATTTTTCTTACAAGAACTCGTATTCAGTAAGTCAGATTGAGTGACCGAAATTCGCCGAAATATATTTTTCTTTAAGAGCCTCTTATTTTTACGACTATTACGACTAAAGCGCGAAAGCATTTGTTGTCCTAGTTACGAAATGAACGCGGGCTCCTGGCAAGCATGGGTTTTAATAACATGATGCATGCAATACATGAATATCGAGCAAACTAATAAATTATTATAAATGGAAAGCACTTATTAGCTTCATGGGGGAAATAAAAAGAAAGAAAAAAACACGTCGGAGGGAAAAAAGAAAAGAAAAAAAATTCGTGCGTTTGCAACTCCCGAGACTCTCGCCCTTCTCGCTTTCCCAGCTTTCCAATACAGTCTACCAACGCATTGAGCTAACTTAACACATAGGTCCGCAAAGCGTGTATGTGTCTAGAGCGTTATGCATTATTATATTGCGGAGTTAGGGCAGTTATTAGGAGGTTTAAATAAGGGACAGAAGAAAGAAATTTATTTTTGCAACAAAGCCAAAATATTTTCATCTTTTTCTTTCTTTTTCTGCTTATACTTATGCATGTATTTCATCATGCAAAATAGTTGTAGCCTCAAAGAGCCATTTGATTATTCGATAAGAACAACTGCGAATAAAGTCGACAACGATAAAACAAAAGCCGGATGAATTTTTCGGTTTCGTAGTATTTCGCTTTTTTTGTTTTACAGCTCTTAATTAAACTTTAATTTGATTCACATTCATGTACACGTGACTATTTCTATTAAAACTAATCGGTTATCTTGTCGTTCTTCATACTCACCTCTAAAAATTCTACTAAAACAATTATTCGCTTCAGGCTCAGTAGCTGTTATGTACATGCATATATGTTATTCACCAGGCGAAACAATACTGACAAACTGACAACTGAACTGTTCATTCAATGACAGATGCCAGATCGTGTCAGATTTTTTACAAAAAAATGTTTCAAAGTTTGCTTGTAAGCCATTAAAGTACCTCTATTATTACATAAATTAAAGTATTTTTCGGAAAACGTTTGCTTTAATTTGTATTACCTCTGTTTTCATCACCATCTCCTCGCTAGAAATTTTTGAGTTTCTTGCCGCGATTGCAAATTCGCAAATATTGCGTGTTGCAGAAAAAAAATAAAAATTTTATTCACCAACCTAGGTCGGTCCGTATTGGGAAAAACTGTGCCCTCTGTCTTGCGTTTTGCGTTTAACATATATTTATCTTGTTTCGAATTGATAGTGTAGCTAAGAAACTAATATTTTCAAGAAAATATTCACCAATGTTTACTTCGTCTTCGAGACTTCTCAGTTCGCTGTTCATGCAATGTCTCTAACTGCGAAATATTCCCTCTATTCTATGAATATTTCACCGTTAATAAATAGACCATTTTCGATGTATTAGTTAATTTCAATAACTGGAAATATTTCTTATATTCTTGATTATTACAAAGGACGCTAATGTAATCTCAATAACTGCGAAAGATCTCTCTATATATATACTAACATTTTTATTTCGGTGGATTTACTGCAAGAGAATTGAATGACCGTCAAACTGTCATTGGAACTAACACAATCAAATTCAGCTAACTATCTGTAGGCGACCATACGACGTATTTAACTCTAAACGAATGAGCAAATAATTTCGTAAAATTAGATATAATTTTCAGCGCGTTCCATTTATTGAAGCGGTCGTCATTTTCCAAGTTCTTTGCAAACGGTTCTAAATTCCAAAGACCGTCTAACTAGCGACAGGAAAAATTCAGCTGAATATAAAACTTACCTTTTTCGCCACACACCGAACGCATTGATCTGCTACTGGAATGTGTTCTGATGACGTTTCTTAGTTGTCTCTCTCCCAGGCTCCTCGCAGCTTCAGCGCAAGCGTCATGTATCGAGCGCGCGCGCTAAGTAGTAAAGTGAACAATAATAGGGCAAATGGCCATTGCTATAACTTTACGTGGATTTAGCGATCTTGTACGTTCGGTGATCCCTATTTTTTCTCTCGATGGGCCATTTTCTTTTACAATTTTCTACGTTTTGCGAAAAACTGAAGAAAATCTATCGAGTAGAAGTTTGAATTTTTTGCGAAACGTTCCATGGAATTCCATGGAATTCCGCTTCAAATGCCTCTTCGACGGTTAAGTTTTGATAAAATGATGACAATATTTGAAATTATTAACGCCAAAGATTCAATTATACAAAATATTATTAGGATAGTGTGCTTCTATTGACTTATCTTTGATATTTTAACCTGAAAAATCCCGGAGACCACGCTGAATTACGCGCCTCAATTTATCAAAATCAGACTAGTTTTCCACATGCTCTGAAATGCAGCTGGTGACTACCAATTTTTATTTCATTTCTCAAACAAGTAAATCATTATCTGTCTGCAGTAGAAGATTTAAAAACAATCTATTAAGTAGAAAATTTTCGCACGAACGTCTTTAAACCCCCATGCTACGCATGCTCGTTGTGCAGAATGAAAGCTACACACTTTCCGAAGCCTGGTGTATGGACAAGTCGATGGACCCAAAGAGAGCAGGAATGGCTAAAGAAGTTGGCGGAGGAAACTTGTCAACCACATATGTGTTAAGGTTCTCACTGGGTTGCGTAACAACCACTGTGTGTGCTGACTTCAGGTCCGATATATAAGCATTTGGCAAATGAGTTCCATTCTCTTCTTGAGAACTTTCCCTGTTCTCGGTCATTAGTTAACTATAGAACTAATTTTGGAACCAGGATAGCAACCAACTTTTCAAAAACGAAACTATTTGTTTCCCATCATGAAGAGAGCGTCCTGATTTTCTACTTCGAAAAAAGGGTCTCTGCAATTTTAATTTCTTCATTATAGTCATTAGATTAGGTATTCGCACTTACTTGCTGTTAAGCTGTTCTGATGTATTTGAGGCGAGTGTCGATTTTCTTCTCAGTAGAAGAAATATTTAGACAAAGGTTGTTGTCTACCTACAAGTAATAAGGTCAAATTGTTGGATTTCTACATATATTTTCGACTTGAATTGCATAATTTACAAAAATATATTGTATACAAAAACTATGATTGGTCCAGTAACATTTTCGAAAAAATCGTCGCCGTTTTTCTACCAAAGTATTTTTATCGTATTTTGATTTTTTGGAGCCCAAATAAAGTTGTCCCGGGTAGGCAAGTTGTTCCTAGCAGAGCGTTCACAAGGCAAATAGGGTAGCCCTGACGTTTGAACCCTTGTGCTCATCTAGAGTTACCCTCGTGCCATGGTAACCCGACCAGCCTGGTGAATACGTATATGAAAAAGACGAAAGGTGGCTGTTTCTGTTTCAAATCATGTCAAGATATGGAGAGTTACCAGCCCGCAACTAAAAAGTTCAAAGAGTACTCTCCCCCCCCCCCCCCCCCCCCCCCCAGCCCGGGCGGGCCTTTCTTATTCCACGACCGGCAGGGCTGAGTTGCGCCAATTTTGACCCATTTCATTATAGCAAACTTCGAACAACCCTGCGACAAGAACAAGACGCAAAAAAATAATTATGAACATAGACAACTTCATGTTTAGGACAGCAGAGTGTCCAAAATTTATTCAATTTATTTATTATTAGTGCGTAAGATAATGATTATGTCATCACAGACAGCGCGCAATTTTTGTTTTGGTCACGAGTGGGGGGGGTCAGAACTCCCGCATGAAATTGTACGGGATGCTCGTCGTCTCACCTAAGGTTATAAATCAAAAGTTCTGGTCTTACTTAGGGTCAGTTCATTACAAAGCGCAAATAGTCGTCAAAGTATCGTAATAGGGTGCACTCGAAGAAAAACGCTCTTATTTCCGTTCTTAGGCTCAATTCTGCCAGTGTCTCGAAAGCAAGGGCTTCTTTCTTGAGCAGCGACTGGAATCGAACCCATTCTATTTAATTCCCTCTCCGGGGATTTCGGCTGCGGAGTCAGAGAGCTGCATCTTTACTTTTCTACTCATTATTCTTCAGGAGGCAACAGCGCTTTCGTTGTAGATTCCGCCGCTAAAACAAAGCACTCGCGCAGGAAAACCTCGCCTCGCTGTGCCCGGTACTGTAAAATACCAACACTAGTGACAATACCATGAAAACTATACTAGCATTACAAAATTTAAGCTACTTACAATACGATATTTAACGATACATATTTTTATATTGGCTCTCAATACACTTTGCATGACGCGCATGTCTTCTGTTAAGGAAGGCGTTGGAACAAATATCTGGACTTGCTTTCGCCTGGCCAAAATTAATATGACGAGGGGAACGATAATAAAACTGTGTGTTTGGCCTCGTTCAAAACAAAATACCTGCCTATTTCTGACCGAGGCACTGAGCAATAGAAACGTTTCTGTTACGCTACCATGCAGAGAGTTTGAGCACAAAAGGAAGAACGCCTGTGCACGGCCGCAGACTTTCCAACATCTTGTCATCCTTGATTCCTCCTTTGACGTTT
>OMLO01000358.1_pt1 | contig 28527 bp, 17 predicted proteins | sample 1674811 | NCBI WGS metagenome assembly OMLO01 (sample SAMN06265003, study PRJEB25207) | coral metagenome | isolation source: Coral host | place: Mexico:La Bocana,Puerto Morelos, Mexico | collected 2008-11-13
ACTTTCAATATTCAGAACTGATTTATTTGTAGTTCCATCAGAAACTGAATTGCTTATGCTAATGAGGCAAATATTGTGAACAAAGGATTCCCCTATACGTCATTAATATCAGTCTCGATCCCAGACCAGTTGCAGCCTGAGGAGCTCATATGTCTGTCGCCTGCTTTCTTGATAACAGGAACTTCGACCATCAGCAAATTGTTCACTAGCGATTGCGGCTTTTTCAACAGTTTTACCAGTTTTCAATGCCATACTCTACTCTTTGTTATACACAGGTAAGGGTTTCTACTTGAAGACAAAAAGTTCAGTTCATAGAACTCAGTCAGATGTTCCATATTCTCCATGTAGCAGTGAAACAGAATATCATGTTACGTTAGCTTTCAATGATTATCAGTCAGATGCAGTGCAAAGAGTTCTTGTTTTGTTGTTTGATCGTCGATTGAGAAGAGAACAGCGCTGTCGTTGTTCAGTGTTGCACGCACGTTTATCATTCTGCATGAGCAGGTGACTACAACTACGAACACCACAACATGAAATCACCAGATCCCTCGTTTATAACACAGATTGAATAAGAGTAATGTTTGGTGTTCCGATCTCAAAAATGAAATGCCATCTGTACGTTATCGGCCAGCTTAATAGCATAAAAGTGAACTGACAAAGTACTGTGGCCATGCTGTTAATAATCTGTTAATAATCTGTGTCTGGGAGAAACATGGTAACTAGGTGCTATACTGGAGAAATTCTACCGACTAATCTTAAGAAAAGAAAATTTTAACTTGGCTTCGAGAAATTAATCATTCATTCCTCATCGTCAATGCAACTTCTTTTGTTTATTCAGATCATGATCAGCATTGTTAGTTCAGAGGGAATGAATAGGTGAAGCAGGTATCTGCCGTTGAATCTGCCTTTAGGGCAGAAAGAAATTTCATTTATTACCAGCTAAAACTTCCCCCTTGTTTTCCTTCCACACGATTGTACCTAATTGCGAATCACTTAAGTACAAAGGTTTCATTGCTATGGCAACTTGGTTGTAAAGATCCTTTAATAGTTCGATATCTGGTTTTATTTTTTTTAGATAGTCAAAATAGCGAACAAAAATTGAAGCAGCTGACTTTTTTGTTGTTTGGGATTAATTAATTAATATGGAAATCGAACTCGCCGTTATGAGGTATTTTGGTCGCTGTAGTCTTTGCTTTGCCTGAAGGCCTAGAAATTAAAATAAATAAGTGTCCTGTGAATTTGTCATTAAAACAAAAGAGGATTTTCGCTTAGATGGCAATTTAAAATTATAGTAGGCTTGATGCGGACGCTGAAATAAAGCCGTATAACGCGGCTTTAATATATGTTTCAAAAGGGTAGCAAACGATAGAGGCAATACTGAAAGTTGTGTTGTGCTCTTTGAATTTGTGTTTGTACAACACCCACTAATATCAACACGTTTAGGCGGACTGAATGCATGTTGCGATGAAAAGAAAACAATCCACAGAAATAATATGTTATTCAAAAGTTTTGCTTATCCCTAGGTGGAATCATTTAAGAAATATTTTGTTTTGGCACGACACGTCCCTGTGACAAATTGTTTATGGACTGGCATTTGAATGATCGTGATTACTTTCATGTTGAAGTCGCGGTGTTTTAGGAATGCCAACAACTTATTTTTTTAAGTGTTTAGCTGTTTTTTAAAGAAGACACGAGCAGCATTGAGATTACCACATTGAAGCCTGTCGCCACGGGAGAATCCGGAATCTTAATAGACTGGTGTCTTGGAAAATTGACGGCCATGCATTGTTTTCTTAATTCAATTTAAAACGATTACTGACAAAGATTGGACAGCACGTAAATTCATGCATAAGTAGAAAGAACTAAGAAACCGCTATAAACAGGAACAGCATTATTACTTTATTCCTGATCACGAACAATTGCAAGCGTCGAGCAAAAAACGGTAATCGTCTCTCGTAAGTCAACACTTTTTCTTTTTGCTCCGTATATCGATATACTTAATAGCTGTACAACCTGTAAATTTGCCCAGAACACTGTGTCTTAACTTCAAAACTTCTGAAAACATTAAAAACAGTGTATTGTATTTAGCTGTTATGCCACAACAGCTCGTCAAAACGCTGGTTCCACTGTAATAGGGAAAAGGAACTCGGTCGTTGTTTCTAATATAGCCTTAGATTAAACTCGATTTCCTCGGAATTTTAAAGACGATTGAAGGAATAACCCTTCGAATTCGCTGTTGTTTAGAAATTCAAGGTATAGCACCCTAAGGTGTTGTGATGTATTGTTGCGCTGCCAAACACAATTGAGCTGAAGCTATTTATGCCGGTCCTATGACTCGAACACACTGATGCGTTTTGACACCGAAAGTGCATCAAAATCTTCGCGTCCACGCTGACGATTATATAATTGCAAGAATTTATATTTCGAACTTTACCCTGCTGGTTCCAAGTTCAGTTTCGAGATGGCTTTGACAAAGAGAAACAAACTAAATGACTGTAGAGTATCGCGAGATTCGTAGGTACTTTTGAAAAATCCCTGTTGGCCATATGACGTGACGTCAGCGGGGCTCCGTTTTTCAATGCCTCCACTATGGACAGTGTCATCAGATGTATGCGATGAACGTTTTCCGTGATCGTTGTTTGGACGGAAAGCGAAAATAAGTCAATCAACAGAGCGTGTTTTCAAACGAAAACACTTTGGTGCGGATCATTGACTTCCCGGCAATGAAGCGAAACGAGTGAAATAATATCGGCACAGGGGAACTGAGTAACGGTAGGACAAATATATTCTCGTTCTCAGCGCAGTTCTGTGTTTGTCTCATGCATTACTCTATCACATCATCTCTTTCGCTTCTGTGCCGTTCATGTAATTATATGTTGGTTCTTCCTTCCCTTCAGTGTCTTGTTTAGTCAGTAGGAGATCAGTCGTCATGTAATTTAAATTTTTAACATCCTTATCAGTACCATCTTGGTATAAACCTGAAAGAGCGTTTTAGGATCAAGACGTTTTCTAAGCTGTCGTGATAAAATGGGCATCCTAATAGTCGAGTTGATAATTGTTTCGTTAGTTGCAAGTCTTCTAAGTAGAGTGCAAATAACGTTTCAGATGAATGCAGTAAATAAAGCCATTGAATAACGCAGTTCATGTGTATTCATTGGCTTACTGCTCCTGATACCATGTTCTATAAAAATTATTAGCGTGCGCGTAATTTTTTAGCTTTTTTTCATTCTTGCACTTTAGTTTTGTCTATTTTCGGGACATTTTTGACTGCCCCAGCTAAAACTGACAGATCCATGTGATATTAATATTCCCCAACTTTCAGAACTGTGCTTTTTTGTGAAAAGTATTTGAAGGATAATAACACGATAGCTGCCATTCCGCACCTCTTTCGAGTCCGGTATAAGCTTCTGTCCAGAACAGCGGCTAGTAATCGAGCCGAAAACGATTTCGGAGCCCAACCAGTAAAGCTAACAAAAAACGTTACAATCCGGATATTATCGGTACATGATTCATTTGGTTGCAGTATATGTGTCACATGACGAGTTGCGACAATAGTACGGGCGACCAAAAAAATTAATCAGAGATACATTTTTGATCATTATAGCAACAGATCTGACCGTTTGTATGATCAGTTGAAGCAATCTCTACAAAATTTATTTGTTTTGCACTCCACACAAGCGAAATTGGAGATTGATTCATGACAAATTTAGGGGGCGTTTTATATTCCCGTACCCAGTTTGTATCGCAGGCTGGAAAACAGTACAGTACAGTACAGGCTGGCGATACAGGGGAAATTGCGAGGAACGCAACTGGAACCCAAGAGCTCTTCGAACCAAGTGCTCTGGCTTCACCAGTCAGTGTGATTGACCGAGCAATTGACCACCGATTTTGCAGTTTTCGTTGCGAAATTCGCGTGAACCGCAGAAATTGCACAAAATACGCGAAAGGCAGTAAAACTTTCCGACTGATTTTGATTTACACTGGCAGTTTTTTCAGTCGAGAACGTTTAGTTTATATCAATGCTATATCAATGAACAAATTCTTACAAAATTCATCATCGGCCATCCACGAAAATATCGGAATTAAAAAATCGTTCCGTAGAACAAAACATGGAAGAAAAATTTCAAAATACACCTTCCTTTTCAAACTTCCAAATACACCTTCCGTGAAAAATACACACTGGGAATATTTGATCGGCGCGGCATGATGTTTCCGTGTATTTATATGTTATAACAGTGTCCCAAATTTTTGTAAACGATCAATTATTAATTTTAAACGCCAATAAACGATCTTTGCTGTATTTCGTCGTAAATGCGTATACGTACCGTTGAGAGCTAGTTACTGCCTATAAGATAACCGTGCGTGTTCTCAGGCGAAATTTTTCGAAAGAGAGAATGTCTGTTTGCTGGCTACTTATAAACCAACTGTGAATATACGTTTGTTTATTTTGGTTTCCAATGGTAGACTGCCATCTGGTTTTAATATTTAACCATCTGAAGTCGTTTCCAAGCAAGAGCAAATATCACAAAGTCACTTTTGTCTCCCTTCGTACCGTCTTTAGCCTGTTTAGTTTGTCTGTTCTCAGCTGTTGAAAACCGTCTGTGCGACTGAACAACACATTATTGATGTTGCAAAGTTTACATTTTACGCAGAACGTGAATCGCGTCTAATACTTGTGAAACACTTGCATTATTTTATAAGACATCAAACGACAATCAGTTTACAGGTTTGGAATAGAACACACGACTGAGAAACAACGCTGTGTTCAGTACAGTTTGGAGGGAAACTGCTTTGGTGGAGATCGCGCGGCGTTGTGTGTTAAAGTTTGACTGTTTCTGTCGATAGAGTGTGTTAATGAACTCGACAACTCTTGTTATCTAACCTCTCAGTTGTTAAAAAAAAAGAATAAGCGAATCAGCGAATCCATGCAGAGCTTGTTAATTTATTTGTTGGTTGTTATTGTACGCGCTACGACCCACGGAAATTCAGTTTCATCTGCTTAGGACAATTCTAATTATAGGATGGCTGAGATCGGAAAAGAGATAATATATGCAGTGGAGAAATTTTGTCCTTTCAAGACGCAAATTTTACCGCTTGCACAAAACATTGATAAGTACAAACTAACGCATAGTGTAGCTTACTGTTCTTCGTGCAACCCAGTTTGGGATCGAGAATTGACAGCTGTCAATCAAGACAGTATGAATCGCTATTTAATTGGCCGTAATCGTTAAATTACATTACGCCAGTGAACCAGAAGTCGCGCGCACGGTTATAATGTAAATTCATGTGGCATGCAAAGCAGTGCCGATCGATCGAATGCTACAGGCAGATGTTCCAGACAACGGGTAATTATATATTGATCTCATTCGAGGCGACCTTCGGGTACTAGGAAACACAGCCGCATTATACAAGAACGCGGCATAATCGAGCGCTGTAATCTTCACGGCTTCCGCGCAGCTCCAGTGAATTTCATTGCCAGAGGGGAAGCCTTACTGACCAGGTGAGAAATCGGATTTAGTTACAACCTCGGGCTCGCTGTCTTTAAAAAGTTGCACTTTCAATTACCTCACAGAGTGCGTACAGTTTTAAATCTTATTTCTCACAATTGCTGTCGAAAAAAAGATTGGCAGCCGCTTATTTAAGAATTTCTATTAGAGAAGAGAGTGGTTTTAAGGCCAACCGATCGATCTCCTTTTAGTAATGATGTTTTGATATCCGCGAATCCCTCTACGATTTTGGTTAACATTCGAAAAAGGCTATATCAGTGATGTCCATCTGTCCAAAGTGCGTAATATTTGTCAAATGCTACGTATGAAGTAACTCAGTAGAAGTGAGTCCGCAATTCAGATTCTACCTTTGACATTTCTTCCTCCGAGTTTCAAATTAAACGCCTAAACGGAACGAATCCATCGAGTCCAGAGCTGCTTTGAAGAAAAAGTGAAGATTTTCTTGAGGTTTTAGAAGTACTCCAACTTAATGCTACGCGGAAAAACTGATCGGAACTTGTTTATTGCGTTAAGTGTAGTCCTAACATCTTTCAACGCGCCGTCTTTACGTTTGAATTTCGGGGCATTTTCATGTTAATTCTTTCGGGGTTAGATCCTAAACTTCTTGTCTTTTCAGCGACACGATCGTACCCTTGACGCCGCTAAAACAAGATTGAATAGCCGGTCTCTTTTATTTGTCAAAAAAGTACTTCAAAATGTTGATTTTCTTCTGACATGTGAAAAACGAAAATGCAAATTACGCCTGAGGCTGTTGCATCAAATTAAGCTCATATTTTATCACTGAAATGTTTATCACATCTAAATTCAAGGGTTGAATTACAGGTCGCTATGATTTATTATCGCTTCGGAATATTGCTATATCTTAATGAAAAATCGTTTCGGTTAGAGGTTTTGATTCAGAACTATGTTCAGACGTTAATAAATTTCGCTTTTGTACTTAGCCGGCGTTTTCGTTTTGTAACCGATTGACATCAAATAGATTTCTTTTTGTGGAACATACATGGCGTAAAAATAGAAAATAATTTCTAAACTAATTTTTATTTTGTTTCGCGGGGCTATTGGGAGACCACTGATTGAATGGAAATGTTGAAAACAATATTGAAAATAGATACAAACTGATTGATGTCATAAGTGAAGTTTACAAGGACATTGCGCGCACTCAGTTGTTGCACTCTGTTTGGCAACTGAGATTTTGTTATCTACTTGTTTCTATGTTCTTGTGCCTTTGTTCTTTACATCGCCGATGAAGTTTCTCTCTCCTAGGTATTGCCAAAATTACACAAAACCACAGTTAGTTAGAACTTGTGTTCTGTTACAACAAGACCTGGTCATCTCAAATGCGTTATAAGGGCGTCTTAGATTCAGTCTCAAATCCAATTCGTACAGGTTGGAATTGAAATTAAAATTACTCTCTCGATACTTAATCGGGAGGCGGCTGTAGCATGCTGTGAAAGGCAACGGAGTCCTTTTAGTTAAAAAAAAAACGAAAGTTTAATAAATGCTTTTCGTCCGTCTGTGTTTTGTAGCTGGGACTGGACTTGCGTTTCACCAGATGAACTGTCAAGGGTTAAGTGCTGACGAATTTACTGGACTGTGAGAAAGCAATTTATTCATCACCGAAGATTCACTCGTTTACCAGCCGGAAAAGCGTTTAAAGTAGCTCATCCTGAGCATTGAAATGTCACATTGACACGGACCACGAGGACCAAAATCTAGTGCGTCTCTGCAAACTGCAAATGAACAAGTTTCAACTATTCTCGTAGAGCTGTGGTCTCGCGTACGAGTTGTTTCTTAACTCAGATTGCCGTTCAGCTTTTTGCGCCGAATTTCCTGAAACCAAGTTACAAGCGCGCGATTCAATCAAAAAGCTTTGTTTGTCGATCACCTTTATTAAAAAGCCTTACTTCGCTGACTATATAAACAGGGCCACACATTGAACAATGGAAGATCAAGCAACGCACTAGAAACCATCTCGTAAGTTTCTCAGCGATTTACAATATGTAACAAAAAAATTACACCCTTGTTACAGGAGGCCAGGTAGAGAATTTTTCTGGGAGTCCCAGTTTTAAATCACGAACAGTCACCATTCGAATCCAGTCAGGCTAAAGTTGGTCACAAAGAAACGTTTGAGGATTTCACTGACCGAAAACAAGCTGCTCGGGTGGTGAAGCACAAATTGCCTTTAAAGCTCCCGTCAGCGTTTTTTAGTAACCGAAGGCAGAGCGGAATTTTAGTTGGCGGGCGCCCACATCAAATGTCATCTCAAATGTGAAAAATACGGGAAGTTTTACTCGCCATAGTATTATGAAGAAACACCGTGCAATGCTAATATATTCTATTCACCGTAATAACTTTAAATCATTGCTTTGTGCCATTACAGGAAGAAAGGAAATTGCGAAACGCCAGACCTTGAAAAATGGGACAATTGCAAATTCGCAGTTCGTTTTTTCCTCATTGATGGAACTTTCATCGACAAACCGAAAGGTCAAGTTCAATTTAGAATTTTATGAGTATATTATACGTGATAATAAAATAAGAGTTCACAGGAAATTATATCTATTTAAAATAAGGAAACTGTTGTGTTCTCTGTTTTGTGTCCCCGCTGTGGAATAGCGCCAGCACAATGATTTTAAGAATTCGTATATTTTAGGGAATTTCATTTAAATAGGTCCTTTTTCTTTCTTCCTTTCGCTCGATTACAATAATAATTGGATTTCACTAGCTCACATAAGGGCTTTCCTTGGTTAATGGCAGAAAATTAGTTTCATGTTTTCACCGTCTGCTTCAAAAAAAATCTCGAGATTGCTGTTTCGCACGAAAAACTTTCGCCGTCCCATGGACTTCAAGGCTCTCGCTTTGGGAAAATGAAAAAAAAAAACTAATGCATCAATTTCTTTATAGCGGAAACAACATTTTCTTTGCGAATAAAGCAAAAAAAAAGTATAAGTAAGAAAATATTTTCCTCCTGACCACGACACTCAAGTTTATTAGTTTTGGAAATGATACGAATCTTGCAGACATGGTTTATGGGTTGTCCTGTTTTGATCTGCTTAGGCGCTGATCAGGTTTGCTATGTGTAATTGAGCCGGTGAATTCTTTGTAAAAGAAAATTGTATGCTTTTTAAGAAAACAAAGTGCCTTTTTACGCTTTTGACCGGATTTTGACGGCATTTCGCTCGCAAATTTTCAAAGACCAGTAATCTCGATTTCTTTGTTTGTTGGTGTTTACGTAACGAAGTGTCCATCGGTTCGGCTCCCAAGGGATTCGGGTATTGACAGATTTACTTATCGTGTCTTTTGTACGTTTGCTCAATTCGGCCGTACTTTTTTATTTCCTTAGGGTTTACCTTGTTTCGATCCTGTTGGTGTCCCAAAGTTGTATAGCTGGACTAATCGGCAGCACTCGTTGTCCTGTTGCTAGCTAACAGTGTAGCTAGCGAAGCCAAGTTTGTATTATTCATGAGTTTCTACAACCTAGATGCCTTTCAAATGAGCCCGAACGCCTGACACAGACAGTCAACCGTAACTCTCTGACAAGTCAATCAGAGAGTTCAAGGCCGCCCTTCGAATCTTAGCGCCTCTCTGAAATATGGAAATACGGAGAAGAGAAGATGTGATTTGCCATACTTCGGCCGGGACCACACCGCTTTCGTCAGTGTACGTCCATGTTGTTGTTGTGTCTTGAACTTGTGATAAACATCGCATTTACAAAAGAATCTAAGCTTGGAACTTGGCTAAGACTCGACCTTGGGATAGCAATCGATCATTTGGAAAAGTATTAAAGCGCGACGGGTTATTGAGCGTTTTATCGACGGATCAAAACATTAGATTATACGCGAAACTAATGTATCGTCCGGCGATTTCATCTTCGATTGTACTCGTTTAGCCGCAGTCGCTTCTAAACCCGTGCAAAACCAGGCAGTATATGAGAGTGTTGATAACTATTATGGCGTACACTGCAGTACTTGTTGTATTTTCCATAATGATAAACTACTTAGCTTCGGCGGAAAAACGCGAGTACAAGTTAGGGCTTCTGATACCTTATTCGACTGTAGTGCCACAGTTCGCGGACGACTTCAACAAGGGAGAGAATTTTGCCGCAGCGATGACAATTGCAGTGGAAAGGTTAAACGCGGACCCAACGCTTTTGGCTGACTACAATGTGACATTTGTATGGAAAGACACAGAATGCAACGAACTGATTGCTGTTCACGAGCAGTTAAATCAAATTAATTCTGGAGTACAAGCTTTCATAGGACCGGGATGTAATTGCCATACAGCGGCAAGGAATGCGGCAGCTTTTAACATATCCATGATTTCATACGTGAGTATGCTGTCTTCTCTCATTTTATGCATTTGAAATGATATAAATTGCCCATTATACCTTTTGTGACTTTTATGATTACTTATCGTATATTGTCGCAAATACGGACTTTTTAAGAGAAATCAGTTGTAATGATTTAGGTTTTCAGTCGTCGACAAACAAAAATTGATCAGTTTGTTGGCTTGAAGTCGGTTTGCATGCGATTTACATTTTACCAGCTGCCAGCGCGCAATGCTAGACGTTTGTATTCAAAACATTACTAATTGCTCAGTTTTTGTTCGTCTCGGCTTCTTGAATATTTCATCACGTTTGATGTGAATTTCGAACTTCAACCTATACTTTGATCGAAGCTTTATTGATCTGGCTGGAGAAGCGCTGTAACATCACTCAAGTTGTGCGTTTATTCGATTAGGTGGCATTACGACAAATATTTAAGATATTCGTATTAAACGAGTTAACTAAACTTCACTGAAGAAAAGCTCTTGCCAATCATTGTGACTTGAGATCTTTCTTGATTACCTTCTCTGTAGCTTCCTGTGTGTTGCGGAAGATTTTCGAAAGTGCAATTATCATTTCTACTGCTGCTTCAGGATTATATTTTGGGGCTTTGATTGATATTCGAACTTACGTAAGCGAGCGAGAGTGCATTTTGTTGTCATTTGTGCAAATATATGTATTACTTACTTTCTATTTGACAATAAGGGTTTAAAAGGTTTTCCATCTGTCAATATTGCTTTCGTACAAGATTCCTGTTGTTATCATTTCTCACGAAGGTCGAGAGTAGCTTTATGCTATAGATTACTTATTATTACTGTTTCTAAACATTACTGGAGTGGAATTTAAGAATTTGTTTAGGCCGCGCGCGTAGCATGAACTTTCAGTTTGTTGTATGTTGTGATACTATGAATATTGCCCTATTTTTTTAACTTTTTCCCTCTTCATCGATCAGGCTGATTTTGCTTATAGGCTAGAAATAGCTTCAGCTAGACATCTGATACCATTCTTTTGACAAATGTACAACAAATTGAGTTTTCTGTCTGCCATGGGTTCTTGTATCTTTCAAACGTGATGTTATCATTTTGGCGTTTCAAAATGACGATATTGCTTCTTGGTTCTTTCTAAAAGAAACAACAAATAAACAAACAGGAATGGATGGACAAACATAAACAAAGTCAAGGAAAATCTGTTCGTAATTGCTATTAACATGCCATTCTTGGTTTCACATTACTCTCAGATTGAACCACATGAATATTTCAGGTAGCTGACCATATTACTGATCAAATAAATCATACAATGACTCAGCAAGGTATTCATTGCCATATCATTTATGGTTCATATTTCTTGTTCTGACATTCACAGCCAAGATATTGTCAACATCTGTCTATATCGGTCATGAATTTCTTATGATCATCATGTTCTGTCCACTCTACTTGAACCAGTATTGATCAGCATTCACTAATGCGACATATTGTAAATGGCATCCGTATGTTTTGGCTTTATTCATCTACCACTCTGTCTCCTGGTTAAACTGCTAAAAGGCTAAAAACAATAGAACTGCCAAGTGATAACTTTAATTTACATACATGCACTTTGCACCTGTGTTGTGTCTAATATTGTTTTGGGTTATAATTATAAAAAAAATAACAGTTTACATTAGTAAGAGATATACTGGTTTGATCAAGACTACATGTAATCAATCACAAAATTTCAAATATATTACATGTACATATCCAGAATGGATATTCCGTGCAAAGTCCACTTCAAGTTATTTCAGTGCAAAGCCATGTATAGTTATCTTACATATCTTAGGCATTTCAACTTGTTGATACAGTAACAGGCTTTTCATCTGAACCTGTCATCAGAATTTGACACAGGTCTTCTTATCTCTGTTACTCTCTGTTTTGTTAAGTGGTCAGAATAATAAGTAAACCAGACTAGATCATTAATTAAGGGTAATTTGGTTGTATTAACTAAGTTGAAAATATAAATTGGCCACCCTAACAAGTTAAAAAGCTGACGTTTGAAGCGTTAGCCCTTCATCAGAGCGATATCATAAAGGGGCTTGGTTTCTGCATGATAGCTACAATATGAAATATTTGGGTATACATGTAGTGGTAGTATCGTTTTTTTTGCTGTCAGTGGAAGCAAGAGAAGATTGATGGCATGAGCCCTATAGTCTTTTCCGATCGTGAATCTGAGTCAAATTTTCTGAACTCATTGAGGCTGAACTTATCCAACAGTGCATAAACAAATTAAGAACTGTGTTAAATTGTGTCTTGTTTGGCACATACAACATAGAGTGCTTCATATAACTTTGAGTGGAAATATTATTTTATTTGTTTATCACTTTAATTAATTTTGGCTAGATTTCCAAATGGGAACTTTCAATCTCAGTGCTCAGACTTCTCTTAAGGTTCTTTTTTTGTCCATAAGGTGACCCAATGGCATGATTTTCGTTTAATCCAGTAGAACTGGTTTCAAAATCAACAAGGTACCCCTTGGTGTTTTGGGGATGTAGACAGACATGTAACCTGGCCCTCTCTTCTGGATCTCTCTTCTGGTCTCCTTTCTTGACCCTCCCTCTGGTCCCCCTTCTAGACCCCTCAATCTTTGTGGGGAAAATAAAAAAAAATATAAATTAAAGCTATATTCAATCTGTGTGCTACATACTAGTGCTTCTTTCACACCTAAGTTTCCTTCGATTCAGCATTCAGCATTCTCCAAGTTTTTGTTTACCATTTCCGAGGGGGATCAGCAACTTTTTGGCAGTTAGCTACTTGGACAATTTCAATTAAAGTTGTCATTTTCAAATGACATGGACTCCTGCCATTTTGTTTTCCGCCATCTTGGTTTCTTGTTGACCCGTACTATTGACTGGTGTTGTTCCACACGAGACTAGAGAGATGCACATCAATGCAAGATTGGGGATAGTGAGTTAAGATTTTCATTATTTTGTAATCCAGCTATATCTCTATCTTGCCTTTTGTGTCCAAAAAAGCAAAAAAAAAACAAAAATAAATTTTTATCACTTATCTTAAGGCATATTTTATCACACATTTTGTTAATTGTTCTACTGGTAGTCATACTCTAACACTTTTTTTAACATTCAAGACATTCTTATTTGCTTTATATTATTTTTAACTCCTTGTTATACGTATCTTTGCTAATTTAGTAATTTTTTTACTCACACTTGAAGATGACCTTGGAGAGGTTGAAATGTGACTTGTTATCATTAATTTTCATTATATATAGCTGGATTACAAATAAAAATCTCAACTCACCACTTGTTGGAACATGTCAACGAAAAAACCAAGGTGGGGAAAACAAAATTGTGGGAATCCATGCTACTTGAATATGACAGGTTTTGCTGAAATTGTGGAATAGTTGATTGCCAAAACATTCCTGATCCCTCTCGGAAATACTAAACAAAAACTTGGAAATGTGTTTTGTGAAGGGGAACACCTTCTCTTTTGTGCTGAATACTGAATCGAAGGAAACTAAAGTGTGAAAGAAGTTGTGGTACATGTATGTAGCACGGGTAGGTACATTTCGCTGACCCCCAGTCCATGGACCACCACAATGGACTACCAAAATGGACTACCCTTATGGACTGTCAAATGGACTACCTAGATGGACTACCTAAAAAACTACACTGAAAAAAAAAGATAGAACGAAATATTACCTCTTGGTTGTTTGTTTAGGTCGATTCACCGTGATCCGCCATCTTGTTTTCATTTCGTGTTTATTACCCTATGTAGCACACATATTGTGTTTTGCTTTAATAACTTTTTTTATTTTCACCAAAAAAATTGAAAGGTTCAGAAGTGGGGCCAGAAGTGGGGCCAAAAAGGAGACCAGAAGGGTGAGGGTCCAGGTTTTTCTACACTCATGCTTTTGAACTTCTCTTTTTCTTTTATTTATTTTAAAAGTATTTCTTTCATATTTGGATCTGCAAAGTAATTGGGACACATGAAAAATGGCGCAAATTTGTGTTTATGAACTTTAATACACAACGAGAACAAAACATTGAACATATGAGGCTGTACATAGCTCAATTTGAAAATTATTTTTCGTCAATTAGGGATAATTATGGTAACTAGGGCAATAATTTACAAGGGAAATATTTTTTTTAGTTCTGGGAATGGTACTTACGCAAATGCATGTTTCATAGGATGTAGGTCTTCATGTGTTCAAAGACTTTGTATCTAGGTTTAACCAGATGTCCATAAAATAATTCAGGTAATACTACATGTATCAATGATAAGCATACATATATGGATGCATTGTTTATCTCATGGACAGCAGAAAAACCTTGACCAGCCTCCATTCCCTGTTTTTCTGAGTTCCTGGACAGGTCCAGTTTTTTGCATTGAAGATTTACACCTTAACAGTGCTTGGATGCGACTAACGGTCCAAAAAGGTTTTGTTTTTGTACTCAAATTAAAGTACTCAAACGTGAATTTGTTGAAAATAATGTAGATATGGAAGAGAAGACAGAAACAGAGTTCAGAAAATGCTAGTACAGTGTACTTGTGAGTCTGAAAGAATTCAAGAGAGTTCTGAGAGAAGCTTGATAAAAAAAGTGTATAAACTGTAGCGTAGTTTGTAGTTAACTGTAGGATAATGCATGTCTGGAATTGTACATGTATTTCCTAAATAAAACAACTGACTAGAAAATTTGATAAATGAAAATGTATACATTGTTCTGCATAACACACATTTTGCTTCCTGTGACAGAGTTATAGTATCTGCTGACCATATTGTAAATGTGTCTTCTATAAAGAAGTGCTCTTTTTGAATGTTGTCTACATAATACCGGTGTCTATACGAAGAGTTTTAACCTTCATGGATTGAACAGGTTTTGGAGGTAGTAATCAAGGAAATAAATTAATTTTATGCCTCTGTAATTTTTTAAAGATGTGCAGTTCAGCAGAGTTGTCTAATAAAGAAGAGTATCCCACGTTTGGTCGCACATTTGCTGTTGACTCCCAAGTGGGGCCCAGTGTGGTCAGTCTTCTAAGATATACATACAACTGGACTCGAGTGGCCATTATTTATCAGGATTCTACTCAGTGGAAATCTTTGAAAGAGCATCTGGTGAAGGAATTTGAGAAAAATGGTATTGATGTATCTCAGGAGTATATGTTGGTGAATGAGGCATTTTACTTCGATTTGAAAAATGAGGAAGAGTTCAGGGCAGCTTTAAGGAAGATAAAAGAAAAGGCACGAAGTAAGTACATGAAGTAGTGTTCACAATCATTATAGGTAATAGCGAATTGCTACAGTCTGACCAAATTAAAAAGAGTATAATTAACATTTGATTGAGAAGAAGGAATTGAAAGAAGTGTAAGACTGCTTGAGGTGTTGCTGATCGAGGGTAATTCAACCGAAGCTGCTTGACAGCTCTCTAACTGCTTCTAAGAAAGCAGGTCTGCTAAATAAATACACAACATCCAATCAGTTTACATGTAGGCTATGCTGATCCCCTGCATGTCAATATAATTTCTGTTTAGGTGCTTTTTGGAATGGGATGCCAATTTGAATACCGGTAGGCATTTTTATGGAAAAATAGTCACTCAGTGGGAACTGTTATTTAGAAGGAGGAGACCTGTTGGATGGAGAATACTTGATTGACCCAATATTAATGGTACCTTTGAACAAAATTCTCATTCTCTTAAATTGACATCTCACTGGGTATTTCCATGTATACTTGCAAATGAAAATTTGTACAAGTTCATTTGGCTCCCAAGAAAGTGAGACTTTCCATCTCACACAGCATTGACCTGAAGGGACATAACCCACTATCTGTTCTAGTCTCTAGGAGGCAGTTTTACACTGAAACTAGCACTTACAACACCATATTCGTCATTTTCATGACAGGATTTGCAATCACCTTCAAAGTGGTTGAATTTGAAATGTTTATCCTTGAAAGTGTGTGAAAAGTGCATTAATATGCATCCTTGTTTGTTTCAGTTGTTCTAGTGATTGCCAGTTTTGAGTATGCACTGGAGACCTTGTATCTCGCCAAAGGAGAAGATATGATAAGTGGAGAATTTGTTTTCATTATATTCGAGTTAAACCAGTTGAAAGTGACCCGTGCTAAAGACAAGAACTTTTTGTGGTTCTTTCACACCCTTCTTGCTCTTGAAAGGTTAGTGAGAATCACAGAGTAAGTGTATTGTATTTGTAATTGTATTTGTTAAGAATAAAGTGGCATCAATAATAAGTTGATTGTAACATGTACATATTTAATGGTTGTGAGACTCCTCCACAGAGTTGCATGCTTGATTCTTGAGGCTTGAGCCCTTAGCTTGTCATTGTTTGGAAATAGTGTTAGGAATTAGCTGACATTTTGGAATTGATCAGACTCTACTGATCTACATGTATAATTGACATCTCCAAGATTGAGTTGTAAACAAACATAGACTCAGAGGTGTTTCTAGACTTGGGATTTCTGGCTTTTTACACTTAGATATTGGACTAAACATTGGGTTACACCCAAGATTTTTAGATACCATTTACCACCCGCCTCCTTGTCCTGGACAACTAGCCTGAATAGTTCTTGAGATCTGCCTGTTTTCTTGCCACTGGGTGCAATGCAAACCTCACATTCGGAATGCTTCTTTTGCTTCTAGAAACATCACTGTCACCCAGGCAGTTGTCAAAGAAGCCATGCAGGCAGCCCTTATATTGACTGTTAAAAACCCGCGTGGCAAAAGTTACCAAAAATTCATTACAGAGGTCAAGGTGAAGACGTCTGAGAGTCCTTTCTATAGTCCGCATTACAGTGGTACAGGTTATAATATGAGCGTAAGTACATTTGAACACAGTTAAGGATAGTTCATGCATTGTTATTTTAGGGACCAAACATACATGTACAGCTTTCTTGGTTCAAGTATAGTTATCATTTGGGTTAGGGTAGTTCTTGAAAAGAACTGTTGTTGGTGACTGACATTTTGATAGCCTGAGCGGAGGTCTTTAGAGACAAGTGAATATAAGTTCCACAAGACCAGAGACTGAGTTAATTTTACTAACAATGGACAGACCTCAGACAGATCAAGTTCATTTGACTGACAATAGATGGATCAAAACACTTACTAGAAGCTAACAATAACCGCTGACAAACTTTATACAAGTTACAGCCAATACCATCATGGCTAAACTTACCAATCAACAGACTTCACTCCTAGAGCTCAAATGGTTTTGGTCAGTGGTGGTCAATAGCTTAATGCTCTGGAAAAAAATTAAAAACTAGAGCTTGGAGAAAATGCTTGTTGTAGTATCCTGCAGAATGGTGATGTGATATGTTACAAAACTCTAACAGTTCTCACATACAGGCTAAAAATGCATTATTTTGTAACATCAGTTTGTTTGTCAAAGAATTGTCTTGTCTATATAGCGCATGTTACCGCACTACATGTATGTTGGATAAAGTTGTGACCAGGAGTTAGTTACTGTGCATCATACTTTGTCAATTGTTTCTGTTTCACTTAGCCTCCAGTCTTTGCTGCCTACTTGTATAATGCTGTCTATCAGTATGGAGTGGCCTTGAACAAAACTCTAGCACAGTATGGTGCTGAGGCACGTAATAAGACCCCTTCAGGAGAGGAAATAATTTCACAGCTTCGTGATTACACTTTTGATGGTGAGTAGTGTTTTTTTCTTCACCATTCAACTATATGTACCAATGTACACCTGTTCATTACATGCCAAATATAAGATACTGAAAACAGTACTGAATAAGATACTGAATCCAGTTTTTAGCTGTCACAAGCTTTCAACACCATTGGGCTACCTTTATCAAGTGAATGGTGATGGTGGGAATTTGTTTGTCATATGGGCTTGCATGGGCAAAGTCATGTGACAAAATGCGCCTGTATAGGGGTGGAAGTTCTTTTTCACGATTTTGGTTGAGCTTCAGGGATTTGCACTGAATTTCCTAGGCTTCACAAGTTATTCTCTTAATTAAGTTGTTTTCTTCTCTAGCAATGTCAACTGCTTATGTTACCTTCAATCTGTAGCTGGTACCTGTATGTTCTCGATGCGCTCCAACAGCAGAACATTTAGTTGTGTTGGAGTGTTCCTTTAGTTAATAAATGGCCAGCTCCACATTAGTTAGAAGAAATCTTAGAACAGTATGATTTGCACTTTCTTTGATTACAGTCAAGTTATTGTTTTTTTCTGTAACAGGTATCCAGGGTTACAGAGTACATTTAGATGAAAATGGCGATGCACAGTTTAACCTGACTTTAATGGACATAAGAAAAGACAGTAAGTACAGTGTAAGGTCAGACCAGGGTGTTAAAAGCCAAGTACGAGGCAAATTGATGAGCTGTGAGGATGATTTTACCTGCCTTCCATCTGGAGGAAGGTTTTTCTTATAAAGAGAACAGAAGTTTTGTCTGCCTGTGGAAATCAAGTTGCCCTCCTGCTGAAAGCGTTAGTGAATCCCTCTCAGACCATTGCTGGAATCTAGATTGAGCTATCTAGTTTGTAGTGTTGACCATGTCATTGTGTTATGTTCTCAGCCAGGCATCTCTACTCTCAGTGAAGACCCTGCCATCCAAAACAATCAAGGCAATTTTCTAAAAGCTGAAGTACAATACTACTGTCTGACATATTCAATTATGAAGACAGTTATACACAACTTTCTTGCAGTTGTGAACTCAAACCTGAACAAATTCAGGCTTGAACAGGATTTGAACCCATGACCTCTGTGATACTGGTGCATGCTTGAATTTGTTCAGGCTTAATTTCACAACTTTGTATGTTGTGTATAATTGTGATGATCAAGCACGTCTTGATATCTTCCTCCACAGTTCAAATAATGATATCTCATATATACACTTGTACATTCAATCATGTAGCACATGGAAATTCTAACTGTTTTGTTTTTTTTTCTCCATGCAGATTTAGTTGAAGTGGCGGACTTTCAGATAACATATAGTACCTCTGGTAATCAAACCAAGAAGGGTGTTCCTAGACTGGTGTTCCGTAAAAATAGGACCAAGATCTGGGTTGGTGGTAGTACAGTGCCGCCAAAGGACAGACCTAAGTGTGGCTTTGACAATGAACTATGTCCACCTCCAACAGTGAAACCCTCAGGTTTGTTCCAAATGTATTTTTCAATTGAATTGGGTTACACATGTATTCAAAAGGAGATCACTGTGTGCTTTAAAATATGACTAGGAAAGTCTGGGCGCAGTGCATTATAGGTATGGCTAAAATTCACAATTGCCTGATCACCATTGATGGTGATTTGAAGCAGACCGGGGTTTAATTGCGTGGGAAATTATTGATAGAAACTGCTGTACGGCTAAGTTTTAAGAATTGTTGGAAGGCTAAAATTAAAAAGGAAAGGTTATTATTATTTGTTTCTGCTGGATTGAAGGCTTCCTTGTCCACTCTCTTGTCTAGTGTCATTACATGTGTTTACAATAATTGTCTGAATAATAATTGTAGTGAAAAATTTCAAAAATTTAACTTTATTTATTTGTTTTTGTTTATTCAGACAACAAAACAGAAATTATTGCAGGAGTTTCTTGTGGTCTGGGTTTCCTTGCTCTTCTCCTTGTAATTAATCTAATCAGGTATTGAGTACATTGTAAGTTTTCTGTTGCTTACTTAAAATGTAGCAGGACATGCAGTAGCCTGTGGTTACTGGCAAATCATCTGTGTTTGGAAATAAAACAGACATTTGAATTCTTACTGTTAACTGTTAAAGTGCCTTACTTTCTTGATGGATCCATATTTGGCTTAACCACATTCTATAGAATCCCTTCAAGTATGTGCAGTAATCATCAGCTTGCTGTGGCAGGATGAACAACCATGTCTCATTTTAATTAATGACTTGCATAACAATCCTCTAGTTCCTAATGATTAGAGAAACTGACTCCTAATTCACAGCTTGGACCTTTGATGTATTCTTTGGTTCACACTAAAGTCAGGATAAGAGTTGTTATTTTCTGGCATTGAATTACCCCACCCCTGTGTATGTGTTGTAGGTGAAAATGAAGTTCAGGTAAAAATGATTTTAACCTAGTTTGATTCTCAATTTCCTTGTCTTCTAACCCTAATTATACATGGTCTATGAATAAATAGGGTTAAGGAGCCCTAATTATTCATGGTCAACGAATAGTTAGAGTTAAGAGACAAAGGAATTTCATTTTATCCTGGATTTTATTTTGACTTACAACATATTGTATAACAAGAAACTTCAAGTGGCTTTTGGGATATTCCACAGTAAATCACTCAAAAGCATTGCATACTACTAGACAGTTTATCTATGTGTGTACTGTTAATGTGTGCTGGTGTATTGTTGTCTGTCAGTCCCAGAGGTCCTGTTGGTGCTGGGTGCTGTTGATAAAAACAGTAGAATGAATACAGAATGAAACAACTTCATGTATTTGGTGCTATGAACAGGGAGAAGCTTACACTGGTTGCAAAATTATTTAGCACATAGCTGAAAATGTTTGTTTGTACAACAGTTGCAACATTTGTTTTTTTCATTGGTTAATTAATTGGTGTCAGTGAGTCAGAAACGTGCAATAGGTATTGCAGTTATAATCAGCTCACACATCCTGTAACTTCTGTTTTTGCTTTTTTCTAGGCAGTACAGGTTGGAAAGAGAACTGAAAAATAGATTGTGGAAAATTGACTACAATCTGTTGGGCTTTGAACGTAGAACTTCCAACACATCTTTAGCAAGTGCTATTGTAAGTAAATAAATCAAAACATGATTATTTGACTTCAAAATATATCCAATCCATAGGTTTTACGTTCACTGAATTTTTTGCTGCCCTGTCCATCTTCATCAGAGTGTAAAATAGATGCTTGTTATAATGTAGCGTACGTTTCAAAAGCTGGAACATGTGTGCAGAGTTTAAATTGACAACAAAGGAGTATAAGTATGTACAAAGACTTTTTTATTCACTGCATTTGCGTTCATCGTTGAGTGCCACAACTAAAAACATGCCATTAACAAAAGCTTAAGTGGTGTACATGGACATAACTGTCAGTGATGACCTGACATGTTAAATATACATGTTTTTCTACTGTTCAAATATGACTGTGACATTTCATTTATTATTCACTCGTGGATTTATCAGGAGTGTGGTGGCCTGCTAGCTTAATTGTGATTGGTCGCAGTTTTCTTTGCTGGTGAAGTCAAGAGCTTTATAGCGAGGTCATGTTCAGCAATTAAAATTGATTTCTCTATCACTTACATGTATCTTTGTATTGTAGAAAGAAACAAATGAAGAGTCCTTTCCACTCATGAGGGAAGAAAGCAGCGATGGAAAAATCACAACTGTGGGTAATTACAAGGTAGTGTGGACTGGAAATTGACAGCTTGTTTACATTAGATATATATGTGGGTTATCGACCTAGCTAGTGTGAAGGCACGGTGGCTGGATATTGCATTTTATGGGCCAACAGGTAGTCGCAGTCCAAAACTTGTAAGAAAAGATCAACACCAGTATCCAGTTATCTTGATATCTCTATATGATGTGACATACAGGTTATCATTTTTCTACAGGACACAACAGGCAGTCTAGATTGTCCCATCTTGCATGCTTGGGTATCCAATTGCAATGCAAGATTGAGTTTATCTACATTTAGCACACTCTCAGAGCTAGCCAGCCTAGCCATAATGATGATTATCATAATGAAATACTAAAACCATTTGATGTAAGCACAAATTTAAAACTATCCAAAGAAGGCTTGCATATCACCATAAGAATAAATTATGTCAATTCATTAATTTATTTAATTAATTAACTAATTATGTTATGCAGTTTAAGGCTATTTTTGTGGCTGTTGATAGCAGAAATTGATAGAAAGTAGACTTTGTGGCTAAATTTGCACTTGGGGAAAGAAATGCAAAATTGATAAAGTAGAACCATGGTTAAATATTGCACATAGACATACTTCAGTTGAAGTTTGCATTCATTGATTGGCCTTTTTTTATTGTTCAATTTCCTTCCAAGTGGCCCTGTTCAAGTCAGGCCGTTCATGGTCATATTCTGTGATTTGTTAGTATGTTTTGAAGTGATAATAATGTTGTAGTTGTGCTAATTATCTTCATTATCTTTACGTTATTGTATTGTTGGTGTCCGTGTGCACTAGATAATCAGGGGCTCAATCAACAAATCTCTCCTTAGCTATAATGCATGCATCTTCAGAAATGGTTATAGACCTTTGTATTTAAATAATGCATACAAGACATGTTAAATCTAAAAAGCTTCCACGAATCTGTTTCCAGACTATGCGTAATTAAAAATAAGTGTTTCATGCACTAACTAAAACGTTTTGGTCGATTATTGTAAATTCTGTTTGTTTGGTTTTGGAATTGTAAATGAGATGGTAGTGTATTTAACCAAATAGGAAGTTGACTCATTTCTTATCTTGCAGGGAAACATGGTAACAGTAGCGAAACTTCCTAAAGGACGTATAGATCTGACAAGAAAAGTTCTTTTAGAGCTGAAACAGGTATATATTATGTCTCATTTGCTGTTACTAAACGGAGACATTTTGCAAGTGATATTTTTGAGTTAATAGCAGTGTATTTGCCAGGAAGACTTGAACAAGTTTTATTTCTCTTTTTGAAGATGTAGGTTTTGGTTTATATAAATTCCCTTTGTTGGAAGTACTATTTTAGTCAAAAGAAAAGCATGCTTATGTGACTGTCATTTTTACACTGCTGGTTAAAAACGTAGTGTTGCCCAAAACAGCTACAAATAAGACGGGTTGAAATTCTTGTTTAAAGTGGCGGTTTGCTTAGCAATCACTTGTTGTAGTCTTGACTCATTTGAAATGATTATGTATGTACAAGAAGTCTTAATGCAGAAATGATATAACAAGCATTTTAGGGTTTAGTTGTACTGACTTTCTGTTTACTTTTTGGTTTTTAGATGCGAGATATTAGACATGATAATTTGAATCAGTTCATTGGTGCTTGTGTAGAACCAGAAATTTGTATCGTTATGCAGTATTGCTCCAGAGGAAGTCTACAGGTAATGAATTCACATACTCCTGCTTATGCTCTCTTGATAGTGTGTGAATGAAATTAGCTGGATTATAAAGTAAGCGTAATAGAAATGGTAAACTTTGTGGATAAAGATCTTGGAACTATTTTTACTAAACATTCCCACTGTGTTCAGAGGGCCATGTGGCTGCAATACTTTGTACGAATTACGGGCCTATCATGACAGCAATACCAGACAAAGTCAAGATAACACACTGATAATACCTAGATTATGGAGTAATCTCGATCAGAAGAGCAATCATATTATTTAGTTCATTCCAATGGCAATTTTTTATTTTCTTCAGGATATTTTAGAAAATGAGGACGTAAAGTTGGATCACATGTTTATAGCTTCACTTGTGGCCGACATAGTAAAGGTATGTTTGATGAATGGAAAACTTCAGGGAATCTTTGAGATATATACGGCTGGACTTCGCAAACAGGGTTTTCGTTAATTTATGGAGTAGAGTGATAGTTTCATGAAGTAAAAGGCTGACACCGATTCGAGTGCTTAATGGACAAGTCTCTTGGGAGGTCCTTGGACGGGAGTACTTCCCAAGAAAATATTGAAATCGGCAGGTTCTGAAATGATGTTTTATGCATTTTTCTTTAGGATACTTGGTAAAAATAATCAATTTTGGAAAAGGTGAAAACGTCAAGAATGTTATGGGATTACAAAGACTTCTTTTCATCTTTATCCTACCACACTTGACCCCATGCTCCATTTCTAGCTACCGCCTTGTCAGACTGTCCTGAGGCAAACACAGTCGAGAGGTTCAATCACGTTCTAAAAAAATTGTGTTTTCACGAAGTTATTCTTTATAACTTACACAGGTATTTTTTCGCGAAGAATATACGCTCAGAAATCGAAGTGGCCAGTTTTTTATAGCCGGCAGCCGGGACTTACCCTAAGCTAATGCTGTTAGTCATGGCAGATGACATAAGCATGTTCGTGAAATCCAGCCTTGAAGCACCACATCAACTTTGAACTCATGACATAATTATAGTTTGATCTCGAAATTATGCAGGATGATGCATGGCATTGATGGTATTCATTATACATAATTTACGCATGTTTTTGGATTTCACGTGTCATTAATTAATATGCCATCTGTTTTTTGCAGGGTTTGGCATACTTGCACAGCACAGATGTAAAATCTCATGGCAATCTCAAATCATCCAATTGTCTAGTGGACAGTCGCTGGGTGCTAAAAATAACGGACTTTGGGCTCCCGTCATTTAGAACTAAATTGAAGAAGAATCGAGAAGACTATGCTTACTATCGAGGTCAGTTGTCCAGCGTATTGTCAACTTACCAGTAATTTATTATTTTTTATTTTTTTTTATCAACTCTTGTAGAACTGATTAGAAATTGTGCGTTTTTCCTTTTTCCACCTTTTGTCCTTGTATAATAGATTTACTCTGGGTGGCGCCAGAACTTTTACGGATTCCCAATCGCCCCCAGAGGGGGACACAGAAAGGTGATGTTTATAGCTTTGCTATAATTTTACAAGAGTTTCACACAAGAGAAGGACCTTTCAGCTCAAACTTCATGGAACCAAAAGGTTGGTTTGCTTTCCGGTCGAATTAAGTGATATTTTTGTAACCAGTGTTTTTTTTCTGCCTGTCAGTCTGACTAAAATTAAATTATATGTAGGTCCATGAAAATCTTTTTAATCTGAATTTGACCGTTAGTATTCTTCTCCTGTTTCTTGACATTTCTTTTTCGGGAAAGTTTTATCATCATTTTTTGTGGATGAATACGTACGAGTCATAATAGGCTAATTCATATTTGAAGGCAAGTTCTTTTCACGATAGTTTGACCTATGTTTTGTATCCCCTCTGTCGATTGTTGTTTGTGCGGTAGCGATGTCGATTTTTCAAGTCGAACGTCTTTTTTTCTGCTTTAGACATTATAAACAGAGTGAAAGATGGTGAGTTCCCGCCATTTCGTCCAACGGTTACACAACTGATCACTGGTGTTGAGGAGATCCGGGAACTTATGAAACAGTGCTGGGTGGAGAACCCGGATGAGAGACCAGACTTTCACGAGATAAAGAAAATCATGCACAAAGTTCTCGTCAACAACGGCATGTAAGTGACCAGCTGTGTTACATTTTAATTCGTCAAATATTTTGTATCAGCCAGCTTTCTGAGTTTAGGCAAACGAAGCAAAATATTTACGACCACGCGGACGCTTTCATTTTGTTTTCACATGTTCACACTAATGCGTTTTGATCTGAAAATCCGTATTTTTTTTATGCGTTTTCGCCCATTATCCACACTAAAACGACCGAAAACGCTGATGGAAGCGAAAGTATATGACGCTTTGTCGTTACCGTTTTCAAAAACCTCTACGTAAAACCGTTTTTATGAGCGTTTTCGGTAGTTTTAGTGTGGATGATGGGCGAAAACGGAGAACAAATTATCCGTTTCCAAACGAAGAGACATAGTGTGGTCGGGGAGAACCGAGCAAATCTGCAATTTCACTCACAGAACGTGGCCGCTGTCACGGGCAGGACTGCTGTGGGGAGCAGCCTTGATTTCTTGCAGCATCACTTGTTCTTTTTTGTTTTTCACTCAACAGGAAAACAAACATCTTTGACAACATAGTGTACATGATGGAAAAGTACGCGGATAACTTGGAGGAGCTGATTATGGAGAGAACCGGGCAGCTGATCGAAGAGAAGAAGAAAACCGATGCACTTTTGGAAAGGATGCTGCCGGGGTAAGTTGGTGTTTATTGTAATGTCCTGCCATCGCGTGCTGTACGATACGGTGATGCGATGAGGTTGTACATTGTATGTCCTACCATATATGGCTATAAAAGTCACGTGTTAGATTCACCTGATTATTTTTTGTTATAATAGTCATCTTAATAATTGACGTGATGTTGAAGCTACTGAGATAAAGAGAGAGTCAGTCAGTCAGAATACTATGTCGGAGGATGCGTGTTACGAAAATCACCCTGTCTCAGACTACGTTTTCTCGTCTGTTGAACATCGTTCCTCGTTTTTCAGTCTGCTTTATAAACACGGCTTTCTGTCTATGTTAATCGTTGTTTGTTTTCGCACGTATTGCAGACCTGTTGCCGAGCAGCTCAAAAAGGGTCAAACAGTAGAGGCGGAGAGTTTCCATGAGGTGTCAATCTACTTCAGTGACATTGTAGGATTCACCAGCCTCTCATCAGGAAGCACGCCTATGCAGGTATGGATCATTATACCAAATCGTCTTTCTGTTGACCAAACATTTTATGTAATCAGTTTTGGAGAATTTGGTGATTTAATCTGCCCTAGCAAGTTTAACAGGCCGGCGCTTTTCTTTGGTTTTAGGCAAGAAGTTAAAATTTATTGTGAATCCTTTATTCTTTAAGTGGACGTAATGAAAGGTGACTGCACAAGACTTGTTCGCTTATTCTGTCTTGTTGCTTGATCACAAGTAGTTGGCCATTTAAGGATGGTGTTTGTTTTCGGAGGTGTCTTTCTGTTACTTTGTAGAGGCTGATGTTTCATTGTTCTCAAGGTGATTGCATGATCTATTAGCTTCCTCTGACCTCAAGTGCTGTGAAACCAGACAGTTACTTCTCATCTTGTCATTTCTTGCAGGTTGTCACACTCCTCAATGATCTTTACACGTTGTTTGATGACATCATTCAAGGGTATGACGTGTACAAAGTAAGAAAACAAATTTGCTTCAAACGTACATAAGTTGATATTGAAAATCAAAAGTTTTGCTCTCTTTCGCAGTCGAGTAGTGAACAGGTGGCACCACGAGTCGTATTTTTGCCGCTGGCGTTCGCTTGCACAGACTTCGAACAACACACTAAAAAAATTCACATAACCCTTTAACAATTATGTTGTGCTTCGTGATGACCTGCCGCCATTGACGAAACAGATTATGACACACAAAATGAATGATTGACTTGTTTTCTTGATACTTTCTTAAGGCTACTCTGTGTTTTTTTCAGGTTGAGACAATTGGTGACGCGTACATGGTGGTGTCAGGCCTACCAATCAGAAATGGTCACGAGCATGCTGGCGAAATATCCCGGATGGCACTGCACCTTGTGGAAGCTGTGAAGAATGACTTTAAAGTTCGACACAAACCGGACCATCAGTTGAAGCTAAGAGTTGGGCTTCATAGCGGTACTTGTTGAAACGTTTTTAAATCTTGTGTTGTTGTGTGGTGCTGTGAGAGAGGTTTGATTTAAAAGGTCGCGTATTCGAGTAGCAATAGAAATGGTGGCAAGACTTGGAGAGGATATTTTCCTGCCAAAGACATAAACTTGATGCAAGATACCTGTACCTCTATATGATTTGTTAAGTCATTTCTACGATGTGCAAAGTATCTTTAGAACGAAGAAATAAGGAAAAGATTGTCAAGATGAGTGCATTTTGAGATGGAAGGTAAACGACGGAATTGGTAAAAATGCGCTTTGTCTCATTATTTGCCTTTCATGATGTCGCTTACTCTGTTGTAGGACTCATGCGAGAGACTTTCTACCCTACCCATCCCTGGTCGTGTTCCATTGTGTCTGTCATCGATGTGAATTTGTTTTGATCATGATTGTTCATACTGTTTTTTTACAGGTCCTTGTGTTGCAGGCGTGGTTGGTAACACCATGCCTCGTTACTGTCTGTTTGGTGACACGGTAAACACTGCTTCAAGAATGGAATCTAACGGGGAAGGTTTGTACCTACAGCCTTTTCGTTTGGAATTAGCGACAACCCTAGTTGTTAGAATGTGGCTACGTGTTGCGACATTTTCCCTCGACTATGATTAGTTTCTTGTTTCTCGTAATTTTCATGTTTATCGTTGTATATACAATTTGAAGACAAATGAAAAACCCATCACCAAGCAAATATCGCCGTGTCGGTGAGTTAGTCGACAAATTTTTGGCTCTCGTTAATCTCCGGTAGTGTTCGGTGGTTTTCGGCAAAGGAACGAAAACTTTTTAGTGACTTTCTGACAATTTTCAAAATTGTACAGTAAATGTTCGCAAATCTTCTGTTAATCGCCGAGACCTTGTTCAGTTTTGTCCGCATAATAAACAAGAATAATGATTGTAGACAATAAATATGTCTTCTGCATTCGATCGTCATGTTTGTTCATTATTCCATGTTGCAGCTCTTCGTATTCACATCAGTGAAACTACAAAAGCTATTCTTGATGACTTGGGAGGCTTTGAAGTCGAAGAAAGAGGAGAAGTGTTTTTGAAAGTAAGAGAATAGAGTAAAACAACGCAAGTAAAACAGTAAATGTCAAGGCTGCCTAAACCTTGGTCCGGTGAAACAATTTAGATTTATGTATTCAAGTAGAGAACGCAGGGGAAACTGAGTGTATTTGTCTGTAGAAAGGAATTTTTCACGTTAAGTGTAATCACTCAAGGTCGACCTTGACAAAGAAGCGCGTTGTTGTGGCTGTAAATTGTGACGAGTGTTTGGAGTAGGACTGGTATTTAATGGAACTTTGCATCCTGGTTACGATTTAAGTCTATTCAGCCGTTAATTGTGTTTAAAAATGTTTAGGTTAATGTTCCTCTGTTCCTCGTGTTCCTCTGTTCCTCGTGTTCCTCTGTTCCTCTGTTCCTCGTGTTCCTCTGTTCCTCGTGTTCCTCTGTTCCTCGTGTTCCTCTGTTCCTCGTGTTCCTCTGTTCCTCGTGTTCCTCTGTT
>OMLO01000359.1_pt1 | contig 28520 bp, 10 predicted proteins | sample 1674811 | NCBI WGS metagenome assembly OMLO01 (sample SAMN06265003, study PRJEB25207) | coral metagenome | isolation source: Coral host | place: Mexico:La Bocana,Puerto Morelos, Mexico | collected 2008-11-13
TCCGTATCGTGAAAAACTGTGACCTCGGGCTTGAAAATGCTGCCCTCGGCCTGCGGCCTCGGGCAGCATTTTCAAGATCACAGTTTTTCACGATACGGACCTCCCAGCCGGTAAATAACATATATATATTTTATGATACGAAAAGTCTTGATTCCAGTTACAATGACACTATTGATTAACGTCCAGTTTAGTCACAAGATCGACACGAGACCAATATTGACATAAATTCGGTACTACTTGAATTTAGTTTCTTATGTTTAAAATATCGTTTATAACAGCTTAACTTGCTGGATAACGAAAATAGAAAAATTTAAAAAAAACCGCGATCGACCTGAGATTTTCACGTAGGGGAATATACTATAAAACAACAGAACAAAGATGCAAGTAATCTGCACTATTATGCATTTGCTTTTTCTGTTGATGAGGTTGCCGCAGTAATCGCCACAAAAAGAGTATTTGTCATGCCATTTATTCAAAAAAAAAGTTATGATCCAACAAATTTACTTCTTTGCGTTGGCGTATTGTTTTTTTCAGACCGGTCCTCTATTTCATCATACCATGATCTCCACATAAACCAACTAAGTGAAATGAAACAAGCATAAAAACACAGCCCCTCCCACTTTACTACGTGCCAAGGAATATTTGTTGTTTAAGACCAGTAAATCAATATGTAAAATGCTTTTTTCTTTTTTTTCAATTAAATTAAAAATTGATTGGTACAAAATTGTACGGATGTTTTTAATCCGTTTTATTGCATGCTAATGATTTAGTTTGCTGTTTACGGTAGGTGTTGCATTTTTGCTGCTTTACCTTTATTCCATGCTTCGGAAAACCTTTGCAACTTGTGGCCACGTGATCTTTTCGATCAAAGCAACGCCTCTTAAAGTTGAAAAAAATACCAAGCAGAAACTTTTCATCGTTTTGAGAGTGGAAAGTTGCATGGAATAATGAACTGCTACCTGATTTTTCGTAGTCGTAAGATGTTCTTAGCTCGCAAAAAGTTAAGGAATGTTTATGATAATCGATTTCATTTTTCAATTGCTGTTCCAAAAGATCGATGCTTTTTCACGACGAACAAGGAAAAAAGACCTGAGACTGCCTACCAAAAAGATACCTTCAAATATTACGCTTGGAATTGAAGTCGGGTTGAGACTGGCTAAATTAGTAGCATGAAAAGTTTGGTTCCCTTCTACCAGCTATCAGTAGGATGTTTTTAAGGTTGCTTGGCACAAACAGCTTGTTTTTTAACCAATTAGTGGTAATTTAGTTGCATAATTTTAGCTAGCATGCAATGTTCCAGCTTATAAACGTCAGTTCCTAAAATAACATTTTAACCAAAACAAATGTGAATGTTTGTTTGTTTGAACCCAATTTCCTTCCGAACCGCTAAAGGTCAAAGTACATCGATCGCGTGAAGCGACGTTTTCTATATGGATATGCTGAAAACGAGAAATTATGTCTTCTATGTCTGATGCCTACAAAATAACATAACAGTCGCTGAAAGGAACTCTTATTACAATGAGATCAGATGAAACTAGACAAACCAGCACCACTGGGTCATAATTCATTGTATTGGTGTTTCAATTTATACAGTTAATTAAAAGGCTTTGATTTGTTTTATTTATAACTATTACAAAGTTGTTTTTCTGCTCACCATGACAAGGCACAATGGAATTCTTCAACCTTAAATAAGTGCTGTACAAACGCCGCTTGTGCAGAGAGAAAGTTTTTAAATTACGTCTCTTGTACGTCTCGAGTATTTTTGTCATGCAATCTTGTTCTTGTTATTTTGGTACTTTAACATGAAAAACACTAACTATTATGGATCTCAAGATGTTCTCCGATGTTTTGGCGGGTGTATATTGATGCTTCTTAACTCTGCTTATCCATTGAAAGGTAAGAGCTCTGTTCCCTCGGAGACTGCATCTAACATCACAGCATGATATTGTTGCAACTTGACAATGAGCTGCACTTAACAATACTGTTGATGGCACAAGGCAATCATGGGATGGTGAACGTTTAATTGTTTGTATCATTTACTTCTTTTAAAACCCTAAAATATTTTATCTAATAAAATCACAGTTAATGATGGTAATAAGACGTTTTGACCATCTAGTGAAAAGGTTTTCTTATAATTGATTTCAGATCAAATAGATTTGCCCGCCAGTAAAAACCAGTTAACCTCCAGCTGAAAATGTTAAAATTAATACTTTTGCAGAGTGAAATTAGCTATATTTGCTTTTCACTTTCTTTCTTCTAGTACCACACACTTCACTGACTGCATTTGACAGTCCTAGCTCTACTACTAAGAGCTTATAACAGCTTTCATAGTAAGTGTTATAAATGTGAGGCTCAAATGAACCATTAGCCGTAAGTTATAGCTTATACAAACCACTTACTGGATGACATCACACATATTTCGAAGCTTCATTCTCCAAGCACCGCATCTCGATGCTGACGATTCTTCAGTTTTTCTTGTGGTACCTTTCACGCTTTCAGAGCGTTGCGTGTGAAGATACATGCATGGCAGTATCGCCATATCCCTGTTAACTGTCTACAATTCGTTTGCACTTATATCGATAATTCAGTTGATTATGTTTTTTTTTGTAACTGACGTAACATAAAAGTAGTGATCTGTACATATAGCCGATTTGCGTTGCAACTATTCCGAATACAAACTCTCTAATTGTCCAAGAAAAATATCTGTTACTCGAAAAAGTGCAGAAAGAACCAATCGAACTTCCTCTCGTATCTGATATTTACATTGTTTCAGAAACAATTCAATTTTGAGGTCGCTGCTTTGAGACACAGTCGCTTCGAGATTTGCATTATTAACAAACGTGAAATCTTATGATCCTTGGTTTAGCAAATTGACTTATTGATTAATAATAATAATACTGATATTGTGTCATGTGGATATGGATTTTCCTTTGACTTGGAAATCCACAATAGTTATATTAACAATTATTGAACTCGGTTATCGCGAAATTTGTCAGTGGCGAGCAGATCAGTTACTTAGGTATATAATTAATCTGCATCTGAGACTAACAAATCACGCTATTTTGCGATAACCGAGTTTAATAATTGTTTTAGTATTCGATCGTCAAGTATGTTTCCATATTAAAATCACTCTCTGAAAGCACAGGGAAACGATCTTCCATTTTCCGCACAAGAACGTGCATACAATTACGCATCAGCAGAACATTGTTCGGAGCAACACATTTGCACGGTATAACGAATGAGCAGAATAGTAACAATTCAGTGTCAAATAAAACAATTTAGCAGACGTCTCGCGCCTAGCCTTTCCTCGATGCTAAGTTTAGTTTTGACTCAAAAGGCAGTAAGTAGACTATGATTTGTGGGCAGTTATTTGAAGGTCAGGTGGTGGGCTTTTGGCCAATGAAAAGAAAGAAAAAAAATGCATCAAATGATAATTTCCCTTATTTTCTAGAATATTGTAATTCATTAGTTGTGTCAGCGTTTACTTGACGACTTTTTGGTTGTCAGTTTTGCGAATTAGAGAGTTTAAAAAAGAACTCAGTCTACCAAACTAAAAGCTCGTTTTTCTTTCTCAAACAGATAGAAATAAATACTACTTTTACTCAGCAGAAACAAATTAGTACATTGATAAAAAAAAAAAACTCTGCCGAATAACTATGCAAATTAATTTTCTTCCCCGTTACTTCGCGTGATCAAAGCATGGAAAACGCTATCTTCCTGTTGCAATGGGTATATACATGCTATCACGCGTACATGTATACGTCGATATGTTTGGTTTATTTTTATTTAATACATATTTCGTTTACATCGGTTTATGGTTTCTAAAAAAACTGAGTAAAGGATCGGAGATCAACTGATAAAATTCGAATCCCTAGCACGACTCTTCCCTTTCATACCGTTCAAAAAAATGTTAAGTCTCGTGAAGCAATATTTTAAATGCCCTTTACAATAGAATAAAACTCGAATAAGATCTCTCGTGTAGGATAACACGCGCGCCATCGGTTATGGTGCAACAATTTTATTCAAGAAATTTTTATTTATTTTGTAAATCCAGTTGTTTGCAAATGAACGCTGAGTTATCCGCGAACTAAACTGGCTTCGCCAGCAATTTAGTAAAGAGAAACTCTTACTTACATCCTTTGCAGTGAAAATAGCTTACATTGAGATATTAATTTGCGCCGGAAAACAAAAGGAACAGTAGGGAAGATTAATAGTATATGTTCATACCCGTTGTGGTTATTTTTACCTCTCCTTCTTTTCATGGTACGAGTAGGTGAGATACTCGACATTTGAAAAAACGTTCTGGGGCAGTTGAAATATACGTTTTTGTTTTTGTTTTGCAGTAATGCCAAAGGCGTTTTCCATCCCTTGAAAAATGTTGCCTTTCCCAAGTGAATGTGGTTACAAGGCGACCATTCGTGCCTTTCTCCACGTTTGATAAACGGAATACGTTTTGAAGGCAATTTATAGAGATTCCTGATAAATTTATGCTGACAAAGCATTTCTGTGACAAATACTTGTGAGAAAAATAGTTCGTGGAGCATTTCTCTTCTCTATTTCCCAATTATTTCTGTGCTGTTGTCCTTGAATACATTTTTTCCATGCAACGTATGTGTATGTAAAGATTAAGCGAGAAAGAATTTCCTCATTTATGATATTTTACCATTATCTAACTTCCGTGCCAAAAATTATACTTTCACACGAAAGCATTGTTAGTTTGAAAACAAATTGCTTCCGAAAGTGAATATCAGAAACGAAATCAAACCATGCTGGTTTCAAGAGATATTTTCTAACCAAGCACGTTTCAAGTGTTTTATGCCAAAGTCAATTTCAAACTGATCAGTCAGTTCCAAAAGTCAGTGAAACAATAACACGAACTCGGTGTTACTGACTCCGGTTAATTTAACATCCAATACTTATTCAAACATTTGATTGATGACTTTAAAAATGGTTTTATTCTGAGCGTGATGGCGATAAAATTATTTTTCTGCTAATAGGAACAAATAAGGGCACAACAGCATTGTTGATTATAGCAAGAAAATAAATGTCTAACATAAAAGAAAAGGACTCCTTACTTGCCTTGGTTAATTTTTTGACATTTCTTCACTCAAATATTTTTACTAAATACAGTTTAAGTTTATATTTTATGATGATACTCAGAGCTAGACATTCGTCAGTTGCATGCACGGGCGATCGAGTGACACGTCTTAACGTGAACGCTGAATTGTCGCTTATATTGACGGAACAAAAATTTTAAAAAAACATTGATTGTCTTGATGAAAAAAAAAAAACTAATTTCGGTAAATCCAAATGTCCAAGGTCGCATCCTCCTAGGACATAATACACTGGCTTATTGATAGTTATTACAAGTCATTCAGCCTGTCTGACAGTGTCCTAAGCTGCTGTCTGTCCGGTCCGTACTTCGCAGAGGCAAGCAGTCAGTCAGCTAAACTTTCTTTTGAAATGCCTATCTCACATCACTGTTCTATGAACACGATATACACCGATTCCTGCTGAGTGTTGTCACAATCACGGCCATGACCTAAATCTGACGTAATTAACTTACTTATAACGAAACAAAATGTTCTCACACGAAGATTCCGGAACACTTTCATTCATCCACTGTGCATGAGTCCGCGTGATTTAGCATTTTCAGTAATACGATTGATAACACGTGTTCTTGTTGTCAGTTGTCGCTTATGTAATATGCCAACTGTCGTTTCAGACACTTTCTATACAAATATTCGTTTTTCAGACATAACTTCTAATTTCATAGTGATCTATATTTTTGACGCTTTTGTGGGACACAAATCTCACTCAACTGTATTAAACAAAAAGTATTAAGTATTCGTAATGGACAGAAAATATAGTTACGACTGAAACTTATGCTACTGAGTTGTTCTTTTCTTATATCTCGATGTACTCATTAGTTTTTAACTTGAACACTCACTGAATTTTATTTTCTAAAAAAATAATGGATGGGAAAAACTCAAATATTAATTACCTTAAACGACAAAGAAAAGAGCACTTAAAGGGTATAATAGAGCAAAAGAGAGAGCTAACGTCATCATAAAATTCAAATATCCTGTTCAGCAACGAAATTTTACTCTGACTATCTTAGACTATTCTAAGTATTATTTCCTTTCAGCTGAAAAGCCGCTATCGCTATTCAGGTCAGGCAAGATATTTATTTTATGTTCACAGCCACGAAACATCAAGATGGTTAGATGGGACTGAATGGTTTTCTTACATACATGCGTGATGAAAAGAGCAATTAGTGCTATCTTCCTGTTTAAAAGATCATATTTAGTCACGCGACATATTAACCTTCACTATTTGGTTTGTTAGTTTTCTTCTTTTAAAATCCTATCACGCACATAAACGCATATACGTCCTTATTAGGGTTTATTTTTATTTCCTGTAAATTTCGTTTCCGTCAGACTATGCCAGAATTGGTTAGAACGACTCCTCCCTTTCAAAACTTTGTAAAGAATGTTCAAGTGTCGCGAAGCAATATTTTCAATGCCTTTAATAATAGAATCATTGAAATCTTTTGTCCATGACTACACGTCATCAGTTATGGTACATAATTTATTGTAACAACTCAGTTCAAATGTTTTCTAGTTATTTTTTTAATCCGGCTGTTTGCAGGTAAAGAAATTGTTTCTGTGAACTTTGAGTTATCTTTCGCCAATAAGAAGCAAATTGTAGATTAAGTAGAGAGAAACTTGAAAAATGTCGCTTTTCCAGCGATTTTCCCGTCTTGTAATTGAAAAGTATTTCTTTCTCCGCGCTCCGTAAAGGAGTATTCTTGTAGGTAATTTACATAGATTTCTGATGAAGTAATGCTGTTAAGCATTTTTTCTCTGTTACTAAGTACATTTTTTCGGTACAACGTATTGTGTATAAAGATATAAGCGAGCAAGAATTTTCTCATTTACGATATTTTACTCCTTATTGGATTTGCGTATCATGATCAAAAATAGTAAGGCTCAAAACACGAAAGCAATGTTTGTTTGAATACAAATGTCTTGCTTCAGAATGTCAATATAAATGAAATCAAATCTCGCTGATTTCAAGGGTATTTTCTGACCAAGAAAAGTCTCAAGAGTTTTACTGAGGAAGGAGTTCCTGCCAAATTCAAATGGAAATACCCAATTCCATCAGAGAGTGGGTTAAAAATTCACGACCCCAGTTTTACCAACTTTGGTTAATTTAACTCCTAACAGTCAAACATTTGAATAGCAACTTTCAAATCTGTTTAATTTATTTATAGCGTTACGGCGATAAAGTTATTTTTCTACTAATATATAAGGCAAAACAGCATTCTTGATTGTAGCAAGAAAATGTCTCACATGAGGGTAAACGACAAACACTTACAAATGAAAATCATGAAATGCTCCCTGATTGCCATGTCTGCTTTCGAGATCCTTCACTCAAATATTTTAACTCTACCTTAGATATAGGTTTTTTTTGATATTAAGAACCAGACGTTCGTCATTTTATGCACTGGTAATTCAGTGAAATGCCTCAATGTAAGCGCAATAATTATCGCTTATATTGACGTAACATAAAAGAACACTGTGATTGCAATGTTGAAAAACAACTGATTTTTGTAAGTGTTTTGACTTAAGTCCACATCCATTGGAGGCCATACATTGGTTAATTGACAGTTATTCAGTCAGACATTCCGGCCGTTGTCTGTCTGTCTGTCTTTCTGTCTATCCCATCTGTCTGTCTGCACACATATCCGACTGTCTGTCCGGTTCCTACTTCCTTGAGGCAGGTAGTCAGTCAGTCAGTCAGTGATTCAGCTATGCTTTCTTTTGAATTCCTTCTCTGCTATATCGCTGTAAGATTGACACGATATACAATTATTACTATATCTTGTGACAATGGTCTAAATCTGATGTAATGAACCTATTTAAGACCAAACCAAAAGATTCGCAAAAGGTTCCGGAACGGTTTGTTTCATCACAGCTGAATATAGATCAACAGCTCACCGTATGCGTGATTAACAATTTTCAGTGAAAAAATGTGTTCTTCTTGTCAGTTATGTACAGTGACATGCAGTCTGTCGATTGAGGTAATTTAAAAAATATGATAACAAATTCTCGCGACACTACCAAAACATTGCGGACATGATTTAAATATTGCTTTACATAAACCTCCTATGTAAGCATTCTTATCTGTACCGCTACACAACCTGCGTTAGTTACTGTGCCGATTTTCTCTTTTCCCACAATTTTTTGGGAATAATAAAAAGAAAATACAAATATTCGTTACTACCGATACCTTATTCTCTAATTTTAAACTGACTGCTTTTTGACGGTTTGGTCACATAGCAATTCCACACAACTGCTATTAAACATGTTAAGTATTCGTGATGAAAAAAAATATATTTACGACTTTAATATCTCGTGTATCACTGAATGTTGATTTTAGAGAAATATGAATGGGAAAATCAAAATACTAATTACCTTAAACATAAAAAAGCACTTAAAAAGCGATAAGAGACCAAAGGAGAGAGTTCACGTCATCATACAATTCACAATAACTAAATCAAACTATGACCAAATTCAACGCTATTGTAAGTTTGATTTACTTGTGGGCGAAAAGCCACTATCTGCTTTTCAAGACTATTTATTATTTTATAAAGCCAAATATCTGCTACTACGAAAGGACAATTACTGCACCACAATCAACACTGTGTGACAATAAATTTCTTTTTATCGATTCTCTTTTTTGAATTGATAGTTTGAAGCAGAAATTCACTGGAAGTGTAATTTGATCAATTTTGAAAGAACTGACAGGGTAGTTCATAATTTATACATACAAAATACATCATGTCCAGACTCCTTCTTTAGTCTAATTATTTATTTACGTTGCATGACTTCGTGTTAAGTCCGGATTTGTACAGACTCTCTTCTCAAATTAATTATATTTCTTTGTCGTTTGTAATTCGCGTGAAGATTTCGCAAGCAAAAAATTCAGTTTGGCGATATTTATCTTTCTTTAACTTCCGTTCCAAAAATAACACTTACACAATAGCAGTGTTTGTTTGAGTACAAATTTCTTTCTGCTTTAAGTCAATATACAAATAATGCCAGTTTTGGTGTGTATATTTCTAATCAAGAAAGTCAGACAAGAGCTTTAATGAACGGCTTTTGAAGATTTCTCAATAAGACTAGATATGACATCGTTCTAACCAATCTGGCAATTAGCGAAATAGGCATAAAGTCAATTACCGGATCTAAAATTTATTTTATTTATAACGTTCACGAGAAAATTTGTTTCTCTGCGAAGCACGACAAATTTAGTTAAGCAAAAAGATATTCTTACTGCAGTAGCTTTTCAGGTTACTGAAAAAAGAAACGCACCTTCAAAGGGACAAAAATTGAAAACGTTGTAAAATTGAGATGTGGTGAAAAACTCAAATCGCTTTTAAGTTTTAGTTACTGATGCTCCTCGCGAAATTCGTTTGTAGTTTCGCCATTGCCGCTTAAGATTTAAATAGCATTCTATAAAAAAGTATATTATAATTCCTGGTCCAAGAAGAAATCATCGCTGTTTTGAGAGAATGAATTGAAAAAGTATCAAAATATGTTTTCCATAGTTAAAATACCGTCTGTTTAGATGGCGTAAACGTAATGCATAGGTCACCAAGTCCGTTTAGATCCATGCCGTGAACCGTTTAGAATATTCTTTATCCATTTCAGTCCTTTCGTCTTATGACTTAGGTACATGTTTTGATTAAGATATGTGCATGTCAGCTTAATTTTGTTAAGATAACAACTACGACGCGAAACGTTTTCGTTGGTGTCAGTCTCCTCGGACCCTGCCTCTCAGTGAAAAGTAAATGTGTTATCTTCCCGAACAGTGCAAAATTTAAATGATATTAGTATCATTACGTTATGTTTTTAAAAGGTTTTGATAACAGCAGGCAAGCCAAGAATTGAAAGAAAACGACAAAACCTTTACTGAGTTTCAAAGACGTGATTCGACAGATTCTCCTGTCATCTTCAGTTGATTGATGTACAAAGCGTTGGAAGCAGAATTTATAATAAAGAGAGAAATGCTTCTGAATTGTGGCCACAAAATGCATCAAAGGTCATTGCACGCCAGTATCTGTATGGCATTCTAAGTTTCATTTTTTTATGTTCCAATCTAGAACAGAGGGAAACAGTTCTCTTTCTTGAAAAACTGTATCGTTTGTCAAATTCAAAAATTTTCACAATGAGAGCAGCTTTGACTGTAAAAACACAGAATTTTCTCGACTTAAGAAACTATGTCTTTCGATCAGAAGGTTTTCAGCGATATTTGTCCACACTTGTTAACTTTCATAATGTTTCCACGAACTGGTGGAGAAAACAAATAACTTCGGCCGTTTTGAGATCACAGGGCTTATTGCCAGTTCGTTTTAGATATTATTTTTGTCTCGGCAGCTTCCAGTACGTAGCAAACACTTTGTTCGAGTTAATCGTTATTTTGATAAAAAAAAAAGTTCCTTATGCCCTTGAAAGTGTCTTGAAAGGCAGTATTTATTTTTTCCATTCATGCTCCTTCATTTCATTGTTATATTTGCCTTATTTTGAATGTGGCAAAATTCACCTACACTTGAACAATGGAACAATTGTTTGATATTAAAACTTACCTTGGAATGTTTTACTTAACTAACTGCACTTAGTAAGTGTATGTAGCATAGTAACAGTATCCAAAACAAACCAACCTCAGTAGGGCTAAAAACATTTCATATTCCAATTAGGAAAAAAATACAATGACTCGACAATTTTTGTGCTGCGTGATTACATTCTTCTGAGATAGAATAAAATGTTCGTTTCCAAATCGTCGAGGCCTTAACATTTCAAAGCAACTAACAAAACCATTTCATTTTCATAACTGCTGCCGAAATACTAACCCAAATTGAACAGCAAAAAAATGTTTTAAAAAATTTCTGACTTTTGGTATGCATGACTCTTGATCTATTTTTGACATAGGTTAATAAATGTCTGTCGGAAATGGTTTTCTAAGAGATTGTTGTGCTGTATAGAAAAGCAAGTGGAAGCACTTGATTTACTTTGTTGTTAAGTTCTATTCGCTTAAAGTTCCTTAAAAGAGTTTCTTAAAAGGCTTTTCCATAACCTGTCTAGTCGAGCACCGAACCAAAGCTCTGTTGTCTTGCGTGCTTACTTCTTTTTTAATTTAATTTTTATAAATTGATATAACCACAGGATAGAAAAATAGAATGTGTATTTTTGGTCTTAGAGAATTGATCAGAAATTAGGTAGCTAAATATACAAGCAGGACAATGTGCTGCTTTGTCCGATATAAAGTCGGAAATATATTTAAATTAAACTGAATTATTTTTTCGCCCTTCATTGGAGCGAGCATCGTTCGCTTCAACAGTTTCAGTTTAAGTTCAAAACAGATCGCTGTTTTGAGAGAAACTGAAGCACTGGTTCTTTCGTTATAGGTACAGCTGTTTTGATTAGTATCTCAGCGGTGGACAAACTTCACCCCTGTGCGGGGGTTTAACTTAAGAGAAATCGCACGGACGAAGTTGAGTTGAATGTTATATTAATGGCTGTGTAAGTTTTTTGTTGGCGTTTAAGTGATATCACGCTGGTATTTGATACATAAATCGATGCATTTTAACTTCAATACAAATCAATATAAGAGATCTGAAGTATGGACTCAACTACATGTTATTTTGTTAAAGATATTGCCAGAATAAAGGAAAACTAGGACCCCTGTACTGTTGCGGAAAGTTCTTGAGGAATCCTGTTTCATAAGGTGCTAAAAGGATACCAACAAATTGGTATAGGACCTTTGAAAAAAGGTTTCGTCAGAGGCCCATGGGCCCATTCCTTTTTTTTAAATAAGTTTATCAGGAAACACTTTTTCGGCTAGCAAGCGATAGAAACACCTGACCGTGAAACTGTACAAAAGAGAAAAAAAATGTGCTTTTTGACATTATCGCTACTCAGTTTTCCATGTCAAGATATAGATTCTCCATACCAATCTTTGTATATTTCTAATAGCACCTTCAGGAGAATTTGTGTAAGGAGACATTCTCGTGACGTGTATTCCGGTTTCTCTTGATACTGGAAATGCGTGCAAACTGACATAATGATACCTCTTAGAGCTTAAGTAATTTAGAACAGGGTTCTGAACAAAAACAAGCTTTAATCGAGTTTGTTTGGCATCTTTTGAGGAAAATTTGATAGCTTAAATATAAACTAGCCGTGGAATTTCTCTAGCTGCACTGCCAAATTCATCTTATGCGCTGTTAAGTCTAGTTACGATATCCGGTAGCTTTTAAAAAATACTTCCATTTCAGCTGTAAGAGAGCAATATTTGCCAGAGGTTTCCGGAATTTAAAATACTCGTACTTGCAACCCACACTTACTTCTTAGCCAATATTCTCAAAACAGCGCAACAGCACTACTCTAAAATAACTTCACGAGTTTCAAGGAGTGCAATTGTCTTCATCAGACGTTCGTATTCCTTTTCTTGGTGACAGTCAGAGTTTTCTCATTTAGACCGCCTGTTTATTTAGTTTCAAGTCTGTAATTACACTCGCGATAATGCTATCGATTTGTTTAGTTTGTGTAAACTTCCGTGACATATTTTGAATTTATGGTGTTGTGATACCAACTAAATATTGTCTTTAATTATCCACCAATATCATCTTTTATCGAAGTACGTGAGTTTTTTTTTTATCCATTCACGAACGTCTTTAGACTTTTTTAAATTCCTTGCTCAGATTTTCCTTATCCGTTATATTCTTTACCAGGGAAAGAAAGTTTTTATTCGGCTTTGTGACTTGACAAAATTTTGTCTTTTTGCTATTATCAAACGTTCTCTTTTGAGTATAATCTCTCTTATTGCGTGCGGCGATATCCACAAAAGCGAAAGCACTCCTAACTTTCGCTGGCAGCTGGATCGGAATATTTCTGACACATGGGTGCAGTCTCATAATATACAACTTAGTAATGAAGTAATTCCCTGCTTGAAATATTTCTAACGTTTAATATTAAACAACATTACCGCCGTAAGCTGGGCACGAAACCTTGGAAACATAACAACGCTGCTTCAAAGAAGGTTGAACAAATGTGCATTTTGAAGTAGAAGGGAAAAAAAACGTTATCGTGTTTTCTACGAACCTTGTTACAAAACAAAACGTGACAAAAAAATTTCCCTTAGTTCCGGGATTTACTTGACAGACTTGTAATTCTCTAGACAATTGACTAATTAAATGGATAAAACCAACTAAAAGATCAAAATATACACACTTTTTAAAGCACTTATCGCGTTCGGCTTAGTGATGTTGCTTACGGGTGATAAATAGATTATCCGTGAGGGGGGATTAAATGGAAAAGCGGCAAAAGACTACAAACACGCAAGCCGGCCTAAACAATTCACAAAAAAACTCCAGTTGTGTTAATCTGCGTCTTAGGAACAGCTAAAAACACAAAATCGGGTTGGAAATGTGTTTCTTCATGTTCTTTTTGAAAGCGGGGATGTCGATTCGGTTACCCATGCGTGCAACCCCGGGGATCACATTCTTTTTCCCACTTCAAATATAAACGCTATAAATATTCTCCGCATGTGGTCGTAATGTTACAGTTCCCACGATCCTCCACAACTGCCGTAAGAACAAAAGGCCGCTTACACGTCGCCGTATTGGCTCGGTCACGTGACACGCTTGCCTAGCGTTTATAAACTGAAACGCTCTTGCAGAATGTCATAGTGCTTTGTGAAGCAACTTGAACGCTACTTGACAGCCACAGTTAGATAAAGGCTCTTTTTTTGTCTTTGCTTATTCAGGAAATCATTTACAGAAGAAGATGTCAGCGTTTAGCCCTGTCTCAAACTACGAAAAAGGTGCGGATTATTTTCCGTCTGTTCCGTCCGTTAGTACAGTAACGTGGCCTAGCACTGTTCCACCAGCGTTTGATCTCGGACCGTGGTATTCGTGGGGTCTACCACACTCCAAGTTGAACTGTCACGGACCTCCTCCTCCACCAGCTGTTACCCCGTTGGAGTACACAAGCTTCTGGCCGACTGTACCCTCCCTAGGAAGCTGTGGTTTCTTCCTACCCTCTGGAGGTTCCCTGGCTAGATCTTACGAGAAACCCAGTCAGTCATACATTGGGCTCATAGCGGAGGCTATCCTGAGCTCTCCGGAGAAGAAGCTCGTGTTAAGCGACATTTACAGTTACATCCTGACACGCTATCCTTACTTCAGGACCAAAGGCAGCGGTTGGAGGAACAGCATCCGGCACAACCTTTCATTGAACGATTGCTTCATCAAGGCTGGTCGAAGTCCAAATGGAAAGGGACATTTCTGGACGATTTGCCCCATGTATTACGAAGACTTCTTGCACGGAGACTACCGCCGGAGAAGAGCTGGAAAGCCGTGTCTAAAGTTGGATTTGAAATCCGAGCGGATTCTTGCCGATCCTCACCGTTACTTCGCCTTTTTTAGCGAAGAAGCAAAGGCGACCACGATCGCGCAACGGGAAACAACTCCGCCGAGATACGAAGAACGCGATCGCGATGAAATCAGAGACAGAGAGATCGACTGTGTTTCGATCGAACAACGTTCGCCCGAACACGAATCAGGACGAAGAAGAAGCTTCGACGTGCAGAGTTTACTTTCGCCTCCGCATTAAATAGACTATAAAAAATAGAACAAAGACTTGAATTAAGGATAAGAGCATAATTTATATATAACGTCTGGATTATGATAATTTAATTTTATGTATTTACTATCTTACAAAGTTGTTCTCGGGTCATAGTTTATCCAGAAGAAAACTTTCTAGTCATTCTTATGTACAAGAAAGTCAAACAAGAAAAATTGGAAAAATAAGATCCATTTTGATGTTTGGATCTTGAAATCAACAATGCAATTTTGTGTTGCGTGCTGACGAATGATATTAATTCATGAACACAACTTGAAAACCGCAAATTGCATTTGTTTATGTAAGTTTAACGATCATGCATATTGTCTTTTAATTCCGGTCTTTTTTGTTAGCTAAAATCATTCTTTGTATTATAAAGAAAATAATTAGTAGTATTACCTTATTTCATGGTTCAAAGCTGGGTGAACTATATATATTGAAGAATGGGGAAAGAAAAATAAAGAAAATTTCCGATAGCATTTTGACATTGTTTTGTGTTTAAGGTGCTCAATATAAGTGCTAATGGAGTTGCAAAACAAGTTTCGTTCTTTGTAAATCGGTGGAAGTTTTGAAATCTTACAGTTTTAAACGGGCGAATCTGTCGGGGAAAATCTATCCATTGTAAAGTTTTCAGGAGTTGAAAGCTGAAGTTTGACTTTTCTGTTTGACATAAAGCGATATCATGACGTGTTTTATGAAAAGATTAACTACAACATAATTAATTGACAATCTGAAGAGGAGACGCAAGCCTAACTTAAACTTTGCCTGCGGAGAGAATTTAAATGCAAAGTAAAATTGACTGAACAATGAAACTGCTTTAAGGGAGAACTTAATTGCTTCGCATGAATATAACAACCATTGAAAACTGTCAGTGAGAAATTGAATTTGTTTTCACTCAAAAAGAACCTTTTTGAAAGAAAGTCTAATGCGCATGCGCAGCGTGCACGGGCTTGTTCTCACGTTCGATGTAGCTCACAGAGTCCTTTACCTATTGTAAACAGCATGTAGGTTTACTCGGCGCACGATTACCAAAAGATTTATCTCCAACGACTAAAAAAGAAGGAGTGTTGTTAACTCAAGTTAAGCTGATTGAGCACTCGTTTTCTATTTTAAACTTGTTCTGTTATTGATTAGCAGTTTATTTTTCAAACTGCTCAAGAGATGACCTTCTAAGAACACTGTTGCGTTGCGTGGGTGGGAAAGTGAAAAAGAGTGATTTTTTTATATTGTCTTCAAAGCAGCTGACGCTTTGAGTGTCAGTCCCTTTCTCTGGCTCAGTAACTATCAAAGACAGCCATCTTCATCAAAACTGAGTTTTTGGTCAATTAACCAGCACTGATCTATTCCAAATACATGAATTTGATTGGGAGCATGTATTATCATAGACGTACTAGAATATTCAGGGAGGCGCGGTGGCCTCATGGTTAGTGCGCTCGTCCCCGGAGCGGCGAGCGGCCGGGTTCGAACCCCGGCCGGGGTCACTGTCACAGTTGTGTTGTGTCTTGGGCAAGACACTTAACTCTCACAGTGCCTCTCTCCGCCCAGGAGTATAAATGAGTACCGGCAAATTGTTGCGTAAACCAAACAAATTGCGGAGAAATGACCTGCGATGGACTAGCATCCCCCAGGGGGAGTAGCAATACTCCTAGCCGCCTCATGCTACAGAAACCGGGGATAAGATCCGGCAGCTATGATCCAGTAGGATCCAAGGCTTCATCATTCACCAGAATATTCAAGAGTAGCTACCCATGGTGCAAAACTTGCAATAGTTCCACGTTTCGTTTATGAGGGAACTGTTACATAAAGTTTAACTTTTGAATTTACTACTCGCTCCCATTTGTTTTTAGAGGATAGTCAGCATGATAAGGCGCAGCCGAGTTCATTATTTTCCTGCACAAAACTCGAGAGAATGTTTTAAAATTTCAAACTCCCAGTCAGTATTGACTAAGAAGTATACAGCTTATGTTGGTAGACCAAACAGATCCTGTGTAATTATAATTTACAACTTCTGGGAGTATGTATGAAAAGGAACCCAGCTAAGACACGGTTTGCTTCTACAAAACTCTGAGTCAATCTCATGACAGGAAAGGGAAAGTTTTAAACTACTCACTCCCATTTATTTCAAAGGATGCGGTCAGGGAGATAGCGTACAAACGAGTTGATTAGTCAAATTCACCTGCACGAAACTCGAGAGAATGTTTATAGCGTATCCTAGTAGGTCAAGCAAAGGATCCTGTGCAAGCATAATTAAAAATTCTGACAAATCGCCAAGCTGAGTTTCCACGTGTAGCCCAGCTGAGACTCGCACGAAACTCGGTCTCATACATACATACATACATAAATAACAGGAAAAGGAAAGTTTTAAATTAATCATGCATTCCCATTTGTCTTCAAGGGATAAGGTCAGCGACGTGTAGCCGAGTCAAGTTTATTCCAATTCGCCTGTACAAAACTCGAGAAACTGTTTTCTACTTTCAAACACCCAACCAGTAATGACTAAGTAAAGCGTATAGCTTATCCTGATAGGTCAGATCCCGTGCAAGTATAATTTACAAATTCTACAATAATTCAAGAAAAGTTTCCACGTGTTGTCCGGTTGAGGGCCAGTGTAGACAGTGTAGCACAGTACGTTTTCTCGCACGAAATCTACTCCAGTCATACGTATATACACCTTTATTTATGTACGCCAGGGTAATTCAGTCACGGTGAGAGCTGACTTTGTGTTCAAAAGAAGCCCTGACAAGGTATCTACAATATTACACTGACTACAAAATTAACTATTTCAACTGTAAATAGAAAATTGAAATCAAAAGCATTCTTAGTTAGTCATGTGGTAATAATGACATCTATATGAATCTTGTAATTATATAAATTTAAACAGAGGAGGAAAATATCAGAAATCATAATAAGATAGAGGAAGCTATGCTAAAAAATACAAAAATATATCTACAAATAGCAAAATAAGAAGGTCTAATTCGAAAATTTGTTGAAAATTAAGGCACCATTATATCAGCGTAGTTTCACTGTCAATTATAAACTGCAAGGTGTTTAACACCAAAAACTCAGCAGGAGTCCAAGAATTCCTGTATAGTGTTTTTTTCTTCTTCTTTCAGATTCATGCAGTATAGCTTTGATTGACGCTGAACTTTCAAACAATATAATCAACTCTAGGGGACATGATAACATATAGTGCACTATTGAACGTAACCATAATATGGTGTAAATCATGGCTTAACCTAGAATCACTTTGTCCCAAGTTTTTTAATATTCTCTTGGTAGAGAAAAACTAACGTTTGAGAAGGTTTATACTGTTTTATTGTTTCACAATCCTTGCAGCTGTATTCTGCCATGACCCCCAACCGGCAGTATAATCTTCATAGGCCAATAAACTGTTATATTCTTATTTCGGCATATATCCATGTATTTTATACCAAATGCTTTTCATTTTATAAAGCTAAAGAGCATTTTTAGCCTAAGTTTTTTCGCAATTGATCAATTTGACATACGAGAGCTCAAAAATAAGCGGTGATAAAACAAAACTACATGTAACGTGACAAGGCTGGGGGTTCTGGAATTAATTACTATGTACTTAAAGTGTTTTCGTGCAAACTTCACTTCAGCCTTCCGTAATGATATCGGATGGGTGTTTAGTGTGTGATATTGAAAACTTTTGATTAAATCCCCCTTGACAGGGCGTGTGATATAAGGTCAGGTCCATGCGGCAGATCTTAAAGCGGGTGGGACGAAGGTGGGGTATTGATGATAAGATCACGTAATGGCTCTCAAATTTGGAAATGAAAACTAATAACCGCGCATAACAAAGAAAACTGGAACAGTTTTTTAAATAGTTTAACTGTCTCCACAACCGGTCAATCGCAAATACCTTTCTTTAGTTTTCAGACTTTTGTCTTCCATAAACTGGATTAAACATAACTAAAATCCATCTTAGAGTTTTGGTTGGCTCGCACGGCCCACTTTTAGACAAGCTTGAGCTCAGTCCAGTATTTACTTTTAACCAATACTTTAAACAGACCACCCTGAATATGATGCAAATCATGTACCAAGTTACTTCGGTATAAAGTGGTTTTAACTTGACTGTCAAAGCCAGTCACATTTGCCTGGGTTTTGAATGACGACGCTAAACGATTGGCTTAAAACCTTTGCACAACTTTGTCGTCCAGTCTGAAATACAACTAGTACGTCGTTCCCATAAGTCAAGATTCACGCGCTTCGCGTCAACTACATGTATTCTCTTCGAGTTTTGATTGGTTCACTGGATTGCCCGTGTCGTTTGTGATTGGTCAGTGTTCTCACTCTGGTTTTGGTTTTTAAAATAAACTCTACTCGCTATAAAACCTGAACATTTCCTTTATTCTCACACTACAAGCAGAAATTACTCAATGCTGGACTTGCGACGAACGAGTGCATTAACGTACTGTTTAAACAAAGACAGTCTTTTCCACGGCTGAGAACTGACTAAATTAATATTAATGGTATTTAGCATCTAAATCCTCTAACTGATGAGGTTTATAAGATTCAGGGATAAGATACATTGTAAAGAAAAAGCCCGACAATACAGGTTCAAACAAATCTTGTATAATCAAACTAACGTTTTGAGACATCATTTTAAATCAAATTACAATTTACAAGATCATCTCTGCATTTCCGTCTTCACAACAATTCTTATTTACCAAAGTAAACAGAGCGAGCATTCGTTAGTTTGTCACTTCAGTTTGTTGTCATGGAGATCTATTACACTTGCGCCAGGTTACCTTCAACTAATTGCAACCGTGAGTCGAGGCTTTTCCCAAACTTGCATTTTTCTTCAAACAAATGCCTTTGTTAACAGTGGCACAACTCGTTTCACGAATTATTGTTGTGTTGCCGAGAAGAAGTAAGGGAACTGGCTGTTGGAAAGACGATTGAGCATACCTCCTAATATATTTATATCATTAGATATGAAATTCGTTATTTATAATTCGAGACAGACATATCTATAATGAAATTTGTTTTAAACGAACAGCCTTGGGACACTAATAATAATAATAATAATAATAATAATAATAATAATATTAATAATAATAATAACAATAATAATAATAATAATGTAGCATTTATATAGCCCCACATACACTACCTGCCATATGGACTAGTGTCCATTTATATAGCGCCATATACACTCTCCACTCACTAGTGTCCGCTTAATAAGGGTGTCCGCTCTTAACAGTTCAACAATAATAGCTAATTATCGACCCTTAAGTAACACAGTATCACAGTTTAAGATCAAAGACAGCTCATAACCCAATAGCCAGTCAGTCATAGCAATACGGAATAATCTCCTTAGCTTTAAAAGGACATCGATGAACAATGCTAAAGGAGTCCGAGTTGAGCTGGATGTAAAAAGCCCTTGAAATTTTCGCTAATTGCAGGTTTCGCGCAACGAAATGGCTCAATATCGGTGTCCACTTCCGCTTACAAGAGATCTAGAAGTTAGCTAAATGCAGCTTTAGTCACAGTTTTACAGTAAATGTGTGAAGAAAATTTAGGGACTGTAGTGTCCACTTAATAAAGGGTGTCCGCTTAATATGAATTCTGCTTAATACAGGTTTTTTACTGTATCACCCATGTCGGAAAAACCCGGCTGTGCGAAAACCCGTGCACAATAAACAATATTGATTTGCAAAAGCAAAAGTTACAACCGGTGCTTCACCAATAGTTACCTAGATTCTCCTTTGAAATACTAAGAATTCCGTGACCTGTCTTACAACACAACCTCGGTGGAAAGCATGACTGGTCCCATGTTCCGTTCACTATGTCGCTGCTGAATCCAGGCCGGTTTTTTAGGGCCTTTGTGACCAACGAGCAGCCACGCCTCTCTCACAAGGGGCACCACAGGTGGTACAGCTCCAAGGCTCGACAAAACACTCTCTGCTCCTTCTATCTGCTGTATTTTATTAGGTCTCGTTGAATCCCACACTGCAATAAGTACGATCAAATTATCCGGTAGGCTTTCGATAAATGCTTTCATTTCAGCGACCTTTTCTGTACTGGCGTATGTGTCGAACCGCTTGCTTGCGTGTATACTGCCATTGAGATAAACTGTTACGATATTGTGGCCTCTTTTCTGTAAGAATTTATAAAGAGATACTCTAGGCTAGATTATTTCTGTTACCCTGACAGAAGCTTTATCTAGACGTGAGAGATTGAACAGGCGATTAGCATGGCAGGATAGGGTGGGCAAGGATGGGTTTTGACAAATACCAGTATTGTGCACACGAGAGAAAAAAGAGAGAGACCCCTAACTTCAAGGAAACAAAACAAAGAGTCTATGAAAACTACGAACTACTATTTCTCAATTGAGCGAACAAAGTCCGGTTTAGCTTCAGGGTTATAAGTTTACGTGATAATGATCACTCCTTTCTCCAAAATTATCAACCCCTAACCCCTCCCTCGAAGGTTTGATCATCAGTAAATAGATGCAAATAGCCTTCATCTCAGCAAAGCAAACCAAACTTATGAAAATAACTTAATAAAATGATAAAAAAGAGGTCCTAATCGTCAAGACCAAACAGGGTACTGAGCGTAACTCCGAGCTTAAGTTCAAACGTGTGGTAAAAGATTCTATTGGATTAATCAGGTTTTACAGGTCATAACGGCATTTAAAACTTACACTTTCACAGTAGTCTATCCCATTGACTTCGATGATTGAACGTTCGAATGGATTGTTTTGCAGATCATCTGGTTTAGCAAACGATCTAATATAAATATGGATACTGACGGCTGCAGGTAAAAAGGAAATCACACGGTCAAAAACCTTGTAACTTTTTAAGAAGATTAGAAATCTTTCCAGGAGTGTTCAACACGTAGTTTCTCCATACAATATCATCCACTTAGCTGATCTAATGCTCCGGTTACTTGTGGGAGAAACCGCAAGCTCGATCATTGCTTGGCTTGACCTCTTCCGCAAGAGATCTGGGAATGAATTACTGCAAGTTAAGACTGCTAGCTTTTTCACGCTAACTTCTGGACGATACGCGCACAGTTTATTTTTTCTTATTGGTCAAACTCTTTTTCGTATCACAACCTAAAGGTCTCTATCGTGGTGAGGTATCAGCCAGCAAACTCCCTGAGCTAACATGGAAAGAAATGCATGACAAGGAGTGAAGTGATATCCTTGTACTCTTCTTATCCGAGTCTGTTTCATAACCTTTTTCACAAGCTGTTGAAAATATGTGACCAAGCATGGTAGCTTTTTAAAGAGAGACGCAAATTATCAGTCGTTATTAGTAAAACGTCTGAAGTATTGATCGCGTACTGACCTCCTTCTTTAGTTAAGCTAGAATAGCATTCTGAGACTTATATCATAGACAGGATAATGGATACAATTATACATATGGATGGCTAAAATTAAGAACAAACGTTGTTCTTGTTCGATCATCTCAATTCTGTCACACATGACAAAAAAGATTTCTCATAACGTGTGGCATAAACGTTTGCGCGTTCTGAAATTAAGCCATGTCCAGACTAATCAGACTAAATTATTTTACCTTTCTCGCAGTGTTCACCAGTGAACCCTTCTTTAACACATATGCACCTGTAGCCGCGGTCAGTAAAGCCGGCCTGGCACTTAGTGTCAGGATGTTGCGCACGACACGGAGAACTGGTGCAAGGATTCTACGGGTAAACATAGCAGCTTGTTTTCAAACTTCACTAGATAAATCGTTGCATTACACCAGTTTCCCAAGGACTTTCGTCCATGATTGCATGGACTGGATTGTATACATGTCCACATGTTTACTTTGTCTGTAAACTGATGCAAACGTTTTCGTACACGCAAGTCTGGAGAATGTTCACACCGGACCAAACAGTCCAAACCACAATATAGAAATCATAAGTAGTCTTTAATGTTAATTAGCATCACCCAACCAGTGGACTAATGCAAATCCTGCATTTTGATTGGCTACACTACTAGAGGACTATTAGCAATAGTAGCGAAATTCTTTCGTTTCTTCAACTTGCATTTGGAAGCTTTATTATTGCTTTTTCTGTCCGACTAGTTGGGTGATAATAAAACAATAAATCAATAGCCCATTCGGCCTTGCCTCGTGGGCTATTGACCGCGCCTAGACACAAGCCGGGCGTTAAAAAATAGAAAAAAATGGGCTGACAATGGGTTGTGACGTCAACGATTACAAATGTAAGCGTTAGGCTTTCTATCCAGAAACTGTAAACGGTTGATTTTTTTATGAGATCATAAACGAAAATATACATCACTTTACAAATGTGCACGTTAATGTATGCAAGTGGGCAAAACCTACATAGGGCCTCATTACATGGCGAATTTCAGCCTGGGCTGAAATTTCACTAGAGGGGGCTAAAAATGTTGTTGCGATTGCATGACGAATTTCAGCCCAGGATTTCGGCTATAAATTGTTGGACCATTTTACGACTAACGAGCGACCCCGTTCAGACCCTCTATAAATGTATCTGGCAACTCAGTTGCAGTTACTAAAAAAGTCTTAAAAGTCTTTAAATTAATTTTACGCTGGCAAAAAATTAAAAGTTCCACTTACCTCGATAGAGGAATATACAGTGCCTGTATCTTCTATCAAATTGTCGGGTCTCTGAGTGTGGTCGAGGCTGCTTAGATCACATTTTCCATTGGACGAAAAGTTGATTGATACGCAGTCGTCCTTCAAATAGCATTTTAACTGACAGGCATCAAAATCGTTTGTTTGGACAGTTTTTAGGACGTGACCCTGCAATGCCCTGTTTGTTAGTGTATGAACGAATTCTATAGTTCTGCAAGCTGCAAGGAAAGTAATTGTTCCGTTGTTAGTTTCCATCGATCAGTTCAGCATGGAGCAGAACCAAGTAAAACTAGAACTATTCCACCCGTTATTATAAAAGATAAGACCTGGTAAACGAAGAAATACAGAGGGTTTATTACTGACTCTGGCGGTTTGGCGATTTAAAATAACTTTTAGTGCCGGTTTGCAGGTAAATTCACCGTTTATCTGGCGATTTACGGTTAACAAATTTTTGCGCAGTTGTGAATCATTAAGTTAGCCTCGACGGTTTTGGGCTTTTGATAGTTTTTGTTGCGGTTATCAAAAAACATACAGCCCTCAAAAGAGAGTCCTCAAAACCTCTACTTTTGCTTTTGTCATAAACATCTCGAGCAATTTTTGTGTCAAAACGTTGTGTTCGCTTCTTTTTTTTTTTTTTTTGTTCGCTGTTCCTGAATGGAGTTTTGTCACAATTCGTTCTATTGTTAAGATCTTGTGGTCGTTGTGTAGAGAACTATGATAAGTGAGCTAACGTCTCCTAAATAATTTATTAAGTACTGTCAAATTATCGCTCGCCCGACTAGTAAAAATGGTTTGGTTCTTAGGAGAAACAAAAGCGGTCTGCGGTTTCGAAAGAAAAAAATATGGCGGTTTTGCAGAATGTACAACTCCTACGGACCCTCGTTATACACTAAGCTATTTATCAAGTTGAAGTTGATCAAGGTAAATTAGCCACCGTACTGCGCTTCTAAACAACAATTTGCACAAAACATCGATGCTGCCTCGGGCTACCAGTTAACTGACTACGTGACATATAAACAAATTTAATATATGACTGTGTGCCTCTTCGTGACTGGCTGCAGGGAACAGTCCCATTTGTGGTAGTGTTTAATTTGCACTGCAATGAAAATTAACACGGGCGCTTTCGTAACTTTCTCAGTCATATAATAAATGAGTAATCGTATGAAACCTCTGAGTAAAAGGATTTACACTACTTTTCAGGAATGTAAAATCCTTAATCACACTCGAATTCTTAGATAACCTCAATTCGCAGCCTCGTTCCTAGGGAGCGGGAAGAGTAGAGACTCCGGAACGAGGTTGATCAAACAGATTATCACAGGACACTGGGAAATCGCTCTCTAGGTTAAATTGTCTTCTCTTGTTCATACACATCACTTGAAGAAACTAAGTATGTCGTACACACAATCTGCATGACACATTCAACACCTGCAGTGTAAACGAATTGACCTTATGGAAATTACCCTTAATCTTTAGCAGGTGTTCTGGTCTTTGCTGACAATGTTTTGGCAACTGTCCGTTTTCAAAGCTTAAGTTTCATATATCTGCGTTTGTTTTATTTCAAGAGGTGTATCAAGAAATATTTGATGGGTAACACTGAAGCCTAGTTGCTCTGCCTTGAGCATGACTTTCGAACGACTCGTCCAGCTACTGCGTGAGGAACTTCAAAATCGGTGAATCCCATTTTTTTCCATTACAAGACCTACAGGGGAAAAAAGTCGCAAACTTTCACGAACACTATATGCTCTTAGAAGATGTATGCTTTGCCGTTTTTGTTTTGTCAACTAATTACTGAGCCTGACCTAAACATGATACTTTTTGATGGGTTTCTATCAGTTAAAAACTACGGCGCAATCAGTTCTTACTGTATATTTTCTGCATACGCTGTAAACTTACCTTTCACTGTTTCTCTGTCGTTGAAGTAGACCCAGAATAAAAGGCAAACAATGACGGAGTTTAAAAGACAGGTACCCTTCATTGTGAAAAACGTACCGCAGTTACTTCAGCTTCGTGGACGTTGTTGTGTATAGTATCTTGACAGTTAGACAAAATGAAAATAGGTGATACGTGATGTTCTGTCACAATCGAAAACTATAAGGCAATCACCGTTTTCTGGCTTCTTGCGAGCGCAAAAAGTAAATCTGGGCGTGTATAAGGAATTGTGGAGTTGTGGCAGGTTTGGCATTAAGGTAATTTAGCGTCAAGAAAGAAATATAGATATATATCTGCGGTAGACAATCTGAAACTATGTTTAATTAATTAACTAAGTCATTAAAGTTGTTTACCTTTTGCCTAGCTTATCATACAGTGGGCAATTATTCCACTTTCACAGTACGTCTCTTATTAATTTTCACTGGATTTCAGTTATCATTAACACAATTTTCCAATCATTTACCATTGCTACTGACGATGCAACCTTATGCGCTTCACTGCTACAAGCGCAATGATAATGATGATGATGAGGTAGCCCTGTCAGACTCAGAGCTGTTAACAAAAAGAGCCCTATTAAAACTACAATATTAATTAACTATTACGACTATAACTAGTAAATATACAAAATTGTAAAAGCGAAAAAACTTCAGAAAACATAATAAGACAGAAAAAGCTAAGGCACATAAATAAAACTACAAATAGCGTTATAATAAGATATAATTCTAGGACTTGTTAAAAATAATAGCACCATTATCTGTCATCTCGTAGCCTCACTGTAAAATATAAACTGAGAGTTGTTTAAGACTAAGAACTTAGCAGGAGAACAAGAATTCCTGGACGAATTAAGTATATTTTTTTTCTTTCACGTTAATGAAGTATAGCTTTCATTGACGCTGAAATTCCAAACCACATAGAGGCAACAATACATTATTTACCAAGGAAACAGAATGATTATTCGTTGGTTTCTCATCTCAGTTTGTTGTCATGGAGATATAGTACACCTGCGCCAAGGCTACCTTGCACTAATTGCAAAATAATTGAGGCTAGCTCACCTCAAACTCATATTTTTCTTCAAACAAACACATTTGTTAGAAACAACGAAGACAGCAAACAACAGTGCCTCGACTCGTTTTAAAAAAATGTTTTAGTGGTGTGGAGATGGTTAGTGTAAGGGTTGTTGAATAGACGATTGCGCACACGCGCTAACTTATTTATTCATATTCTGTTGCTTTGTTGCACTAATTTTAATTTTCCGAAGAAAACACGTTTTGGGCCAATAACATACATCTTGACTACAACGTAAACAACTAAACTGTGTTAACTTCACATTAATAGATCACGGCATTATATACAATTCGAAGCAGAGTTTATTATCTATGCCAAAAAAAATAATACTGTGTGCTATAAACATTTTTGAAATACAAATGCTGAAAAAAGAGACAACAGGCTAGAAATTGCCCCAGATGATTATTTCACCTGTGCTTTATCTTATATTAACTAGATTCTGCTTTGAAATACGGAGAGTTCCGTGACCTTACTTACAACGCAATCTCGGTCCAAAGCGTGGCTGGTCCCATGTTCCGTTCACGATGTCGCTGCTGAATCCAGGCCGGTTTTTCGGGACCTTTGTGACCAACAAGCAGCCACGCCTCTCTCACAAGGGGCACCACAGGTGGTACAGCTCCAAGGCTCGACAGAACACTCTCCACCCCGTCTATCTGCTGTATTATGTTAGTATTCGCTGAATCCCACACTGCAATAAGTACTATCAAATTATCAGGTAAGCTTTCGATAAATGCTTTCATTTCAGCAACCTTAGGTGCACTTCCGTGTGTGTCAAAGTCCTTGCTTGCGTGTATAGAACCATTGGGATAAACTGTCACGATGTTGTGACCTCTTCTTCCCTGTGAAAAATTATGAACAAATAGTTTCAGTCTAGATTTTTATGTTACCGTAATGGCAGCTTTTTCTCAATTTGATGGTGAAATGGAACAGGTGATTGAGTTGGTTGGGTGAATGATGGTTTGAATACACTCCCTGAGACTCCTGATTCGCGCGTTGCTGATGTGGAAACACTTACTTCATTGGATTCTCACGGAGACACAGGGAAACAACAGACAGGTCTGTGAAGTTACGAACAAGACTGAGAACTGAGAGGTTAACGCATTTCATCACGTTGTTTCTAACTAACTCCAATGATATGATTTCGCTTTCCCCACAATCGTGAAGTTTAAACCCACCCTCCTTCAAAGGTTAAAAAATTGGCAATTAAATGCAAGGGCCTTCATCTTTTCTGAATCACGTTTGGCAAACAAACTAAAATGAACTTGTGACTTTGTTACAATAATATTAATATTAATAATAATAATAATAATAATGATAATGATTATGATAATAATAATAATAATAATAATAATAATAATAATAATAAGTTTGCAGAGGAGTTGGGCTTCACGCTGAAGCTGAACTACCCTGAACCAAAGTGTACAAACAACCAAGGTGAGGTCTTCTCTGACAGACAGATCAAGAAGCAACTAAAGAATGCACTAGAGATTCAGCACTTGGGTGTGATTAAGAGTGATAACTGGCAAGGCAGGTTACTGAAAAGCAGGGCGGAAGATGACGAATTGGAATTTGATGAATTGTTATCAGACTGGCCAGAGTGCCCAGCCCACATAGTGGCTGGAATGTACGAACTGTATGAACAAATGCTACCAACTAAGTTGTATACGAGCAAGAAGGCAAAGTCGACTTCGTCGGATGATCTGCTATGCAGCCTTTGTGGGAGGTGCCCACAGAGAGCGTGGCGCATGTCTTAGCATGATGCTCAGCTTTGGCACAGAGTAAGTATCTTGAGAGACATAACACAGCCTTGAAGTTTTTTGTACTTCGAGCTTTTACGAGATCTAAAGCTGATTAAGGAATCGAAGTCCCTCCTTGGTATTCCCCTGTACAGCGAAATCCACTGTATGAGAACTGTGATGTACAGGCGTATTGGGACATTCCCGTGTTTGCAGAACAAAGCGAGGTGAGAGAAAACCGAGTGGACGCCAGAGTGGTCAACCACCGAACCAAAACAGTCACAACCATCGAGATGAGTTGGCCTTGGATAGAAAATCCGAGTAAGAAGGATGAGGAGAAGGCTTTCAAATATGGCCCTCTTAGATGGGAACTTAAAGTTCAGTACAAAGGATAACCTATCAGGCAAATCAATGCTATCTTGTATGGCGCGTTTCCAGGGTCAAAATTAAAAACTAACTTTTCCACCTTTTCTTACCTGCTAAATAAAATGTCACTCATTTCCTGTCTTTAA